>Ga0210040_10001861_pt1 | contig 30871 bp, 19 predicted proteins | sample CryGeyCG12114_NA_FD_185462 | JGI IMG/M metagenome (GOLD analysis project Ga0210040, IMG submission 185462) | Groundwater microbial communities from aquifer - Crystal Geyser CG19_WC_8/21/14_NA (SPAdes) (version 2) | ecosystem: Environmental > Aquatic > Deep subsurface > Groundwater | place: USA...
GATGATAGACATAGATTCTCACAAGAGGACAATGATCGTCGCCGGCATCGTCCAAGGGATTCCTATGAGCATCGTTACCATAGGGAAGAAAAGGACCCTTATTACTATGATAGAAGCAAAGAACATGATAACCATAGAGATGAAGATAGACCCCATTACCATAGAAACAAAAACGAACATGTCCCGCCTTACCATAGAGACAAGTATCACGGGGGTCCTCAGAACTCCCCTGAATACCAAAGCAAAGAGTACCCCCCATATCCATCTAGCAAGCCAATCATAATTAAACATCCATATCAACAGCAAACTTATTCTAACAATGACTGGGTTCGAAATCCATCATATGAAAACGATGGGAAAAATTGGAAGAAAAAGCATAATAACAACGTAAAACACGGCCATGATGGAAGCAGTAGTACAAAACCAAGTATCGTCACTATGCCGCAGTTGCCAACACATGCACAAGGAACCCAATTTCATTTTCCGACAGGTATAAGCAATCTAGAATCCTCTGGTGTGTTTCCGACAGAAGCGGCCAAGAAAGAAATGGAGAGAAAAGCTCTAGAAAAATTGTACATGGATTTACTGAGGCAGAAAGCAATAGCAGAAGCTGCACTTTTGAAGCCAACATCGGTGGAGAAACCTGTAGCTACTACTACTCAAAAGACAGTTCGAAAAAAGCCTCCTATGAGGATGAAAATTCATATTTATCCAAATAATGATGGGGGCAATAATAATGGACATGATGAAGCTGATCACCAGAATAATAAGTACTCGAGTGGGGACAATGAGCACAGCTATTCACATCATTCTAATAATAATAATCCTGCTCATTATAATCCTCCACATAGTGTGAACCATCGACTTGGAGGATTTGCTTCACATCATGACCATCATCCACATCAGTCGTCTGTACATGAAGCAGACGGGAAGAAAAATTTTGTTTTGCATCTTCATGTACATCGGAGGAATGGTGGCCCACCATTTGAGATGGAAACTGATGCTTCGCAAATTGCCAGTTCTACTATGGCTCCTCAATATACTTACAGGTAACAGATATAAAGTAACTTAAGGCTTACTATAGTGTTACAGGTTGAAAAATGGCTACAAACATGTTTAAAAAAACTATCCTGTGTTCTAATGCGAGCTGCCATACTGCCATATTTTTTGGTTAGATCGATCGGCAAGATTTTTCATGCAGTCTGTTACAATAATCGAATTACTAAACAATACAATGGTTTTGGATAAAAGCTTTTACATTTGTTGAATCTGCAATCGGCTATCGGCTGTTAATTGATATCATTTTTTCATTTTAAAAGAAAGCCCTGTGATTTCAGAATGACAGAAATAAAATATAAATTAACCTACTAAAATATGGAAGGCGAGGGCAGGTGTAGTTTTGCCACCCAACCCACCATGGCAGACAGATATATGTAAAGTTGAATTTGAAATTGACCCTACGATTGAAGCTGTGTACATGCCTGTGGTATGATTATTTAGGGAGATTTTTGAACAAGAGGATGAAGAGAAAGAGCAACAAGACCAAACGGTGTCAATGGAAGTACCAATCCGTGACGACAAGATTGAAGATGTGCTCCACACGTTGCTGCAGTTGAGAGAGGGGAAGAGGAAAAAACGTGAATACGAGTCGGTCAAGTCATCATCTTCGTCTGATAATCCGAGTTGAGATCATCATCATGACCAATTGCAGTCGGTAATTTACCTCAATTATGTGTTGTTATTGCACTGACTACAGCAAAAGAAACGGTCCGATGAGGATGAGAATGACACCCTAAAAAGAAATTGCTATCCTATGCGCATAATTTATATCTGGGCAGCAATCAGTACAATTATTTATTCACATGAGTAAGTAGACAATTGAAAGTGTTTTTTTTTACTCATTCGCTAACTACTGTTTAACTATTATCTGCTTAGTAACAAATGAAAAGTATAATTTATTTCGGACTTTTTTCGCTTTCAATTATTGTTGATTGTATTGCTACTGTGTAGTACATGCATAACGAACCACACCTGTCATGTTTTCATAAAAGCCATTGTGTGCTGTAAAAGTTGTGGTTCATAGTTTGTTTGGAATTATATATGAAAGTGTTTACACAAGTTAAATAAATGTTACACACTTTTTGTGAGTTTGTGGGGAACTTCTATTGATTCATTTAATAATTTATTAATGCTTGTTATCTACACCTGGCTAGTTAGTTGGTTTGTCTACAGACACCCGACAATGTTTTATAGTCACAAGAGTAATATTTCAAGTGCAAACGTTCTCAATGTACTTGAACAGACTTTATCACAGTTTATTAATCAATGCAGGAAACAGTGTTACAACAGCCAGCGTATGATAGACTCAATAAAACGGGACAATCTAAAACATAAGACAAAGGAGCAACATATTCACAAACTTTGGACACCGAAAAGAAGATAACGACCACAAGTAAAATTGATTGGCATCATGCCATTGTCTTTAATGAGACTTTTTGCCATTTGTTATGGATTTTCGATTTTTCATCTCATAATCAGTCATATACAACTTGTCCAAGTACATTGCTGTAATCTCACTAACAAGGGAACGATCTGGGATCTGCTGTGAAGTTCCATAAATGGCAGCCTGAAATCCATAATTTGCTATTAAATATCATATTCAGCCACACTGTAATTATACATTATTTCATAAGAAAAATTCCTTACAACTCCTTTAATAGGGGCATCTGGATTTTTCATTATGCATTCCACAATGTCTTCAGCATCCTTGCAGAATTTTTCTGCATTTCCAGCCTCCAAATGGGCATGTGTCACAGCAAAATGTAGACTGCGAAAAAAAAAATTTCAAATAAAATATACTCATGGATTTCATGTATCATAAAATCTAAATGAAAAAGTTACCCAGGGGGGAACTGTAGAGCATTCATTCGCCATCCTTTAGTATTCATGGCATCTTGGAATTGATAAATATTGAAAACTCGAGATGTCATTGCAATTACACTAACTTCAGGATCACCCATTATTTCCAATTCTTTGATATTGCCCAACCTAAGTTGACAAAGGTCAAAAAATTAAATACCGTCACCAAAATAAACATCGAAATTTAAAAAAATCAACCTACCTGCGCTTAATATATCGGGCACATGTGATGATATTCTTGGTATTCTCAACATACCCCTTCATACCAAAAGTAAGCAGAGATGCCCAACATCCAGCAATCAAAGCTGTTTAAAAAATAATTGATACACTACATATTGACACCGTTTCATTTCATATAATTTGCACACAAAAAAAAATACCTCCAGGTCTGGATCCTGCAAGAGTTGGTGAAGCATACAAACCACCAGGCCAATTTGGTTGCATGAAATATTGGTGATGTTTGTACTTAATATCACTGAACAGAAGAATTGAAGAGCCTTTGGGGGCGCAACCATACTAAAAACATAAAAAAATTAAAACCTTAGGCAGGAGACAACTTTTTTTTACACATCCTTATTTAGTGAGCAGACAGACCTTATGCGAATCTGCAGATATACTAGTGACTCCGGGGACTTGAAAATCAAACGGTTTCAATGGAAATCCGGCCTTGGCCATAAATGCTATAAGGAATCCACCTAAGCAGGCATCTACGTGAACTGGAATGTTATATTTGCGACCGAGTTTAGCAATAGCTTCTACATCATCAATGCATCCATGAGGGAATGGTGGGGCAGATGCTACGAGCTAATTAAAAGAAAAATTCAAGATTAGAAAACACACTTCATAGTGTAAATTACTAAAAATTATTTAAACTCACCATGCAAGTCCGCTTGGTAATCATTTTCTCCATAGCTCGAACATCACAAATGTAGCGATCTTTCAAAAGTGGGACATGTTTGATGCCGATCCCCATAAGTTGAGCAGCCTTGTCAAATGCAGCGTGCGCAGTGACTGGGCACAATATTTCGGGGTGAGAAATTCCCCTCTCCTCAATGGCATAGTCTTTATAAGCCTTCACAGCCAGCAATAAGGATTCAGTCCCTCCGGAGGTCACCTAATTATGAAGTAATAGTTAGTTAATTAGTGCCATATTAATATTAAGCGTATTTTTTAACTACTGGCAAGGAAGGATTGTCATATTTACAGTTCCACAAGTCTCAGGTCCACCATGGAACAGTTCAGCCACAATGCGAACAATCTCAGCCTCCATTTTGCAAACTCCAGGGAACACATCGGGATGCAAAGGGTTTGACCATTGGGTCATTTCATACACTTTGGTGTACAATTGGGTCACATCTTTACCTCCATGGTATACTGTACCAGACACAGTGCCATCTTGCCAGCTAAAGGTCGCTGTAAACCGTGGTTAAAACTCATTGAGTATAATTTTTCAAGTCAGCCATTTCATGGATTTTTTTTGTTTGACTGTACTGCTTACCTAAATCCATGTACTCAGTTAATTTTTGGAGTATGTCTTCATCAGTCAACCCATTGCAGGGCAATTTGGTAATGTAGTGAATATCCACATCACTGTCCGAATTCTTGACCCGAAACAAGTCATTGATATCTTTTTGCAAAGCCAAATCAGTTTTCCCGATTTCTTCATCAATTTTCCTCTTTACGACGGGAATTTTACGAAGATTTCGGAAAAACACTCGCTTCAAGCCCGCTGTCACACCTTTTAATAAAAATATAGTATTTAAAATCAAGATGTTAAAAAAATCGAAGCACGTCACATTTAGAATTATTTTTTTCTGCAATTACCATCATTAGGCACGGAGTCAATAACCCAATGAACTCCATGAGTAACAAGAACAGCTCCTCCAATCAACACGATAGGCTCATAAGGAAACCAACTGTTTAAAACCTTCCTCACTTCCTTCAGTTGTGAAGTGGTATGCTGAAAAAACCCATTTTGAAAGATGGAACTCATGTTTCAGACCCTCGATCCTCAAGTTTAATTCACGAGCTGATCCTGTTACAAAACACGAAAAACTGACTGGAAAATTCACAAAGCAGTAAGGAGATTCTCATGAAACGAAATCAGTTACCAACCAGAGTAGTTTCCCTGTATGTCAGTACAGTCGAAAAGAACTATATTTGGTATGCACACTGACGATTATTGCTTTTCAGATTTGACAGATGACATTAATTTACTGATAACTTTGGTAGTGCAATGCATAGCAGCTGGAAGGGGTTGTACCATTCACTCAAGTTTGGAACTTTAACTTTACATAAAAATTAGCAGAGTGAAGGTGTATTGTGTGAGTGAGAATTCAATGGGAACTTTTCTTATCTTGCTATATGAGATAAGAATGGGTTTAGTTTTTTACTGCACAGATTTTTAGCTGTTGGTTATGAGTTATTATGACATAAAAATGTGCAAAGTAGTGAGTAGTATGTAATAAATAAAAAGTAGTTCGACGATACTAACTTGTTGTTTTCATGCTTTTACAATGGTCTTATATACATTCATGTTTGGCTTCTAAAATGTTTTGATTGATGGTCTATCTGATGTTAAATGTTTTTAAGTGCGCAATTTTAGAATGGAATTCAGATTTGTTGCACAGAATCACAATGCCCCAAAGTTTAAAACTTACATGTGCAGTTTTGCCATGATGAACGTATGATTCTTCATGATTGAAAGTGTTTGACCGTGGACACTTGAGTTACGTTTAAACTACATTATATAACACAATAAAATATAAAATTTGTTAATCAGTCATTGTATGAAGCTAAAATGTCTATACAAATACATAGAGCGGTATTGTTGACCTATGGTAGCTATGGAGCAACAAAATAATTGCACATGCTGTGGACGATGTAAGCCTTATAAAAAAACTAGTTCAGCAACATCGGACAACTTATTTTTATGAATTCGCTCAAAGTTTAAGAAATAAGCGAATTGGCGCAGTTCAATAAAGAAGTGCAATAAAGTCCAAAAACATTCTTTATACTTTCTTAATAATTTTATACTCAAGGGAAAATTAACAAGCCTCTAATGAGACTTTTATATATAGTAAATTTCAAATCATATAACGCAAGGAAAAATATCATGATTATTGCTTAAGTAATATTTACATGGTGCGAGTGAAAATAACTGTCATGCATAAATCGGTCAGCTCTAGCTCTATCCTACAGACAGAGGCAGAAAAAAGTATACGGACAATCAAATGATCGCCATTATGATTGCTTCTCAATCAAATATCTAACATTTGTCCCGTTAAATCAAATGTATACGACCTAACATTTACTGCATAAAGCATAAGTTAAGTAAGTGCATGCGCACCCATAAATACAAACGCCTTTGTATTCCTTCTATTTCCATACCATTTGAACCAGCTGCAATATCATCATCCTTTGTGCCAACTTCACATTATAATGAAACCAAATTCCAACTTACAACGCCACGTTTTAAAATTCCACAAGATTATGCAACGCAGTTTGCACAGCACCAGCCAAAAGACCTTCACTCAAGAAGGTCGACAAATAACTAACTATCCATTCTTTTCCCTTGTTTTTCTATCCAAGCAAACATAATACTAACACTATGCCCAACTAAAATCCATTACCAACTTAACTAACTAACTACTACTACGACATAAGTATATAGAATCGGATTGTGTAGTACATAATATGCCTTACTAATCGCTTAATACGTAATGCAGTAATGTGCGTATATTCGATAAAAGACTCTAAAATCATCAAGTTTACCGCATACCATTTGATTTCACACAAAAGTGATCAGAAATCAGAACCTCAAATATTATCTCACAAATAAATTAATGAAATGTTAAAGCAAAGAAAAATCCTTTTTTACTCACATCAAAATGTCAAGTCACTGTCATCCAAAAGTTGCTGCCCTTCTTACTATGTTGTATAGCTTTAAAGACTTCCATATATTTGTGGTACAGTCAAATTTTAAACACTAGTGAGGGAAAAAAGCAGTATAGTCACAGTCACAAGTGAGATAACGAAATGTACGATGTGCATTTGATTTCCCTATGTTCAGTTTTTACGTGTGCTATTTGCTGCCGAGTTTGAATGGATGGAGTGATGTGACGTCATTCTTGTATACGTGGTATACCTCTCTGTTCAGTAAAATCCTTTTTAGCAGGAAAACGAAAGGAGATTTTAATTAGGCAGGAATTTATTTAATTAATTGTGTCACAAATAGTGCACTTGGGCCCAGGCCGTTTTCGAACGTATAGTTTATAACTCAAAGCTCCACCGATCGGAAGTTGAGTTTTGAAACTTTTCTGGTGTCCTTTCCTTTAGTTTGCAAATTATAGTTGTTCGCGTTTCTAACTGACTTGGTGGCTAATTGTAGTAGTTTGTCAGCTGGGGTCAGGGAAGAGAAATCTTTTTTATTATTGTATCACCAGTCATCCGTCTGTTTTAGAAATTTGATACACAATGTTTTTGTGGGATTGGTTCACTGGCGTCTTAGGTTATTTGGGTAAGTTTCGAAACTTTTAAACTATTGATTTGATGGATTGATGACAGCTTTAAAAATGTGTCATATGGAATTGTTTTAGGTTTATGGAAGAAGTCAGGAAAGCTACTCTTCTTAGGTCTAGATAATGCTGGAAAGACCACACTTCTTCATATGCTTAAAGATGATCGAATGGCTCAACATGTGCCTACTCTTCATCCAAGTAAGTTCAAAAGCTGGGTTCGACATATTCATTTCACATTTCATTTAGTAGTTTAGTTTTTTTTAAGTGGGAAGAGAAGACTCATTTAAACCATGGGTTAAGAAATGTGTGTGTAAGTGACTGGCTTGTTTTTAAACGTAATGTGGTCATTGGTTCATTCTAAGGGGTTTTGTTTCTTGTTTCTCAAAATCATCCAAGTTGCTTCGATCTCTATCAGGAATCAGGAAGGAAGAATTTGTTTGTTTTAATGGTTAATTAATGAGATATTGTTTCTTTGCGTTTCAGCATCAGAAGAGCTTTCCATAGGAAACATGAGATTCACAACTTTTGACTTGGGAGGTCATTCGCAAGGTAATGCAACGATGTTTTAGTTTGCAGAATACTGACATTGTCCATAATTACGCGTTTAAGATTTTCGTTTTCGATCATTTAATAATAACGATAGTGATTATACTAACGTGTGAGTCTTTAAATTTTTTCAGCTCGCAAAGTATGGAAGGATTACTTTCCAGCTGTGGATTCCGTTGTATTTCTGATCGATGCTTGCGACAGAAGTCGTTTTGCCGAGTCCCAAGTTGAACTCAACTCTTTGTTGACAGATGAACAACTAGCCAATTGCCCTGTGCTAATCTTAGGAAATAAAATTGATCGACCTGGAGCCGCTTCTGAAGATGAACTCCGTAATGTATTTGGATTGTACGGCCAAACTACCGGAAAAGTTAGTAAACATTTGAAAACCACGGTTTATTGAAGCTATGTATAGCCAGAAAATAAAATATTTATGAGGATTAAAAATGTATTGCATTTTTTAGGGAAGGGTTGCTAGATCCGAATTGCCTGGACGTCCCTTGGAGCTGTTTATGTGCTCTGTTTTGAAAAGACAAGGATACGGTGAAGGATTTAGATGGTTGGCTCAGTATATAGACTGATGATATTATCGCCTATAATTATCAATAGTTCATGATCAATTTTGTACCACCACCCCGATGATGATACACAGGAAGAAATTCACGTCTGACTTTTTACCAGCTGCTATAAATTCGAGGCAAGTTTGTCAATTTTCAATAATGTCAGTGTTGTGGATATGCAATTAAAAGCTAGGTTTGAGAAACGCATAAAACTATGTTTGTGTAACTGTAAATTCTACGTTAAAAGAATGCCATTGTATTATTTATCAAACATTAGAAACTTCAATCTGAGCCAAAAATCCAAATTAAATACAAACTTGAAAAAACTGTTAGAAACTGAGGTCATGTGGTTTTTGTAATAAAATTATTTTATTTTTTGGCAAACCCTGTAGTAATATGGTGTAGTTAACTGTGGACTTTTAGCGTGGCGGTGGCGGTCAACGTGACTCCTGGTCATCGAAACCGAATTAGTATTTGATGCAAGCTAATGTCTCTAGTCTCTGTGTCCGTATTTTCCCTTTGTAAAGGGGAATTCACTTGGTTGAATGTTGTGGTATGTTAGGCTGCGTCCGTATAGTTGTGCAGAATGTGTATTTGTCTCTGCAGTTTTTGCTCAAATATTGTTTAAGGTAATATATTTAGTACCCTAATGGATATTTCTTAGTTAGCGATTAGGTAGTAAATGGGAATTTCTCATGATTTGGACTCCAGTCAGACTTGTCAAACAACTTGCTCTTTGCTTTAAGAAAATGTTTTTCCCACAACCTCTTAAGGTTTTTAGGGGTTAAGAAAAGGAAAAAGCAAGAGAAATATCTATGTAGTCCGTCTTTTTGGTGTTGCAGCTGTTGCTGTTTCAATTTGCAGTAAAATAATTGGATGTTGGATGCACTATCAACTATCATTTAATTCATTGTCCTTCCTATATGTCAATACAGTCGATTCAGGTTATATCTTACGGTATATGTGAAACAAGTTAAACATTTTCTTTTTATTCCTTCAGTTCAGTTAGAAGTATCTGTCATTTGTAACTTTAAGCTGTGACTTCGTCTAACTAAACTATACTATCAATTGTCTGCAAAGTATTTCGCTTTTAGCAGCTACTTCGGAATTATTACCTCATATTCACAATGTTATCGGTAAATCATCTGATCATCATCATATTTTTTTGTGTTGCGTGTGAGCTTCACTTACACTCAATTATTTTAAAATAAACTGTTTTCAAGTATCTTATTCTAAAGCACCAAAAATAGAGCAAATGTTTAAAATATTGTCTTCTACAGTTTGCATTCTCTTTCTGCAGGAAGAAGAGAGAAATATTTGTCGACTAGATCTTTTGTTACACCTTCTAAAGTACTAGGGTTCCATTTAGGATTTTGATCTTTGTCAACAAGTAGAGCTCTAACGCCTGAAATTAAAATAAGACCATCATTTAAAATGGTAAATTATGAACAACTGACATTTTCAATAATCATCTATACCTTCAACAAAGTCATGTCCCTCGCAACAACGTTGCGAGAGCCTGTATTCCATTTTCAGACAGTCTTGTAAATCCATATCTGCTCCCAATTCCAACTGCTTATGAGTGATTTTTAAAGATGTTGGTGACATTTTTAAGATTGTATCAGCCAGCTTCAGAGACCATTCTGATGACTCGGCCTTCAATTTAGCAACAATAGCTTCTACACTATCCCCATCAAAAAGCGCATCAATCTTGGATAGATAGGGCTCCAATCCAAAGGGTTTTTTGCTTTCTGGAGACTCATGATGCCACTTACTCAGGACCTAATATTCATATTCATATAAATATCATATGTTTCCACATTTGCACACATTCATTTATATATTTAGTTAGCAAGTTAACCAAATGATGTCTTACGCTTTCAATGTCCTTTTCAGGATTCTCTGTATCCAAAGAGAGTAATTCTTGCTCAAGAGACCCTAACTTAGCATTGTCACACATATGAGTAGCAACCCCTGCACGAAACACATCATGTCCTTTCAGACGATGACCAGTGAGAGCAAGGAAAAGTCCCAGCTTCCCACCAAGTCGTGGAAGAAAATATCCTCCACCGACATCGGGGAATAATCCTATAGCTGTTTCCGGCATAGCGAATAAGGTTTTTTCCGTTGCTACTCGAAATCTTCCGTGAACACTGAGACCAACACCTCCCCCCATCGTTATGCCATCAATCAGTGCTACGTAAGGAATGTGCAGAGTTCCGATCAGAGCATTCAATTGGTATTCTTCTTGGAAGAAGTCTTTGTACAGCGATGTCCCTGCTTTCGCAGAATCTGTCACAGCGCGAATATCTCCGCCAGCACAGAAAGCTTTTCCACCTTAAATGACACGAAAAAACTTTAAAAACCATGTAGCTACTTACTTTAGGATTACTTTGTCATTTAGTAATATATTTATTGACTCACCAGCCGCTTTTATGATGATAAACTTTTGAGTTGCTTCCCATTCTTTGAGTGTGGGATAGATTTTTCGTATCATAGAAGTATCCAGGGCATTGAGAGCCTTGGGGCGATTCAAAGTGATGACCCCTTTGCCATTGATGGTCTCAAAAAGAACATCATCCTTGGAATCGCTTTGACTATTAGGTTGACTAGACGACGATCTGTTATTAGCAGCCATAGAACTACTTTTTATACGGCTCCTGGAACAGATGTGGAAACTTTTTATCTGCGTCAATACGGGGAACTTGGAGCTTTTAAATCTGCATCCAAAAGCCGCACCAGGAATCAAACTTCTTTCAAGGGTACTAGAGCTTGTCAAAATTCGAGAACTTGCGGCACTCATTCTTACAAATTCTTCGGTAGGGACTTGTCTGGAGGTATTCTAGAAGTTGTCCGGAAAATAAAAAAGACACCCACACCCACACCAAAACGTCAAAAAACAGGTAAAGTCAAAACATCCCCACACCCACATCAAAAACCCAAAAATCTCCAAAATTGAAAGACACATCCCTAACAAAAAATTAATATTTGGAGCTGACGCAAATTTAACTAGCAATTAACGACTAAATTAGTTAATTAACGTATAGCTTTTTTAATAAAAGAAATATACATGAATTATGACGCTTATAACTTATAAAAGGTGAGAAGAAAACAGAAGGAAGGCGAACGTGCCGCGGTGGGCGCGCAGCGTCCACAATAGCGTGGCATGTGAGACCTGTAATTTTATTAGAACCGAGAACTACGACGCGACAAGGCTCTGCCCGATATGTAGGAGCTCCGCCCACACTGGAGGATTATTTCTAATCCGGCCGAGGGGGGAGTGGGGGAGGCTTTTCGAGCATAGGCCCGAGTGCAGAAGGGAGCTGGGAAGGCCTTGGGTTCGGTAATCGCCGAAGGCGATTTCCGGCGGGCCTTTCCAGATTCCTTCCAACGAGGAGTTGTGCGAAGCAAAAGTCTCTTCAGCGTCCCCCCACGATCCGTTAGGCTGATTTCGTCCTTTTCAAGACAATTATTTAGATTCCATAATCTTCAGTTGAAGTTCTTTCAATTTTGAAGATTTTTGGGTTTTTGGTGTGGATGTGTTTTGACTTTACCTGTTTTTTGTCGTTTTGGTGTGGGTGTGGGTGCGGGTGTGGGTGTCTTTTTTATTTTCCGGAAAACTTCTAGAATATGTCCACTTGTCTATTTCAAAATTCAGAAAAGAGAGTCTTAGCACAGGAAGGTAATAGAGAACATTTCCCATACAATATACAGACCGAAATGATGCATTGGAAATGATACTCTAAAGTTGGCTTTTTTCAATGTCATCGATGCTAGTAACAGTAAAACATTGACCCAGCCAGATAACTTTGTGAGAGGAAAACTAATACTCTGGTTATTCGAAACGACTGTACAAAGTCATTAATAAGTTTATATCTAAATGCCCAATTAAAACAAGTGGATAACAAACCTTGAAGACAGCAAGTTCCTTCTGCAGTGCTGCACGCTGCAGAGATTGATAAATGAGTTGGTTGCAGTTAAATTAATGTTAGTTTTTAACAACACTGCTATGCTATTTAGATTTAGAATGGCAACAAAACTGCAGACTCTTATTTATTTAGCGCCATAAAAATTCTATGGCTATTTTGATACGCTTACTAGAAGTCAGGCATGTCCGCCGCCATTAGTCGGCCATATTTGTTGACATTTTTAAATACCTATATTATAAAAATGTATTTGACTACTTTCCGTTAACTGAAAAGAAAAATGGGTGACGAACGGACAGACTTGGAGAAGGTCGGGCAATTTCAAGATGGGCCATTTGACACCGATGTTACACTGTATCGTCCTGATATAAAAAGTAAAATTGCCTAAACCCAAATAAATAAAACTTTTAAATGATGCTGCTTTGAAATTCACATGCAGTTGAAATCTGCTTTTATAACAGCTTTGATGGGAAGAGAAAATTCTTTGTATGATGACCCAAAACGATTATTTGGTCCATTCCCGATTATTCCTGGCCATAAACTCAAAGCAGCTACTAATGATTGGGTTTTCTCTCCGTTTCTATATTTGTGGGAAGAACAACCCTTTGAAGATGTTGGGGCATGGCGTCGTACAATGAAGTTTGTTCTACCATATTTTATGTATCAAAGCATAAATACCACAATCTGAGTCTGTGAATAAATTTTTTCATCATTTTAGAAAGGAAGCACAAGAATTAAATATTTCAGATTCCCCATTTTTATCTACCATCGGAGAAAGATCAATGAATGGTCTTGGAACATATTATGGAACATTTATGGGGGGCTGCGAACGTAAAATTGCAATTTCAATCATCTTCTCAAGGTTTTTGTGTCCTAGGCTCAAGGAAATGCTTTTTGTGTAGATTTTAGCCCTGAAGCAGAAGAACCTGCTGAAAATCCTGAATTTAAAGGCCTTCCCAACTTCTATACGAATCCAGGCAAAAAAGGAACATATGGTTACGTAGGACTCACTATGAATCCATTCCCTGAATGGATGTAAGTATTTAAGTTTCTTAACTACACAAAATATACGCTTAACATAATATAAACCTGTTAACATTAAAATTAAATTCCTGTTTGCATCTTCACAAAAGTGAAGATCCTTTACTAGACTTGTTAGAGATAAGAAAGCAAATGAGAGAAGAATTTGAAGGACATATGGTTGGCACTGGGCCCTTTATTCCATCAGGACATCCAAAGGTATAAAGGATTGGTGGTTATTATAAAGAACAATTTACTTCAATCTGTTTAGTTTTTCAATGAGCCAAATCTTTACAGGAATTCTTCAATCCAAACCCTTTTTTCAACGACCGAGATCCCGATGGACAAGAAGAAACTTACGATTGGGATCGATTGTTACCAAAAACAGACTATGAAGACAAACCGCCATTTATTCCAGCCAGTGTTCCAAAGAAGGTTATAAATGAAAAACTATTAATGAACTAAAAAAATGAGCAAAAGTTGGCACGAATATTCACTGCTGTAGATCAATGGAAATAAGGATGTTATTGCACCACTCGAGAAATGGCCTTCATATGATCCATCAGATGAATATCAAACCAAACCGCAAAATGTTTTTCGTCAGTTTAAGCCAGTAAGGTTTTTTTAAAATTACAGCAGTTTTTAAAAAGTTTTTAACGTTCAATTGCACAAAAAAAATACAGGATCCAGAAAAACCTTCATGGAAAGCCCAATTTGGGAACAGAACCCGTCAGCAAAAGTCAACTATTCAGTACAATATAAACTTGTGGGTGAATCCAACCAACTTCCACAAATTTTGACGAAAGTTTATGCATGAAAAATTTGAAAGAATATACATCTAACATCTTCATACAAGAAAACCAGTTTATTTTTTCTCATTGTTATCCAATATGCATTTCATACACTTCAAATTCGATCTCATTCATACACTAGACGAGGAAAATTGAGGCATAGTGACATAGTTGATCACTTATAGACAGCATAGCACCAATTCATAAACTAAAATTATCATGGGCTACATTATTGTACGGGTAATACACATTTCATCATCTTTGGTCATCAAAAACGATAATTCTTACTCATTTTAGAGTAGTTGCCATTTTTCCAAATAGTTTATATCTTACCAACGGAAAAATTCCTCCTTCTTACACAGTAATATTATAATTTAATTTGCAGTGCAGCTCTTTCAGCAATTAGCTATAAGACTAGAATGATTGATATTTTCCCCAAATCCTTTTTAAAAGGGAGGAATAAATATTTTAGCTATTATTACTGCCCCATCTTGTTGACATGTGCATTTTTTGACCAGAAACGTTTATGACTTCACAACCTACTCTATGTTTCATCTTGTGGACTAGAAAAGGGTGAATGTGACCAATAATCTCACGTCATTCCAAATACATCCTCATATACACACATTAAAAATTAGGGCAGACATTACTGGTTAGCGAATCATCATCCACCAATCTCATTTAAGAAATTGAGTAAAACATGACCGGATGGTACACATGTTGACCATGAGAAAATCCTCTGGGCGCAGTGTTATAGTTTCCAAAATCTGCTGCATTGAATCCCGGCTGCTGTTGTGGCATCTGTTGAAACTGAGACTGCGGTTGGGACCATTGCTGCTGCAGAGGCTGTGGTGGATTACCTAACCAGAGGAAATCAAAAGACAAGAACTGATGATGAATAGTAGAACAAATGACATCATTAGACTATACAAACAAAAAGAAAGAAGCACCCTAAAAAATAGCTTGCAAACTACTCACACGCCAGCTTTTGTTAGGAAATCACCTTGCACTCCAGATATATTTTTAGGCACACCAAGTTCTCCACTATTGGTAACTAACTAACTAACTAATGGATCCGACCAGACAAGGATGATTAATAATCACTTTTTTTGTTGCACACAAAAGCCCGGTGGCTCAAAAGACATATACAGTTCTTGGCACCTGGACTAAAATGAACATGTGAGCTACACCGAGCAGACAGAGTACCAAAAATTGTCTTGTACGTAAAAATTCACGATAGACACATGCAGCACACTAAACACACAATCATTCATGAAGCGCTATAATTGAGTAAATTTAGCCAGCTAGATAAGCATCACAAAAAATGTTAATGCTAAATCTGACATGAAATATTAATATAATGAATTATACAGACTATATTAAAATATCAGAGACGATTCCAAGGAAAGGTGTCAACCAGTAGATCAAAATCCCATGAAATCTAACAAAAAATTAAACTAGCCTGCTGGAGGTTGAGTTGGGCTCAGGTCGGGTTGTTGAGCAGGCACCTTTTCCTCTAAATGCGATTCTGATACATACACAATATTGCCATCCTGCATGGCATTCGTATTCATTATTTGTTGGTCTTGACTGGATTCTAACATTGATCCTTGGTACATTTGCTGCATCATTTGCATCTGTTCTTGACGCGCTAACGCCTGCTCATATGTTTCAAAGAATCTAAGCTTCTCGTCAAAAGTGGATGGCGTTACAATATACTTAGGAACATCACTAATTGTGGACTGTTGCTGCTGTTGTTCGTGCTGCTGTGGCTGTGCAGCGGCTCTATGGTCCGCGAAACCTACAGCTTTTTTGTGCGGCTCAGGCTGAGCCTTCAATATGGACTTGGGAGATGCAGCCGCCATCTTTTTTGGAGATTGCTGTTGCGACTGTTTAGAAGTGACACTTTTTGATGATGACTTCTCGCTCTGCTTCATTACACTTTCAAACGCACTGAAGGTCATCGGAGGTTGAGCAACTTCGGGGGGCATGAAAAATGGTGGTGGATCAGAAGAAGATTGTGAGGAAAGTTGGGACTGCTGGATAAAACCTGAAGAGGAAGATGATGACTGCTGTTGTTGGCTGAACGTCTGCCTTGTCATTTCACTAGTAGTGTTAATGGACGAGAAGCTACTGCTGTCAAAGCTTTCAGCAACTGTAATTATCATTAGATGGCAATGACAGCTGATATTATGGGCAGCCCAAGCTTTTTTTATATCTGGTGCTCTATGTAAGTGTGCATTATTATTACGGCGTGACATAAAACGAAAGTGGTTCACATAATGGGATTACCGAACAAACATCGTGTTTTATGTAAGTATACGGTACTATAATGTGTTTGTGTTAATGAGGGCGCAACATAGAAGAAACTTACATTGAACAGGAATAGTGTAAGTAGTGTGCATTCACATACCTCTCGTATCGCCCCAAGGTTTAGGCACTGGTGACCTGTAAGGATCAGCTGCTGACCTCGAAATTGGCGGCAAAGGACTGCCAGCACTGATGAAAGGATCTGCGCTATATCCCCTAAATATTTCACCATTTAGTTCCAACTACTCAATATGACAGGATAAAGTACGTGCATTAAATTTTCCCCTTACATTATTGGCGTTTGTGACGCTTTTCGTTCAGCAGCTGCAACCACTGTTTCACAAACTGGAGAAACACTTAATTGTTCAAAAGCACTATCTACATTTCCAGACTGCAGTGCAGCCTCCCATGGTGATTTTACTAGCCTTAGTTTGGGCTGATTGAATCGTTCCTATATTAGGATGAGTTAATGTTAGTTAGCAGAATAAATACACAACGGCCATGTTATGTGTGGAAATGAGGATTGCTGAGAGTTATTATTTTTATGTAACCTGAATTTCATTCAACTTTTGTGCATGCTCCACTCGACTTCTATCGATAAAGGATGCGGGAGGTACATTAGGTCTGCTTCCAGGTGAGACATTTGACGGTTTGGGATAAGAAGGACTGAAGGCACTCCCCTGAGTATAGTCAGTTGAGCTCCTTCTTACGTTCGTTTCGTCAACTACCCAATTTTCGGATTTCTTCCTTCGCTTCGCAAATAATTGTGCCCCTAATGCACCATGAAAATATACACTGTGTATTTTTCGTCTTAGTGTGATGACAAAACTTGTACAACTATTTTATATCTACCTTTCCCTTTTGGTGATTGTAAATCTCGTACAATGTCATGACATATTTCAGGGGATAAAGCTTCATGCTCGTTGTACATTCCTGTGGACTTAAATGTATGCCAGTCTTGCACTTTTCCACGAGGGTTCATCACCAATTTCATCAAAGGTTTTCCATCCACAGTATTCTACAATGGGATGAATAATGTAACAAAGTGCTTATCTAACAAAAAAACTCTATTGATATGTAGTAAACGATTACATCAATGAGAAGCCAACAACAAACTGTCTTACTAACTAAATTCAATTCACGTGAACCTAAAGCTGTCTGATATTAAATAATCAATTACCTGTCCATCCCCACTTCGTTCTGTGGAGAATTCCTCCTCCCCTCCAGTGAAAGTTCCATCGGGCCCTAAGAACCAAACCAATCATCAATTTTGAACAAATCTTACATACCAATCCATGCCAATTATATTCCTTTCTCCTCTAAGTAGCAGGATTTAGATAAGATCACCCCAAAAAGTAACAAAACTAAAAAAATCTAACCAACCACCTAACTAAATAAACAAAAACAACCTGTTGCCACAAAAACTGGTCTAAAAAATCGGGACTCAAGTCCAACCCCAACACTAGGAACCCAACCCGCCCTTATGGACGGCATGACACCACCACGAACTGCAGTCAAGTCACCAACTTGACTAACTACGAAGATCCGTCACTGTCACTTTAGTGAGTAATCCACATGAAAAAAGCCAACCAAAAAGGACTGATAGGAACAACACAGTGTGAACTTTAACTCATACTAACTCACTAAACAGCACAAAAGTTTTGACAGTGATCAAGGTCTTATTCAATCTACATAAAGATCAGTCAAGTCACTATTACCAACTAACTAGCTAACAGAATGAACACCATGTTGAAGATAAGCCGTCCAAATTGTGACTTCATCTGTCTTCCAGACATACGCATGCTGATTTCCTTACGTTAGGTGAAGAAACTTGTGTATTTTTATCTCCTACAGATTCCTTTGAAATCCTTTCATTTTCTTGAAGGTAAGGAGATAACTACGAAATTCTCAACCGGTACACATACATACAGCACGGGTCGTTTCCTTTGAAACTGACTAACTTGAAACGACGACACGACTTACTAGTTTACTATACGTATGGATATTACATATGCTCCGTATCCCGGTTCAGTGGGAATGCAAAATGCATTGCACAAACTAACTGAGCGCAGTTAGGGATCTTGAACTGACAAAAGTATTGCTATCCAGGGACATGTGCAAAAGATTGTGTATGCGGAAGGGAAAGACAATGAATTGTTATTTCATTGGCAAGTTTAGCTGACTGAATTGCACAGATCTCTTTGTTGTTTTATGTCACCAGATGACTTGTAACTACTAACTGCAAAAATAGCACAGCTAACTACTTTTTTAAATGAGGAGAAAAAAATGAGACTAACGTGAAGTTTGTTAATTAACAAAAGGCTCAAGTTCATATTATGTAGAGAGTCTAGTCTTTGTTCCCGAGAGAACACATGTGTAATTTGTTGGTTAGTTAGTCAGTAGCGCCTTTTACCTTCATGAACCCATTTGACAGATTTCTTCTTCCTTTTAACGTACATTGACTGGCCTTTGGATTTCTTATTGCTGGCATCACTCAAAGACTTTGATATTTTTCGAGCTAATTCCACTTGTTCTTCCACAGTAGGGTGTATTTCCGAATAGAAACTTGATGATCCATACATTTTATCTGTTATAATATATTAAGGAAATATTTGATTCTAAACAGTTGATTACAGTATTCCAGGTTTACATATATATTGCTGCACAGCCTACGAGTGAGTACAGATAGTGCGTTTTTATGCCAGATTAATGATAAGTGTATAGACAGTAAAGGGTAAAGATACAAGCGGCTTAATAACTGATATGAATATTTAGCGTATCCGTATTTTCTTCTACGTCTCTTTTCATACAAGTAGGGAGACGTTGCTCCAAAAAACTGGTAGAAATGGAACAGTTAAAGCCATGCACACTAAAAAGAAAAGCCTCGCATTGCAGAAATCATGCCACAATTCCAATACATTTGCAGATGCAAGATGCCATACAGTATATATTCTACAGTCATGCAACCAACCCAACGAAAAATATTAATCTAAAGGCTAAAAATCACTTGTTGAAGCATCCAAGCAGTTAACTTTCAAGTATATATGAAAGACTTACTTCTGGTTGTGATAAAATCCTCTGGAAAGTCATTAGCAGGAGTGAAAATCTTATCAAAGTCAATGGGTTGCGGGAAGGAAGGCTCACTACTAAGGAATCCTCCACTTTCCTTCTTCTCGTCCTGAAAAAGTCGTAAATCAATCAGAGCACAAAGACTTAATTAATTAAAATTGTCCACATTTGCCAACCACAAAAACAATGTATGATGCCCAACTAGATACACTCGTATTATCACTCGTCTATGAGAAACCAACTAGCTAACTACATGAGCGTGTGTATAAAATTTCTGTGCATGCAAAAGAAAAAAAATATATTTTTCGTATCTAACTCGTCGACGATTGAGAGAACTCACCTACTTTACTTACTTACTCCTTGTACCAAACTTTACAACTGTTTTACACAACCAAAGTTATATAGTATAAAAATCAAATGAATTTTTTTCAACATCATCCTACGTTTCATGCCTAAAGATTGCGTTCAAATATAAACTTACACAATCCTCCATGTTGTTACTTACTCACTCACTCACTAAACATACCGTAAATTGGAGTAAAACCCTGAGAGGGAAAATGTCCTAAGTAAATAAATAAGCTGGCTAGATTCTATAAATATCAAGTGGTTTGTTGTGCACGATTCTATTAATTTTGTTCATCCGTGGATAGAACAAAAAAATTCCCCCGTTAAAAGCGAACACAAGGGGCCTGTAACTATTGGAACATAAAATTTTCTACATCTGCCTCCACATTCTTATAGTTAGTTAGTTGGTTGGTTAGGACAATCTGCAAGTGATTTCACAAAGAGCTGGAATTAAGATTGCGGGTTGGCCTATATATCATGCCTATAACTAACTGGTGTGTATACGATAGTAGTTAATGTTAGGGACTCTGTATAGCATAAACTTTGTGTGTTGGAGTATGAACTCATGTGAACTTTGGCAAAGCATTCTACTAAACTCCGGAAAAAGACTCGCGACTACAACATAGTATCATAGGGGATGCATGCTATTTTATACACAGAGATACAGACATTACGTGTGTGCATGCTCGAGATTTAGTTTTAAGCATCGCAATACCACAATTTTGTAGGCAGACAATCCGTTTGCGATATCAGGTATCAAGCGTGTTAGTTCTTTGTTACTTGACAAAAAATTAACAGGGAAAAGTCAAAACTTGAAGCTAAGTTCCCAAAACTGGCTCCCTCTACCATAGAAAACAGTATATACCCAATCTTCCGATTGTATTTTGTTTGCGCCAAATTTAATTTAATCGGCCATACTTGAGCTGCATATAAAATCTGTAGAGCTGATAAATTAGAAATTCAGATTCACTTTGTCAGTTGCTGGCTTTCCATATATGAAAATTGACACAGCAAGCGTGCTCTACCTCGGTTCTAAACAGAGGTGACTGGTATATACTGTCACTTTAGTGTGTAAAAAAATCCGAAGATGCAAAAAAAATTAAGCTTCAGTTTTCAGCTTTGTATTTATGGGGTAACCATAAGGTATAACATATTTTCTCATTCACAGTCAGCTCAATTTCAAAATGATTTGCGACACCAAATGTTCCTTTCTCAAAAAAAAAGCAAAATCGGTGACAGATTTATAGCGTCAAAAGAAAAAGGTAATCCCAATAATCTGACATTTTACTGCAAATTCATGTGAAGTAAACATAATCATTAGAATAAGGTTGTACGGCCTGTAGTTTAACTAATAGAAAGTATTATGTCTTTTGTGTTTCAGCTCACATCTGCCGTAAGATGTAAGTAGACTGTTTCATACCCTTTGCACAGTCAGTTAATGATGTCTTCTTTCTTTTTTGACTGGCTGTAATGGGAATTAAAGTGATAAATATAAAGCACGTTTCGGAAATTGCTGTAAATCAGTCCGAGTGTATGACGACAGGCAAGTTTTGGCAACCATTCTTTGTATCGTATAGTTTGCTAAAGTGCGCAAGCTCATTTTTCTGTATAATGTATAACCAGCGTGGGTTTCTTAAATAAAGAATATCAATCTTTTCTATCGTATTGTATAGTATAAATTATTCTTTTCATGTGTACGATCAAAACATGACGATAATTAACTTTAAAACTACTTCTCTTTCCCATTTTACGATAAGATTGTCTCACTGATTATATACGCGTATGGCCGAGATTTTTTTAGTGTCTCAAGAAATAATAATTCCCAATGGTTAATTTTATCAAGAGATAGAAAGATATGAATGTGTATAGATATTTGGGTTGTTTAAATTACCAAATGGAGAATTGTTCGGGTAAGTGAAGTGAAAAAATCCTTCTTGCGAGGGTCAGAAAGATCTGATGGTTTGAAACCAGTGCTACTGACCACTCGACTTCGGTACATCACTTTTGTTCACAAAAAATATATCGCTCTGCTCGTTGTATTCAAATTTCTCGTATGCATTACATTGTACTGACGACACCATCTAATAACTACACACGAACTATTGTCATATAGTGGACAAAAATGTTGAGGCACGACTTTTTACGGTTTTTTAATTTGTGTAAAAGTTGTTTATTTAATAAAATACTAGTGGACTACTAACTATGCAAAAAGAATCTAAAGCGAGCGGGGATGCTAAAAAATTGCAAAAAGAAAATTGAAAATGGTGACAAGACTGAAATAAAAGATGTAGAGAAAAGATTTGCAGAGGAAGATGTGTTCATATCTATGTACTCTTATGCCGAAGTGCATTCCTACCGTTAATAGGGAACTTAGTCACCTATAAACTCCCGCATCTACCTATCTTAAACCACTATTTAGAAAATACCAGTTTCTCCGTAAAGCACGATTTTAGCAGTCCTATAAACTTTCTCGGCGACCAAATTTGAATTCCGACCATTTTAGAGTTTATCATCTCATCTTATTCTAATTTCACAAATAGTAAACACGGGATTGGAACTTAGCTAATTACAAGAAATAATTTCGGATTTTGTGCCAATGTCGGCTTCAGCTGTAGACTACCCACATCTCATAATATCTTCTTTTTAGTAATACACACACATATTAATGCAAGTAAAGCCGAAGATAGAATCCTAACTAACTTATATACTAATAGAGCTTACAGTATGTGTGGTGTGTGTACTGACTGCATGACTGGCACTCGGAATCCTGTCTTCGGTTTATTTACTGCATGGCATGATTGCTTTATCATATACTAACTAACTACAGAGGGGAAACACTTGAAGATTTTTGCAATGCATAACCAAGTATATGCCAAATTTTAAGGTTTGGAGAGACACCAAGTTTGCAAAACTGCGTACAGCGGTCGTTTGACAGACTTGTGTACAAAAGCTGGTGTGCCTCCAGACTCGTTGTAATATGAGTAGAATAGATGTGGCCTTATTTCCGAGCACACGCTTTCATTGCAATTGCAACAGCTTCACCACCATCCGGTGGTAAAGAACTTGTAAAAAAATTGTTGTCAAATATTCTTCTTCCTCAATAATTTGATTCTACATTGGCCATCAAATGACATAATGATTGCTTTACAGTTGTGAACCTCCGATTCCTTATGTTGGAATAGCATGAAAAAAATGAAATTACTGTCGCGTCAAATACAGTTAAGTTATAGACGTAATGTTGCGATTGTAAAGCTGTGAACGTGATTTCTAGATAACGTTAACCAATATTTTAGGGAGATTGTATGTGCAGAAGTAACTTGTTACTAGCGTCAATCAATTAAGCAATGCGACAACACTTTAAGGAAATCGTCTACAGATTTCATGACGACACTTATTTCTGTTTCCTTGTCATAAATTCAAGAGTAGCTAAGAGCAAATATTAAAACTTTTCATAAGTTCCAAAACTTAAGAAGTGTGAGTTTTTATTAGTGTACTAGTTGCACAATTTGCCACAAAAAATAAGTGCAAAGAAATGCTAATAGTACAACACCCACATGTCAAATTAATGAGGTGACTAATCTGCATCGTTATTTCTCTGAAGAAATCATGCTTGCTATTCCAGTGTGCGTCAATCTTCTCTGGCTGTAAAATTGTTTTAACTAACGATATTTTTTACGCACTCATTCACTCGCAATGAGGTGCTGCGGGTGGGTGGCGGAGTTTTGAAATGAGAAATAGTTTATTTATGGATTTTGAGAAAGCCTACAACAATCCCTGAAAATATTAGCTCCCAACTCTCAAGTTAGCATTCGCCACAAATGAGGAAACAAATTTAGAATCAATTTTAGATTTTTCTCATGGAAAATAACAGAAGAAAAATTTCAAAATTCACGGGATCCTTTTTCCTTTCGGTTTTTTCGATTTTGGCGACCTGGCGATGCATGTAAAAAATACACGTTTTGATGTTGTGAGAGTTAGCGACCGTATGGAAATAACCAAAAAAATCTGAAAATGTGACCTGCAAACAAATTTCTCTTAGCTCCATCATCCGATTTCGGTACTACATTGTCAGTCAGTTCGAATACAAACGAGACAACGAATATTAAACTAGAGGGCCTCTCAACGTCTATCAAACAGCGATGGCTTCAAAACTATTTTAATCACACATATTCTTAGTTAATAACTCTTGTAGGTTTCGTTTCAAAATAAATCCAAAAATGCAAACAACGGTAACAGGTTTTTAACTTTCTTCTCGTTTAACCCCAAAGGTGCAATCTTTAAATCAATTAGTAACTCACATTAAAAGCAATAGGCATAAAAACCAATCTATTTCCAGCTCACGACTTTTTTATTAAAAAGGTCTGCGCTTTCTCTATTTTGCGCAAAAACAAACAAACAAAACCCCTGAGAGCATATGTTAATGTATTTACGATTGTCAATGTGTCATCACATCACATACAGGGTGTATTACTAACCATCATTGAAGTAGAGGCTTTGGTTTCATTCCAACTGGATGTATACGGGGTGGCATTTGTAGCCTCGCTATAGCCACTAGACCGTTGTTCATCACTGCGAAATATGTGATCACTACTACTTGAAGTGTCTTTGAACGTGCAAAAAGATGAAGGTGGAATAACGTTGTCGTCAAACGAAGTAGTACTTGGTGCAGGAGCAGCTGGTGTACTTCCTGTCTTATTGTTATTGCTTGTAGGATTACTGGAAGACTCATTTGTACAAGGATTAAGGAAATAGGAAGAAAGGGAGGAAAAAGTTGGCGTTTTTGTCGTTGGAATTGGAAAATATGGAACCGTTGCCTCTAAATCAGTTGTCGAGTAATCTTGAAGCGGAAGATTCCCACAACCGTCACCACTAACCACTTGCTTTTCCTCTTTTTGAAAAAAAGTTGTGTTACTCGAGGATATTATAGAGCTATTGATACCAGGAATGGTGTCCACATTCTGTTCATAAGATGTTGAAGATTCTTTCTTGGTCTCACTCGTGGTCACACTACTGGTCACACCGTTCATAGTATTAGGACACCAAGGAGTTGAGGACTGCATCCAAACGGTCACATTGCACGCACACGGGGTCAAAAAGAAAAAACAGGACAGAAAAACAGCACTAGGTTAGATGAGAATCATTTATGTAGCATAGCAAGACGGGACAGACTAATATGTCATGTCTATCTATGCTATGCATAAATATGAAATGATGTGAGAAAAAGCACTGACTAACTAAAATGCCTTTTTAAAATAGTGATTGTCTTGTGGATGTTTTAATGTAGTACTTGGTATCCAGACCACCAAAAAATTGCATTTACATACTGGTAATTTAGTCTGGGTAACTGGTACTTGTACTTCTAATTTCTCAAACAAATTAAAAATAAATACAGTGAAAAAATTAAATTCACCTGCTTTTGGGTATCCATAATGTCAAACTGACCAGCCGATGTGTTACCCCCTAAGTTTTCCTTATTTTCTTGAGAATCATGAGGGGCTCCAAAACCATTGGTAATTTCACTTTGGGCAGGAGCACTCTGTTCCACCTTCCCAGGAGCACTACTAGGGACTTCCGTTGGCTTTGGATGGACACTAAAATCAGTCTCAGCATCGACAACTTTATCAATCTCACTGATAATTTCCCTCAGAGCATTCTTAATACTCTCTTGCTTGATCTCACTAGAGCCTTCTTCCTTTTTGACACTTTCAGCTGCACTGGCAGCAGCAGTCGACTCGACGAGTCCAGGACCAGACTGAACATAGTCTTTGCTAATCTCTGTTGTCATCCCAGCAATCCCTTTTCCACCCACACTTGAGCTACTCACAACTGTGGATGATAATGATGAAGTGTTGGCAGTTTTTTGCAGACCCGCAGCATTATCCGATACATTACTGCTTGTGGACAGAACCTGCTCGAAATTCTGGGTCAGTGTTTTGATCACCTCAGTGGTTGCACCGCTTGCCTGCCAAAAAACATATGATAAACAAATCATGGTTTGCTTTACAAACTAACCATACATCATCATCATAACTTACTATGTAGTGAATTAACCATAAGTTAGTTAGTTTAACAAGTGCAGTGCTGTAGGGAAAACCAGATTTCCCAGATGCTTCTGTTTTGTTGATTTTACAAGCCATGTGAAATATATTTTTGTCGACATAGACCCTTCACATGTTACCGGTTCAAATTTGTGAAGCTATAACATGTTAAATGTAATGAATTAATGAAGCCCACTATTAATTACCTCATCAGCAATAACTTGAACTTCAGATTCTTCTTTACGGTCAGCCGAAGAAGAAATGACGGCTGATTCTAGAGGTGGTGCGTCCATCTTGACCAACTTTGACGAAAACGGCTACAAAACTTTCTTTATCTTTCCGCCTTGAGTCGCTCAGTTTACGACTTGATCACAATCTTTGATTTGTTAAAAACCAGTCACAGTCAGCTACAAAGATGCTTTCAACTCTTCAAGTTGTTGATAAACAAACGATCACAGTCATAAAGACAATTAGCTAATCATCCGTCGATAATTTTCGAAGCACTCTCAACTTACTTTATTATAACCTCTTATTATAACGGGATTAACTAACTGACTATCTGACTAGAACAAAAAAGATAAATGAAGTGGAGCAAAACCGTGACTGTTGTTGTTTTGGAAAGAGAAAGGATAAAAGTTAGTAGCAGTTAGCGAGCAAGTGTGATATGATGGAAATGTACGGAAATCGACGTTGCCATTTCTTCTTTGTAGATTACTGTAACATGGAATCGGGTTGAGTGAGTGCGAGTGCTGAAACTAACACATGTTTTCAATACTAGAGATCCCTTTTCCACACGTTAATGGGATAAAATACACGACATTCACAGTTGTACAGTTAGTTAGTCGGTTTTCGGTGAACACTATAGTTAGTTAGTTAGTCCGTACAGGAGCACACATCACTGGCTGATCATTGCATTTACAAGTTTAGTTACAGCTGGTTACAGAACCGGCTTTATATTGTTAGTTGGGTTCGCGATGGGATGGGACTATTTTTAACATTTTTAGCCCCTATGATTGCAGCTACATAAAGTGCTTCTCTAGGTTTGTTGGCGATACATGCAAAAAGGATTTTGAGATTTGGTGTGGCACATAAAAAGCTCTAGCGGTGACTAGACTTTTACTACCGAACATTAGTAACTAATAGAGGGGGATTTTTTCACGGTTCAGGTAGTCGATTCTTTCTGTCGCTTTCATTTCATACAATGTGCATTCGATGGAGGTTGGCCTGCCTCCAGAATTTGTTCCAACAGCTTGTTCACAAACTAACTGTGTTAGCTTTTGTTAGTTAGTTTGTTTGTCGAATTCATTTGACTGCGACTTCCTGTTGCAGATAGATTGGAGGTCTAAGGAGGTAACCTAAGACGGATGTTTAGAGATGCTGCCACATTGAATGAATTTCTGTTTGATTTTATCGCCAAAAAGATAGAATAATGGAGTTAGGTAAACACTGGAATACTATTGACGGTGTAAATGAAGCGCATAATGTTGATTTCGGAGTGAATGAGTTCATTTGTTGTAATTTGATGGGCCGATGGATTGAGGAAGAGTTGTAAATCATTTGATGGGGGAAAAGTTTAAAATATAGAGTCAACATTGCTTTTAGTTTCCTTGAACTGAAATGTAAAAGTTTGTCTAAGCCTGTATTAGTTAGTACTCAAGAATACTGTGTTTACAAAGATTAACATTACAAAATTATACTGCCAGTAACAATCTTGGATCGGACCCGAAACGCTAGCAAAAAGAAGGGAAACCCTTGCATCCAGACTTCTAATTAGTAGTTAGTTAGTTGGTTAGTTGATTTTAGCTCGTCACTGGGAAATGCAAGCCACACATGGTGCCAGGATGACAATAGCACGCGGTACCACGGTAAAAGCTGTATTTCAAAAGAACTGTTTACGCGAAAACAAAAGTATAGCGGAGACGGAAATGTAGTTGTTAGAATTTAACTGTGCATTGCATATTATGCAAGAAGAAACGCAAGTTACTCAGTTATTACTAGATTGAAGGTCATCCAAAATATTTGTACGTTTGTTTCGGAACATTGGCTCGGCTTTTACACAAATGATGACAATATGAAGCACAGCAGGGAAGGAAAGCATATAGTTTGATGGAAAAGCATAGTGAGTAGTTGAGTAGCTACTGGATGGACAAGTTTTGCACATTTTTTTCTGGCATGCAAATTGCCTTTGGTTTATAAATATTTTAACTGGGACATGTAATCAATTCAGGGAAGCTACTGGTGTCCTAAAAATTTAGAAAATGTGAGTTTTTAGCAGCTACCATTAATACTAAAAGTTCTTACAATCTAGGGTAGTGTACCGAAATAAGTTGAATGATAGCATGTTGTGTGTAAAGAAAAAGGTCACCAGAACAAAAAGAAATGTTTGCATTTGTTTTCATAAACTACAAAATGTCTGCATGAAGGTTATTTATGACCAATCCTGCAGCTTTAATTTCCTCTGAGGGAGCATTAAAATTAGCATTCTGCTATTAACCATTGTATTTCCCGTCCATCAGTCCGTTCACATGTAATGGGTAGAATTGTTTATAATTTTACTTAAAAGCAGATGCGTCACTTTTTTCAGTTAATATTGACATTGGCAGACTGCCCAGTTTTGTGAACAAAGCAGATGCTTTGCTTGAGCATTGCATGTACATTGTTTGGGTGCAGAAGAACATGTTCAAATATTTTCCACTATTGATTAATAGATTTTGCCAACAGAGCTTGAAATTTCGAATATACTGTGCATTGTCATCCTAAATATTCCAGACCTTGTTAGAGTCAGATTGGCCCTGCATTATTGAACCCCTTTTGTATTGTATTTGATGCAACAAGTGATAAGGTTGACGTATTTACTGCAATTTTTTTCTGGTGCTAATTGATAAGAAAACTTAGACATGACTATTTTCCTTCATTATAGCTGTGAGTTATTGAATTCGATTATTTGCGATGCACCAGTATACTTTGGAGAAAAACATTTAGCTATAAATGGTGAGAATCAGGATTTTACGTAATGCCTGCAATGTATTTGACAGTGTAAGAAAGTGATAGCACTAATATTGTAATGTCAAAGCGCTGAGTTCCTTACACAAAACCAAGCTTTTATTCCCACACAGCATGCATTCTTTTCAAACGTTCTTCATATGCACAAAAGGCACAGCAAATAATTTTGACACAAATATTTCCCATACTTTTCGCAGCATTAAGTTTCCTGCAATTTCAACCTATACCATAACTGTAGCGTCCCAGTCCCAGTTGTGTCTATTGTGCTCAGCCAGTGTTTCCATAGTCACTGGACATAGAAAACAAACTTATGCAACTTGCAAAGGTTTTTCGACTGAAGCAAGATTTTGTTTCAAGTCAGAACGAGGGCAACCCTATCAATGTGCTACAACCTACTAACTGCATGCAACTTTGTAGATTTTTATTTCGAAAGCTAGGAAATATTGCTGAGCCCCTGGAGATCCCAAGTTGACGAACAAAATGGATGCTGTGATGAAAAAAGCCGTCTCTAGAGGAGATGTGGAAGGCACACAAGGAGAGGGAGATCAAAATCTTGTTCCGGGCGATGGTGCAATGGAGCGCACATTAGCTATAATCAAACCTGATGCAATGATCCACTCGGAAGAAATTATCAATATTATTCGGAAGGAGGGTTTCTGTATTTTGCAGGTAATGAATGAAAACTATGAAAAAATATGCAATGTAAATGTAAATTCATGTGTATTTATTATAACCAACTTTTGAACCATGCATAGAGAAGACTGGTGAGCGTTTCTGCAGAGCAGGCTGCTGCATTCTTCAAGGATGACTATCAATCGGAACATTTTGCTGGAAATGTGACCAACTTATGCAGGTAAAAATAAAATTTAGTTTGATCCTGTACAAAAGTGGACATCTTCAATATTGTGTTTACAGTGGCCCAGCCTTGGCAATGGTATTGTGCGGTCCTCGTGCAATTGAGCATTGGATTGAATTGCTTGGATCCGAAACTTTTCCTGAGCGATCCAAAGCCGAGTCTTGCTTGAGATCTAGATTTGGTACACCTGGAGATGATGCACGAAATGGATTGCATGGTTCGGAAAATGAAATGGAAGCGTTGCGAGAACTTCATTTCTTTTTTCCCGATTGTAAGATTAAATTCTCCGTGAATGTATGCATTAACTATCCACACGGCTTGTGTATGGCAGTTGCTGAAATAATTTAATGCTTAATTTCAGTGATAATCGAGCCAATCATGTCTGATAATTTGGCCTCTCACTATTTGAATCAAAATGGTAAAATAATTTTAGGAATCAAGAATCGAATGGACTTTTTTTCAATGCGAAAATGTATAAATATTTTGTTTGTGCAGTTCACCCAGTACTAACAGTAGCCTTGAGCAGACTTGTTCGAGAAAAACCTCAAGATCCCGTGGTTTGGCTTGCAGATTGGCTGTTGGCAAACAATCCGAACAAACCTAAAGAAGTGGCTGTAGGGTCTACTTGTTCGTAATCTGGGAATGTTAACTATTCGCGTGGAGCATTTTACCTCTTCATGACAAATAAACTATTTTTATGTCTAGTAAAACGAATCTACAAGTCTGAATAAATAATCATTTACTAGGAACTTAAGACTTTAACAAAATTAAGACTATAGCTGGCGCTGTATCTTGCCAAATGGAGGAAGTATAGATCCAAATACTTGCAATTTAACGCCATCTAGCGATGTAGTAATGCTTTACAACTCTTGCAAGCATAGTTTCTTAGTTTTCATTTTCTTCCTCTACGAGACACGGGTGTCGGGATTCCGGATTCACTTTGTAATGTCATTTGGTTCCATTTGTGT
>Ga0210040_10001862_pt1 | contig 30868 bp, 21 predicted proteins | sample CryGeyCG12114_NA_FD_185462 | JGI IMG/M metagenome (GOLD analysis project Ga0210040, IMG submission 185462) | Groundwater microbial communities from aquifer - Crystal Geyser CG19_WC_8/21/14_NA (SPAdes) (version 2) | ecosystem: Environmental > Aquatic > Deep subsurface > Groundwater | place: USA...
CCAATTAATTAAGATACAGTAAATGCAACTGAAGGGCCCCTTAATGATAGCTTTGGTTGATACTAGTAGTGGGAGCAATAAAAACTATAGCCGTGTTATTATATGAGGGGAAGCGAGGAAAAAAAATGAAAAGTGTGGACCGCAAATAATTACGATGATTCATAATGTTAGTCTTACACGAGCATTGCAAAGTAAAGATTCTATAGATTGGTCGTTTGGTGGTCGGTTAGTGAGAATCACATGTGTATAACAAGGGTGCTGTACGCGCTACATCTCGCTAGAGTCGTCGTACGTAATACTGGAAAGGAGTTGGGATTTTGACCTTTTGATTTTATTCTTTGACTTTTGACACGAGAAAGGGTACGCAGTAGTGGTCGGTGGTTGCCTACAGATGCTTTTAGTCACAAGAATATCCAGCTACAGCAGATTTCTTATCCGCATGGGAACTGTAACTAACCTATGAGTGAGAGTAAAACTGGCTGACTTGACTGACTTGTGAAAAATAATAATATTGGAGCCTTATAGTTAGTTAGTTGGTGAGCTGTATATTGTGGTTGTATAGATTTTTTGTAAATTTTTGACTGTAGGTACTCACTGACTGACTAACTAACTAACTACACATTGGTTATGCATGTATGGCTTGTATAGTTTTTTTCTGGTGGAGAATAAGAAGTCGAGTCATGGTTATCAAAAGAGATGAATGACGGCTGTAAACTTTTCAAGTGACGGCTTTCCGGTGCATGAATTTTAAAAATCTTGTTGTGTACCCCAAGTTAGTGTTGTGGGACCCCTGTGGTGACCAAGTATTGAAATTTTTTATGCATCGAGTCTCACATACCAATCATGATTGTGTGCACGCGGTCGGTGGAAAAATCACGAGCAGGCTGAAAAGAGAGAGTTTTCGGAGCGTCTAGCTTTTACCTGCAATCTTTTTTTTGGGGAACTGTACCATAATGTGATGGAAGAAATGCGCTAAATAGTAAATGGACCCATAGTGTGTCTTTTTCATGTTTCTTTTCATTTGTAACGTATATTATGTAAGTTTTGTTTGTTGGGAGAAGGAAACATTTTTAAAAAGAAATTGCATCATGTGTTGTCTTGGTGTATTCTCAATGAAGACGGTAATTGTGACTTGATAATATAATAGTAGGGAGTTGAAAATGCCTGAGAGGATAAAAATGCAAGATTTTTTTCCTCTTTAACAGACAAGGATATACACAAGAAAAATGAGTAGAGATTAGAAGTGGACATGTCTGTCAATTTGTTGACATGTCAACCAAAAGTGGACTTTATGGAGTCACTTTTTTCTCTCTCTGACTCCTTCAGGTTATTAGAGTACCAGTTAGTATGAGTTAGTATTCGTGCCTCACGAAGATTGAAAATGTCAAATAGCTTGATCACACTGTGTTATTAGTTAGTCAGTTAGTTGATAGGGACTGAACAGAAGTTTCAGATTCTTGTGCAATGTTCTCCGTGCCTGACCTGATTTGGTGGAGTTGAGATTTTGAGACTCTCTATAGTATTGTTCATTCATGTACTAGTTTGCATTTCCCATTGGTTACTTACTGGTATGTTGGGATTGTTATTTGCACAAGACAAGACTTTCCCACCTGTAGTAAGTAATCTTATGCAGAACGAACAGAATCTACTACAGCTTGTAGTCCGTCACTCACTCGCTAATGGGATATTATGGCTGATTGGTCCGCAGTTAGTTAGTTTGTTACCATAGACAGTATGATGTGAGGACGGTGATATAATGACCCAGTCAGTTTTGCATATTATATTGACGGGCTGATGATGAACTTTGTGTAAACTACCCATTTGAGCGGCATTAGAAAGGTGAGAGAGAGAGAGAGAGAGAAATCTTGAGCTGTTATCAGCCCAGCTAATATGTTCTTGTGCAAATAAATGGTTATCGAGTTCAAATTGAGGTTTCATTTCTTTGTAAGACAATTGACGTGTAGTCAGATCCCCCAAGTAACAATGGTGATTACAAACGACAACAATGGACGCATGATAGTTGGCTAAAGCATAAATTACAGGTATTGTCGTGTATACCCCCAAACGTAAATAATTAGTGATTCTAGGTCTATTGAAGCAAAAGTGGAGATTGCATCTTTTCATGTAAAAGACAAAAACAAACAGATATACTAAATCGAGTAGTTTGTTATAGTTGAAGGGAGAGCTGTGCTGTTTGTTATCAAAGCTTTCTTTGTTTCTACTGTAACATTTGTGTACAGATTTTCTTGAAAAGAGGGAAAAATTTACTCCACACAAAATAAGTTTTGAGAACTTGATTTTTTGTTTTCAACACATCATATTAGTGTGTAATATAGGCGTCTACTCACTTGCATTCATTTGGGTGAACTCATCAATGGGACTATTAAGTTTGTGAATTATCATCACAGAATCACGTTTCCATTGATTAGCTCTTGTATTTGTTTTTGGTACTATGGGCATTGGAATTCATCACTGTGTTAGTTAGGTGTGCTGATGATGATTGCATTAAATATTACTCTTGTGTACACAACCACTACCTGTTGCCTGTTGCTTGATTAGTTGGAGAAATCAACATGTATGTTAGTTAGTTAGTTTTGAGACGTATTTTTTTGCATTTCTTCAATAATTTAAATTCATTGCATGGGCAGATAGATTCACACATACGATATGCTCGATGTCTTTCCAAATTATTACAATCTATTGATGACAATATTAATTATTATTCTTGTGGGCGATATTGGTACAAGTTTTTTGGCCAGGGATTATTATTGACTCTATGCATAGTGTTATAATGCTTTGAATTTTGTGATGGGACGACTTTTCATTCGCGCATGATGGTGGATCGTGATGAAGCTAAAAAAGGGAGTTCTAATCATAAACAATGTGTGGTGCCCTGGTATATTATGTGAGCATGAAATGGGCAAGCAGATTATAGTTGGAAAGCTACAAGTTTTTACAGTGTGCCATGTGAGGGAATGACAGACACATTTAGCTTGGACACAATGAGGATCAAGTTTGTTGCTAACGTTTTATTGGCAGTGGGTGCAAAGGGTCATCACTTTTGAATCACACCTATTGAACCAAGGAGAGCAATATTGTTGAAAAATGTGAACTGAATTTCAGTTTCCTTACTCGGCTGCGCTCATAAAATAATGTGTGCTTACTAACTATGTATATAACTAACTAACTAACTAACAAACGAACTAACTGTTGAGCTACATTGTTGTAGGTAAAATTATGTGGGTTACAGTTCAAAGAGTTGACTAACTAACTAATGGCGTGATGAAATAACCACGTATCAAATGAATTCTACAGGCTGAGTGAGTGAGTAGTGAGTTAGTATAGACAAAGTTTAAATTAATCAGAGTGAACTTGAACACCTGAGAGAGTTTTTCACTACTTTCTTTTCATGGTGATCATTTATATGATTGCATATTTAGAGTCTAGATGCACTTTTAGGTTGTCAGTCAGTCATATGAAAGCACTGACTGAGTATAGATTAATTCCTTTGGTATTGGACGTATTTGATGGGATGCTTGGGGGAAGATGAATTGTAATCACAACTCTTGATCCCTATTATTTGTGTGTGTGGGGGGTAGGAATGATTAGCGACCTAAATGCGTATGTGTAATATAGGCTTTTACTTGTAAAGCAGTAAGTAACGTAAAGTATAGCACGAAATGAATGATTTTAACACACTGTTGTTGATGACTAGTTAGCTCTAAGCATAAATAAATGGATGGAAGAACTAAAATGACAATTTCTAATGGTTTTGCAGGTGCATATTGAAATCTTGGATCGCAACGATAGTCCACCGAAATTCCCAAAGAAGGAATCTACGATTCAAGTCTCGGAGAATGCAGCTGTTGGTCAAGTTATTACAACTTTACAAGCCATTGATGCAGACAGTAATGGTTCCATTTCGTATTCACTTTTGGATGGTGATGATGGGAAATTCCATGTGGAGCCAACAACTGGACAAGTTCGTATTTTAGAGTCATTGGATCGTGAAGAAACGGAAAAATACGTGTTGAAAATTCGGGCTTCTGATGGCGCTCAGTATTCAGAGGCAACGTTAATTGTCGAGGTACAAATTGCGAATATTTTTGCATCTTACTTGATCTTGATAATTGATATTATATCATGAAAATAGTATACTGTTTGAAAATAGTGATTGCAATCGGTGATTAGGTCCATCAACTCCCTCAGTCTGTCATAAATGTTTAAAATTCCTTTTTATGGGAATCAGCAATGTACTAATTGTCAGAAAGGCTGTATGAATACTTTTTAAGAGCGCAAATTTTACAGGTTGCAAATAATTGGACGCCAAGTTTAAAAATTACTGTGCGAATTATTACACGATATAGTTGATGGGGACTCTTGATGCATAGAGAATTAGTCACACGTTAGATATAATTTTATGAGCAAAATAAATGTAGACAGCATATTCAGTTCATGTAAGACTAATGCACCTGCAGGAGGGTTTGAGACAGACGGACATTATTATCAATATCAGGGTTCATGATGTTTCCCACTTGTTTTACAAGCTCATGTCATGCTTGCTTACAAATGGAATTCATTAAGCACAAATGCTTAATAAACGGTCTGCAAAAATAGGCTGCCTGCCTGCCTCATATGAGGATAACTAGTTCCTTTATCTAAATGACTCCTTATGTGCGACTGTGAGTGAACCAGGCTCATGTATCTGTGAATCTGTGTAGTTAGTCAGTGTAGTAGACAACAGGTTAGTTAGTTGGCGGTGCATAGTTATAAAACACTTGTGGCTAGCTAAAGTGTATGGATAGAGAACGAGAGTGCAATGAAGTCCACCCGTTTTGCTTTGACTTTTTTTTTGTTCATATCAACTTTGAGAGACTACTGGACTACTAGCTAACTAACTAACTGACTAGCCAAACTATGAGCATGTTTATACTCACACATATTGTGGTACGTAATAGCTAACTAAACTAAAACGATGATGATGACTGTGAGGCATTTAGTCAAGAAGTCAGTCAGTAGTCAGTAGTAATAAGAAGTAGTAGGTGAGAAAACTAGATGTGAAGCGTTTAGCAGAAAAGATATATATGTATTTTTTGTATTCTCTTTCTTTCCCTGGCCTTTATAACTACCAGTACATTTGTAACAAACTGACTATGCTTGCTATAACTCCATGTTTGAAGTAGTAGTGTGAGCCTGTGCATAATAAAATTTTCTCTGGAAGCTTTAAAACCTGCCCAAGTAAGTAGTTATTGGGCTGAAAAGAACAACATTGCTATGTATATATTATTATTATGGTTATCATTATTATTACATGTACGGCTAACTATCAAGAAGGAGGCAAACACTAACCACCATAATTAGCTGGCCGAGTCACAGTATGGCAAATGGATTGGTAGTGAAATTCATAGATTTAGTATTGTATATGGCACAACAATGTTTGAAATATCCCGTCAGAGCTTTGTGCTAGGGGATACCATTTTTAGATGCGATGGGAGACGTCAGTCAATTCATAGCGTTGTTTATTATTGCAGCATTTCATTATTGTTGAGAACTCTGCCTGTGTAAAGCTATATGGGTGCAATGGTAACCACATTAGTATTTACAATGCACTATAACATTCGACAGCTCCATATTAGGACATGATGTGTAACAAACGGTGGTTGGAACACCATAACTAAACTAAAAATGCACATATTTTTGCGACTCGGGTAAAAAAACGTACAATTTATTTGATTTCATTAATTTCATATCCAGGTACTCGATATGAATGACAATGCTGCCATATTTTCGGAAGCTTCGTATTCATTTGACATTCCTGAAGACGCTACACCTGGCTCACAAGTTGGACAGTTGGAAGCTTTTGATGCAGATGAAGGGGTCAATGGTCGTATCACTTATGCTGTCTTATCAGACTGGGGCAATGATGTGTTCACGTTGAATCCGGATTCCGGTGTTTTCACTCTAACTTCTAGGCTGGACTATGAACAGGTAAATAAATTATGTAGCTTTCGTTTGGTTGGTTTGAACGCCGAATCGCACAGAGCGAGAGAGAAAAGGCTAAAAACTGTTAAACTGAATGCAATAAAGCATTTTCTTAAAGGAGTAGCTTGAGTTTCGTTTGAGTTGATTTGAAGTGGAATTAATGCAAAACGTGATGTTATGTTGGATTGCTTCTTTTAGGTTCAACATTACATTTTCGTGGTGCAAGCTAAAGATGCGGGAAATCCAAGTTTATCGTCCACAGCAACCGTATACCTGAATGTGCTGGATTTGAATGACAATGCTCCGCAATGTAAGTAAATTGTGTTGTTGTTTTTGGGGTCGAAGTTTTTAAACGAAATTGTTGGTCTCGTTGTAATGTAATGAAGATTCTGAGGTAAATTAAGAGCCGTTTTAATTACTTTGTGTTTCAGTTGTGAAAGACTACAGACCCCTGGTGAGTGAGAACCACTCTCCATTGCTGCCATTCAGACTGGATCCTAATCTGCCGATAGAAATAAAATCTGCTGTCTTCGATCCAATGAGTTATAGTCGTGAAATTTTCGAGGATGTATCCATTGGCTCATCTGTGGTCACCGTTACAGCCACGGATTTAGACTCAGGTAACAGAGGGAGAGAAAAAAATGGGTTGTTTCACGTCTTTTCTGTTGGTTGCAATTATATATGAGAGTCTTTTGTATGAACCTATTATCTTTGTACTTAAAAGTTACTTTCCATTTTTCGAACCCTTCTACTCATTATTATTACTTCTTTCCGAGCTAGTAGCTACTACAACAACATTCAGTAAAAAGTAGGAGCAACAACATTGTGTATCCTCACTCCACACATATTATACATTTTGGTTGTTTTGTCGGTGGGAAAAAGCAATAAGCTGTAAATCTTGGAGACAGGGCAATCCGAAGATGAAAAAAAATCATAGCTCCTGCCTTCTTACTTTATACGTATTACTCACTTATTATTTATACCTTTTACCTCAGGAGTATGATAATAATGCTTCCTCAGCTAACTTGTGTGTACACATGGTATGAGGGTTACCATTTTACATACATTAAGTACTCGCTACTTATACTATATTATATCCTCGAGAACTTTTTTTTTCATTTTTTTCGAAATATATTATCAACTGCTCCCTTCTTGTACAGGACTGAATGGAAAGATCTCATACTCGATCGTCTCTGGGAATGATAATAACGTCTTGGACGTTTCTGATAATGGAACCATTTTCACTACAAAGTTATTGGATCGAGAAGAAAAGGCTTACTATCTGCTCTTGGTCAAAGCTACAGACGCTGGACTCCCTAACCAATTATCTTCTAGTGTTCAAGTACGTTTTTTTTTAAATCTTGCCAGTTAGTTTTCCTTGCACCTCCCATGGATCCTGAGAATTATGATGCCTTGTTTTACGATGTTCAATTTTGTGGACCTTTGTGTATGCTTTGAGCTGGCAATTTCATGCTTATTGAGTAGCATTATGATTGCATGTTCGCAATTTTCCACGCAGGTTGCAATCATTTTGAAAGATGTGAACGACGAAGAGCCCAAATTTATTTCGGCCAATGAAACATTTGTGGGAGAAAATTCTCCTCCTAATACACTGGTCATGGTGGTCAAAGCATTGGACATGGATGAAGGGAGGAACAGCTATGTGGAGTATGTTTTGCAGAATGAAAAGTCCACTTTCAATCTGGGCTCGGCTGATGGACTTTTACGAGTTGTTGGCAATATTGATCGGGAGACAAGAAGCAATTATACACTCCAGGTGGGCTCACGATTCTATTATTTTCCGTTCACTTAGTTTAATGTATCAGATGGAAAAATATTGGGTAGCATTGGTTTTCATGCCAAAATATGGACAAAGAAATAAGTTTGTGACTGCATAGTGCGTGATATGAACCAATTGACATTTGTTCCGAACGGTAGGCAGGGTGATGTGAAAAATATTGACTTGTCATTGTTTGCAGAAAACAATATGTGGACTTGGTGAAAGTCGTGTGTGGAATTGTCTGCAATTTTTTATGAGACTTACGTTATACTGTTACTGTTGTGTGTTTTCTCAACTAAACTGGCGTGTGCACAGCCATGATGAAATGCCGTAAAACATTAGTCCTTGAAAAAAATGTGTCCCACTTTTCCCAAATATTTCTCTTTTTTGAAACAGATTGTTGCCAAAGACAAGGCAGATCCACCCAAGTCGTCTACTCAAGAACTATTCATAACTGTATTGGATGTGAATGACAATGCCCCATTGTTTGACCCAAGACAGTACAGTGCTGCACTTCCAGAGAACTCCTCAGTTGGCATGAGCGTTCTTCAGGTATGGTAGCAATAATAGTAATAATCTCTCTGATGGCTCTTTCTCTGTTCATCCTCCTTTGTATTAAGTTTATCTCCTCGCATGTCTTTTTCAAGAGAGAATCAGTCTCTGCTTTTAGTTTTACTACCCAAGTGACTCCAGGAAATATGAAGGGAAGGTACAAATGTTTGAATTTATTGATGTGTTATTGTATGGCGGCCGCCTACAGGTATCTGCGACAGATATAGATGAAGGGATGAACAGCCAGATAAGATTTGCCATAGTGGCCGGAGATCCCAATCGAGATTTCACTATTGGAGAAGACTCTGGTGTCATCCGTCTCGCTAAGAGCTTAAATTATGAGCGGAAACGATCATACATGCTCACGGTACAGGCGGAGGATTCTGGTGAAAAGGTATGAAATGAAGCCTTTGTAAATATCATTATATATATATATATATAGGAATATAATGATGATACTGGGATGAAAAGGATCCATGATTTTTTCTGTCATCAACTTTACGACCAGTGTGATGGTTACGTACTAAAAGGGTTTTTTACTCTTATCTTCCTTTTACCATCCATATATTCACTCTATATTACACTGCGTACAAATATTCATTGTTTGTATTCTCTTTTTGACACGTAAGACACTTGGGTACACATCTGTGAGGGCTAAGGCTAAATTTTAGATATTTTGGTATGTCAGGTGCGATACGACACAGCATCCGTGGCAATCTCTGTGACGGACATCAATGACAATGCCCCTCTATTCCTGGACTCACCTTACTTGGGCTTTGTTCGTGAGAATGTGGACGACGTTCCTGCCACAGTGCTTCATGTGACGGCCTATGATGCGGACTCGGCAGCTAATAACCATCAAGTGCGTTATCTCATGAAGGATGGGGATAAAAATTCGTTCCGCATTAATGCAACCACTGGTGAAATCACTGTGCACCGCTCTTTGGATCGGGAAAAGATGGCTGAGTATCAGTTCACTGTCATTGCTATGGACACAGGTTCGAACCGATGCATTTTTTTCATGTTCTCCTACCTATTGTCTTGTCATTGAAAAAACGGTTACTTCATAGTAATAGTGTAGTTAGTTAGTAAGTAATACGGCAGTTTAAAAACCTTTGTTGTATGTTGAAGAAATCATATTTTTATGAGCTCGTAACCCCTTACTCATCTAATGTAACATGGATGGTAGTCTGGTAGTACAGCTGTGTAGGGTTGTGTAGCAGTTTTTAGCGCGTGACAGCTTTAGCTTAGCGCATGCCTATGGCAATACCGTGGTAAAAAAAAATGGCGTACAGGTATCTTCTATTGATCGCCTCAATCGATTTTCATCGAATTTTTATGCATCTGAAGTAGACAACAATCTGATTTGCGCCAGCAATTCGTAACCGTGCCTTATTTTCAAGCATGTTTTGAGGCCAATTGCCGTAGTCATGGCACCATCTTAGAACATGACCTACAAATTTGACCAAAAATTGCCTAAATTTAGAAAGAGCCATCTTGTTTAGCCAAGTTTTCTCCAAGATGTTTTAGCGAAACAAGAACATGTACCCCACAAAATTAGTGTGAAAAACACGAAATAACAAAGATATTCTTGCCTGTGAATGGCGATTAAAGGGGAAAACAACAAAGGATCTCGTCATTATGAATTTTCTCAGTTTAGGAGTGGACTAAAATGTGCATTTATATTCATCATTTAGAACTGATAGATAAAAAGTAGTACTTGGTTTTGATTATCCGTCCCTGCACCCTTTTAATTGCCCGAATCCGGAATTCAAATAGATTCTGCCATTGAATGACTACGGGCAGATTCCTTTTAATACCGAATTCCGTTTCCTAAACCATCTAAATTATTGATCGCTTTGTCTTATTTAGAAATAGTATTTTGAAAGAATAAGGATGATTTATTTGCAGTTAGCTGTCACGCGCTATAATTCCGTGCGAGCAAAGTTTTGTTAATAGAATGTGCTGAGCCAGTGCTAAAAAGTTACACTCTTAATCTAAGGCCCTGGCACTTGTGTGTACTCTATTCTCAAAACTCAAACGGACGTCGAATACACACAAATACATGTCCCATAGCATGCCATAGCATTGCATTCCCTCCGTTTCAATTCTGCACGGACTATATGTGTGTAATGAAAAGGAGAGAAATGAATACTTACTAACTAACTAACAAACTAACTAAGTAACTAATATAGAGTAGGGATGTGATCTGATGATTCTTGTGGTGGGGAATCGGATACATGAATGTTGCCCACAGGCCATTTGCCTGCATTATTTATAACTCTTTCATTTGTGCCAGTACCTTCTCATAACTCATAGACAACCACGCCATAAGTTGTTATTTGGCTGACTACGGGAGAATAATAACGATGTTATAAGCATCTTGTATAGTTTGTATGCAACCTGCAACCACCATAACCTCTAGCCAGTGCAGTTGCTTATGTATAATGTGTGGACATGAGTTAAGCTTGGTTAGTTAGTTAGTTAGTTAGTTAGTTCGCCATGTTTAGTATACGTGCATTTGTGCATGCCGTTTGGAATAGGATGAGGGATATGGTTTTTACAATGGAAGAGAACGTTAGATTCATCTGGGAATAATAGTGATGGGAGTGCATTCGCGCACATTAATAAGGAGCGGTAGACACCGCCAGATGATAAAGGAAAGCTTGAATGACCCGTGCGAGGATTTCTATCCAACCAATTGACTAATGCAACGGATTTTCTTGGCAGACTGAATGGAAGGTCCTTTGTGTTCTTGTTTGTAAGGTGTTACTCACTTAGGTTGTAAAGTTGGAAAAAGGGCGAAAAGGGTCTCGTATTGTGTGATTAAACTTTGTTGCTAACTCATAAGTCAGGGATTTGATGTGACTACGCATGTCATGTTGCTACTTGTTTTGAAATCATGGATTTAGATGAGGGGTTGAGTTTGTCAGTTTGTAGGCAATTCAGGCCAAAGTAGTAAAAACATAATGACGAACCCATATGAGATATTGGATATAAATTTCACATGGAAAATAATGCTGACAGTGGACACAAACGTTTGGAGGTAGTAAAAGTTGTCATCCCATAAACGAATTTGGAGAAGCGGTGAGGAAATGAATCAGATATTGTAATGCTGGTCTGCCGCTTATAGTTGGTAATGATGAGAACATAATAATTTATGAATTCTGTTGTCTTCCATGATTACTGCCTCATTATTATTACTGTCGTCGTGATCGCAGTCAGTTGTGCCGTTGATATAAATAACTAGAAAAGTGGGGAATCTAATGATGCCTGATTTCATCCCAGTCTGTCTTAATTAGTGGGGGCCAATGCCTTATTATTATTGGATTCCTTTACGTCGTCTATAAATGGAGCACAATTTGTTTACCAAGACGTTCGCATTTGAAGGGACAGAGTAAAATAGACAGCGGTTTGTATTTTTATTGTAAGGAGCATATCGTATTCATCTGAAGAAATGATCAGCTCTATAACTCTTGATATGCTCATCTAGATCCCACACAGACGCAATGTAGGAAATATTTGTACTATTGTGTGTCTAACTAACTAACTAGTGAAGCAAGTCTGGTCATATAGAATACTCTTAAATGGTCGCTAGGAACCCAAGGATGGGAGTGAGCTCGTTTTATATTTTTTCCCTGATATGAATCAGTAGACGACCGACTGGCAGATTTCAGGGGTAGCTGGCACAGTCAACGGGTTAGGAGTCTAGTTATAGCTTGTAGACCAATGGAATGACAAAAGCATAATCATCATATTATGTATATTTAAAGATGGGTTACAGTTTAGTTTGTTAGTTAGTCGATTCCTCTCGCCTTTTCTTACTATACTTGGCTGTACACAGGTTAAGGAGAAAAACTTTGCAGCGCCTCATTTTATAGCTTGTCCTTTGATCGTCCAGCATAGTAGTAAGTAACTAGCTGACTAACTAACTAAGTTGGAAAGAATCAAGTTGTTGTTTCGCAGTTGGGTTTCTCCTTTTTCATCAACATCGTATCGAATGATGATCATCATTGTTTCTCTATATAGTGTTCCGTGCATCCCACTGTTGTATCATCTAGGGAGCAACTCATGATTGTATTTTTATGTGCTCTCTCCTCTCATTCCTGGTCCAATAACAATGTGTACAGGAGGCTTAACCGACCGTTTAATTATCATTCTTGGAGTTTGGTTTGTTTGCTGTACTAAAAGTTAGTTATTCGTTAAGATGAGGCTGGAATGAAGGAGTGTTCAAAACATGGCTTATGGAATTCATGCATTATATATGATGTTATATATGATCACATTCTAGAAACTTGCCGTACTTCATAAAATTTGTGGACCATTGGAAATTTTGCAGGTTTGAAATTTTGCTCGTAAAAGGGCTATAGGCCAGTGTGCCCGGCTAGTCAAGATAATTTAACCAACATCTCTGGAAATTGCTAATTGTATACGTAATGGGTTACTGAAGTGGTGCTATTTTGAAAAGAAGAGACAATGATTGAAAATCCTCCCATAATACTAAACCATAAAAACATAAGTTTCCTATTTTCCATACACCCATGGTTCCATGATTTCTGCTTGAAACAATTTAAAGAGCCCCTTAAACAATCCCTGGAAATATTTGTTTCTCATTCACATGATGCTAAATGCTACGGTTTACTGTACATATTTTATAAGTCAAGTATAAACTTTAAGCATTATTAAATCTTAATTCAATGTATAAAGAAGTCTCCTTTAAGAATGTGAATAATAATTGCCAGCAAATGCGTCAATCTTGCAGCTTAAGCCCATAAATTAAAAAAAAATCGCCTTAAAATAAAAATCCTACAATTGAAACTTGAAAATCAGTTCAAAACAGCAAATTTTTACCAAAAAACCTGTGGCAACCAAAACCCTACATTTCTTAGAAATCAACAAATTCGTCCATGTCTCAAATTAAAAGTATCAATTTTTAAAATTTCCTTAGCCCAGTAACCGGCAAGAATAACGCATGCCAAATAAGTTTGAGCTAAAATTACTCTATTTTTATTATGAAATTCAGTGCACACACACGGACGGACACACGGAATAGCGTCGATTATGTTATGATGATGAATATTGAAGAGTAAATGAAGTTGAAAAATATTCCTTGTCTGCTTGCATTGTTGTGAGAGTGAATTGTCATAGCTTGGAAATGTAATGTCTGCAATTGTTTGGATTTTAGAATCAGCTCTATATATTGCATAGTTATGGAAGACGGGGGTCGTGCCACTAACTGAAATGAATGTCATGGATATAAAAAGAGGGGATAATTGAGCAACTCATCACACCATTTCTCGTACTGTAGAACCGTTTTTTTTTCTAGGCTTCACGATGACAATTCCATTGAGCTTATGTTATACATGCACACTCACTTGTACATATAATTAAGTGGAATGAAGAGGGAAAAAAAGGTTTCACCTGTGCTGACGCTTACAGTACCATCCTTCCTTCTCATGGATGAATTTATACAAAGTTTTGGTGGTTGGTTGGTTAGTTAGAAAAAGTTTCATGACTTTTGTGTCTATAATGTGTAAAATGTATCGTTGTTTGGATCCTGCTGTGAAAACAGTGAAATCAACACTGTTTTTTTAAACCATGGCTCATGACAGACGTCTAAACGTGGGAACAAGCTTTTTGAACTTGTACTCAAGTCATTTAGTAAATATAGACACATGACTTTTCTTGAGTGTCATAAAGTTTCTTTTTTTTTGTTTGTTTGGCTGTTGTGAAAAAGTAGAGAAAAAAGTTTGGTCTAAAGCACGGTGGTCGTTTTCATGATATGACTATGTAAATAGGACATATATAGCTCTAAAATTTGTAGTTGGCTTGTTTGTTAGATAGCAATATTAGTAAGTGAAGTAAGGTAAATAAATCTAGTCAAGTATTGTGGCGGTCAGTGGTAAAGTTTTTTCTCAAATGATGCAGAAATAGATTAGTTATAGTTAGTTGGTTCGTTAGTTATTATTATTCATACAACATATGGTATGGAGGAAAATAAGCTTTTCCACTGGACGAATTATGTGAAAAAACATGGATAATTTATGGGATCAATGAGTCGCATGTTCTATGGTAGTTCAAAAGTTGGATTATTTGTTTCATCCTGCAATGAACAGGAATCAAGTGTGGATTTTTTTTACTGTTCATGTGAACTAACTAACTAACTAACTAGAGACTGCTCGGATTGAAAAGGATGCGACATAAATATAAAAACATGAATATAAGGAGTGAATTTTAAATACATAAGTCTTGCGAGCAGGAGACAGACTAGGAGATCTTAAATCAGTCTCATCTTGTGGAATCCTTTTCTTACATGAGAAATTATGATCTCGTTAAGAGATACTAGACAACGTATTTTTTTCTGGTCGGACAATAAGTCTGATAGATATTACAATACACATATGTACTATGCTTCATTGGGTTAAGACTTCTCAGGTTACGTCTCCATGTTGCGTTTATACAATGATGCTGCCTTTAGTTAGTTAATGGTATGTATACTTGGTCAGCTCATCACTTGCGAGGCCAGTTTACGCAGGTTCCCATTGGTTTGATGATGCACAAAATTTAATGAACTGCAGTTGAGGCCATATTGCTATGTCGTCTCATATTCCCATGTTCTGTGAGTGAGTTAAAGAGATATTTTTATGATCAGGATTGGACCCAAGGAATTTTTTCAGCTAGTGCTCATCATTAGTAGTTTCTCAAGAGAAGTCATACAGGGATATGGTTATTAAGCATGTTTCTGTAAAACCTGAAATGTTATAGTAAATTTGAATACTTTTGTCTTTTTTTTTCATGAATAATGTTTTAGTGCTCATGTTTTGCTGGCATTTTTTTTTGGTTTCACGGAGTTTAATTAGTAGTTTAGTTAGTGAGTTTGGAAGTTTTCATAGTAATCAGCGGTTATTCTTATTCATTTATCCAAGCGTCAAATGTTTAGCATACTGATAGAAGATGTGAAATTGGACACCCTAATTTTAATTCTTGTAAATTAGTGTTTGGGAAATAATAGTATAGATATTTCCCTACATATTTACATTAACCTTATAGCCTGAAATGATTAATAGTTGGGTTTGATACGGATTCCCACCGTGATTTACTGTAAAATTTTGAGGAGCCAAGAAAATGATACGTTTGCGCGGTCACACGTTTCAGTAGCCACCTCCAATCTGTATCTTGGTTAGAGCTTATTGAGTTTTCCTCCGTGCTATTGTGCTATATGATCATCCAGTGTGTATTACTTTGCACTGGAGAGTAAGTAATTAACTAAAATAAAACCCACTGACTGACTGACTGGCTATGCACTGTACAGTTAGTCTTATTTTGGTGTACATAATAATCCATGTGGTGCACCTTTTAAGACAATCGTTGATATGATATTATGGAATGAGTGCGGGTCCATCGCAGTTAGTTGGTTAACAAAACGTGCATTTACCGTGTGTAGCAAGTAATTATTATAATCATAGCAAGTTATAACCGTATGAGTGCAGTAGTTAGTTAGTAAGTAGTGAAATTTTGACTGTACAATCCAGCTATATACACAGTGTACTAACTGACTTACTATCTAATGTGTAAGAGAGAGATAGATGGGCGGAGAAGAAATAAGGCTGGAAAATAATCATCTCATCAAATCTGACTCTGCCGCCCCTTTTTCTTTTTGATTCTCTCATCTCGCCTCTGCTGTATGCAGTCTCAGTCCGTCAGTCCTGGATGTGTAGGAAACGTCATGGAGATGCCGTATATTATGCATTTACTTGTGTGTAGTTAGTTAGCTAGTACTACATGAGTAGTTAGTTGGTTGGTTTAGGTTGCGATTATATACTACAGGCACAGGTAGATTGAATTCATCATAAATGCAGGGCATGTGTGCGTCGTGGTTAACATTGACAATTTGTGGAGAGTTCTTATGGATAATCACTGGTTTGGAATTAGTTAGTTGGTTTGTTAGTGGCATTCTTATGGGTCTGCTGGTCTGGTCTTGATCAATTTGGTCAGTTAGTTAGTTAGTTAGTTAGTTAGAGAGTAGGAGATAATGGGTTTGCATTTGTTTAATTGTGATTGACTATTAGTTTAATCGGTAGGGCATGACGGGAATTATGTGTGGAAAAATCGAGTTTTTTTATGGCTTATTTTGTGGTAAAGGAAGGAATGATATGTTGTACAAGTTATCAAACTAGTGCATAAGAATGCAACGAATATGATAATAATGGGAGATGTGACCAGATTGGTAAATGAAGAAATGGTGCATTGATGCAGTCGTAAATGTGGAGTTTTAGTTAGTTAGTTAGTTAGTCATGGTTGCTTTTGAGCTCAAGCTTTAGATCATATATATGAATAGTAATGAGAATGAAAATAAATGCATGGACCATTGCAATGCACTTTTTTGATGATTTAAGGGAGCACCCCAGGAGCCCAAGCTTTGCTGTAGCTCTCTCATTCGTGAAGTGCTCTTCAAATCTCCAACTTGTCTTTTGTAATAGCATGGGTAGTTTGTGTTGGTGGAGTCATCCTATTGTGCATTCCATTTGAGCAACTGGAGAATGACGGATAGAATAGCCAACAAATTTAACTAAATATGTATAACTGTACGAAATGAGGTGTCTTGACTGACTGAGTCTAATTTTTTCCACTACGTAAAGATAATTCAGCTAAAATCATGGGTAGTTGAAAGAGGAGTGTTCTAAGATACGGGTTTTACGGGAAAAGTAATAGTTTTTTTCCACTGGTTCCAGCCTCAAAAAATCAATGCATGTTACTGGGTGACTAAAGCGACAAGGAACTTCTTGTACATTTTGTTAGTTACGAGCATTTCATGCTACTCGACGTGCACGACTAGTACATGTGTTCACGAGGGAAATGCTACAAACATGGCTGGTGAAAAGTAGTATGTTCCATTACACTCGTGTAGGGAAACGAGTAAATTCCTTTGGAAAAATAGAAGACTCTTCTTTCATAAATTCATGGCCGGCATCCATTTAATAATCCTGAAACTTGTCCATGCCAGAGTTATTAAGGATTATGATACATGATGGTAATCATATGTGAAGATTTGAATTCAGTTTGCATGCACTAAAGTGATGGTCGTAGCCAAGCCAATAATAATGGAAGGCGGCCATGAGTTGATGTTAGTAAACAGAGAAATTATTATTCACTGTATACATGTTGTTATGTGAGTCCAAGAGTTAGTTATAGCAACGCACGTACATACATGTTTATCGTTTTCCTACGTGGAGCAAAAGCGAACTAACTAACAAACTTAAGACGTGGACTAAAATTCTGCTGGACTGCATGGATACCAACTGCAAGAACCAGCATGAAAAAATATCCACTATATAGTAAATATGTGAGTGTTGCTAATTTATGGTCTTGCTTGGCAGCATTATTTCGGCTCATCTGGTTTTTGAACACAGAAAAACGATGAACGTATGGGAAGGGTAGGGTTACTTTTTCCACTGATGATATATTTTCCAATTTTTTCTTCTCCTCCATATGAGTCCTTATACTGACTAACCAAATAACTGTCTGCTACGAATTTTTTACATTGTCAAGATGGAACGTTTGTATATATAAGTAGACACTAGAAGTAACGCGCTGCAAAAGCAACCAGCCATTGACTTTATAAGGGTTATGAATATGCTGCTTTCTACGTTTATAGGTGCAGAGCACATAACGTTGTCTAAATCGTTCATTCAATTAAGCTTTAGGTTGCAACAACAACATGAACTCATATTATGGGGCAGATAAGGAAAAAATGGATAGACTCGACAGATAAATATTCATGACATGATCTTTAATGTGAACTCCTTTTGTTCATGTATGTAATGTAGTAGTAGTAGTAGTATGCAAAGTGGAGTGTAACCCAGGCGTTTATATTGCGTTTTTTGTATTCTCTGCAGGGACACCGCGACTCACTGGAACCGGGTTGGTACGCATTCTTGTCCAAGATGCTAATGACAATGCACCCAGGTTCCATCATGACATGTACGAGTTCACGGTGAAGGAAAATGTACCTATCAAGTCTTTGGTGGGTCATGTGACTGCCATGGATCTGGATGAAGGACTCAATGCTAAACTCAGGTTGGTTTGAAGAAATGCCTTCATTTGGCTTTCACTAAATGCACTGTTGACGAACATTTTTCTTTCAAAATGAACAAGAAATTTTTTTTTATGTTGAAGACGGTAGTTAGTTAGTTATGCAATGTCGTGAGGAATGTTTTCTAATGCATTCACTCACTCTCCAAACGGCAGGATGATGAAATATTCAGATTTACCTGTATCTGACACAATCCAAGTGTAATATTTTGCGTGGCATGGTTCACTATAAATATAGTTCAGTTAGTTAGTGAGTTGTGAACGTGTTTTTTTTTCTACTGTAGGGAAAAAGAATGTTCTGCGTGCAGGTAATTACATAGAAGCCTATTGTGGCGGTGCCCATTCGTTTTAATTAGAGTCAACTGCTTATATATAAGAGAGAGGATTTGATAGCCAGTTCTTTTAACTGAGTTTAGGAACCTGGTGAAACTTCATGTCTTCACTTATTGTGTTGTAAAGGTACACCATGCTGACGATGGGAGAAGAGGAAGCAACCTGGCCATTCCAAATTAATGAGGACACGGGAGAAATCATCACTTCGGGCTTCATAGATCGTGAGCTCAGGGAACGCTACTTTTTTCGAGTGCGGGCTTCCGACTCCAGTCCTGTGGACCAGTTAGACGCTGTTGTCAATGTGACTATCACCATTGAGGATGTCAATGATAATCCACCGATTTGTAAGCTATTTTTGTTTAATTGGTAGATATTTATGGTGTACGCTTGCTTTTTCATGGTCCTATATTTAAAGTGTACTCCATTGGGGAGAAAATTTTTGGGGAGCTACTTGCAGATTTGTGAGGAAATAAACAATAAATTGGAAAATAATGATCATGAATGCCGCGTGCACAGTTTGTAAAACTGTTACTGTGTCCGCTTGCGTCTTGATAGGCTAATTTAGTTAGTAATAAGAGAGTGTGGGCTATAATGGTGCAACACTAACAAAGAGTAAATAACTAACTACCCAGTGCAATAATAATAATGATCCCGTTTAATATTTTCCCCTGTAGTCTTGGAGCACAACACGAACACTGTGCACGCCCTAAAGATCCCAGATGACGCTCAACCTGGAAGCTACATACTTGGTGTATCAGCCGCAGACGCAGACACTGGACTGAATGGAAAAATTCGTTTCTACTTGTCCGGACCTGATGCCAAAAAGTTCCAAATCAATGAGAACACTGGGGTTGTTAAATCTTTGAGAAGATTTGGAAAAGGCAGGAAATTCCAGTTTGATGTGAATGCTGTAGACTCCTCCATTGAGAGTCCTATGAGTGCTTCATTGAGTGTTGCTTTGGAACTAGCGCACCCAGATAGGTTCCCCAAAATCAAACGAAGTGTTCGTAGTTTCACTTTCCCCGAAAACCAAGGAAATCAAATGGTCACCAACCTAGAAGGGGAAGAACGTACTGGGACCAATTATCTTTTCACTATTGGTGGAGGCAACTTGGGTCATGCGTTCCAAGTGGACCGACATACTGGTGTCGTGAAATTGTCCTCCAATGGACTGGATTATGAGACTGCCGTTAGTTATGAGCTTTGGATCGAAATGGCTGCGGAACATCAACCAAAGTTGCGCACTGCAGTGTCTCTCATAGTGAATGTGACCGATGTGAATGACAATGGGCCAGTTTTCGAGCGGAATGTATACAATTTTTCCGTCATGGAAGAGGAATACGGACGAAAGATCGTGGGCTCTGTGTTAGCTTTGGATGAGGATTCTGGAGTCAATGCTCAGTTAGAGTACTCTTTGAGTGCAGAGAGTGAAAAATTGTATGGAAATATTTTCATTGTGGATCCCAATTCTGGACAAATTGTGACCAAGACTAAATTGGATCGAGAGGAGCAGGAAATGTATGGACTGATTGTGGAAGCCAGAGACAAAGGGACTCCTTCCAAAACGGGCAGTACTTCTGTACTTGTCACAGTGGATGATAAAAATGACAACCCTCCCCGGTTCACAAGGCTATTCAGTGTGAATGTGACGGAAAATGTGGCGATTGGAACTTTTGTTATCCAAGTGACCAGTGTGGACAAAGACGTGGGAGAGAATGCAAATTGTACTTATAGTTTCACAGATAATACGGATGGCAAATTCAAAATTGACCCATTCAGCGGGAATGTGACAGTTAGTGGTATGTTGGACAGAGAATCCCAAGATGAATATTTGTTGAAAGTGTCTGCCATAGATGGATCTTGGAGAGCGGAGACGTTGGTTACAGTGACTATCCAGGATGTGAATGACAATGCTCCATTGTTTGAGTACAGTTACTACAATTTTAACATCCCAGAGAGTGAAGATCATCCGGTGACTTTTGTGGGCAAAGTGTCTTCCCAAGATCGGGACAAACGGGGTCCAAACTCTGTGATTTCGTACAGTTTGAAACAACCATCTGACTTCTTTTCAGTGGACCCTGTGAGTGGGGAAATCTTTTCTAAACGACCTCTCAAGTACAAGCACAGTCGCAAGTCATTCTCACCGGAAAATGCGTATGAACTTACTGTGACTGCGGTGGATAGTGGGAAACCACCATTATCCTCTGAATGCACGATTAGTATCAATGTGGTGAGCGGAAATAACCATGCTCCTAGGTTTAGTGAGCGATCCTATTTCAGCCCTGTGTTGGATACGTTCACACAAGGGGATAGGATTATACAAGTGACAGCCAGTGATGAGAATGATGTAGGAGTGAATGCAGAATTGGAATACTTTGCCATTGGTGGCAATGGGAGTGAACTTTTTGGGGTGGAAAAAGAGACTGGATGGATTCGGCTGAATGGACCTGTTGGACCAAGCCATAAGGACAAATGGTTTAACCTGGAACTACGAGTTCTGGACAAAGGGATCCCTCCTCAGTTGGACGAAGTTAGTGCCACTTTAGTGGTGACTGGAGAGAATTTGCATGGACCCGTTTTCAGTGCTTTGAGTTATCGAGTGATTGTGCCAGAAAATGAGGCTTTGGACACCGTGATTGTCACAGTGGCTGCATCCGATAAGGATGAGGGGCCCAATGGAGCAATTGTGTATGAGATCATGGGAGGAAATGAACAAGCCAAGTTTGCCATTGAACGGAATACAGGTGCTGTGCGTATTAATAAGGAATTGGACTATGACTCCACGAAAGAATACCAGTTGAGGATTTCTGCTCGGGATTTGGCTTACAAGTCTCGCACGGCCCAAGCAGAGTTGACTGTAATTTTGACTGATGTGAATGACAATGCTCCCTATTTCGTTTTGAGGTATGTACATATGGTGACTTTTTTAGTTAATTAGTTGGCATGTTTCAGTCATGGTTTCGTTTTCATGCTGCAGAGTCGTACATTATATGAGACCATGATGGGCTTCCTTGTGGCATGATTAATAGGTTGATATTCATGTCTTGTGGTTTTGCTTTGTTACAGTAGGAAGACAAATCGGAAACGAGATAGAACCCCAGTTGGAAAAGGTTTAGTGTACTCTGCATTTGTGAAAGAGAACTCTCCTGTGGACACGCCAGTAATGGAGCTTTTAGCAGAAGACAAGGACTCGCCTAAAAACAGTGTCATTCGCTATGCTATTGTAGGTGGCTCTGGGAAACATGCATTCACTGTAGATAGTGCCACTGGAATGATCAAAACTAAGAAACTTTTTGACTATGAAGAACGATTGGACTACAGTTTAGAAGTTTTGGCATCCAATCCGGATTCCAGTTTGTACGGCACTGCTAAAGTTGACGTATCTATCGAAGGGGTGAATGAGTACTATCCTAAATTCGTGCAACCCGTATTCCATTTCACAATTTCTGAATCCGCACCAATTGGCTCGCAGATTGGGAGTGTACAAGCTATAGATGACGATGGGGGTGATGATGGGCTAGTATTTTACCTTTTTGTGGGTTCTAGTAATGATCGCGGATTTTTTATCAATCCAACCTCGGGAGCTATTACTGTAGCCAAGAAATTAGACAGGGAATCTCAGTCTCGAGTTGTGCTCACTGTGCTGGCGAAGAATCGAGGGCCGATTCGGGGGAATGATACAGATGAGGCTCAAGTAATCATCACCGTACAAGATGGAAATGATCCACCTGTGTTTGAAAAGGAGAATTATCAAGTGTCTGTGAGCGAAGGGGCAGTGGTGGGCACACGAGTGGGGACAGTGAAAGCGACGGATATCGATGTGCGTCCCTCCAATAATAGGTTCTCGTACAAAATCTTGGATGGGAATACAAATTCTTCATTCAAATTGGATCCCATGACTGGCATAATTTCTACTATGATCCCGTTGGATCGGGAAGAGACGGAAACTTTTACATTGATTGTGGGAGCCATTGACATGGGTCAACCCCCACAGACGGGAACAACTATTGTGAACATTAAAGTGGAGGATGTGAACGACAATGGCCCTGTGTTGGAGAAGACTTCGATGGAAGGAACTATTTTGGAGAATGAGCCACCATATTCCCGTGTGATGACCCTGAGAGCTACAGATGCGGATTTGAGCCCTAACGGAGCTCCGTTTTCATATAATTTGGTGGGAGGTGTGGATGCTTCCAAGTTCAAAGTGGATTCCAAGAGTGGATTGGTGACCAGTATGGTCAGTTTTGACAGGGAAGTGACTCCCGAGTTGAAGATCACTATTGAGATTTCAGACAATGGTATCCCTGCACAAAGGACCAGGCAGGATGTGAAGATTGTCGTTTTAGATAAGAATGATAGTCCTTCACAAGGGAGGAATGCTCAAGTGATTGTCTACACTTACAAGGATATAACTCCTGTGCATAAGATTGCTTCTGTAGAACCAATTGATCCAGACACTACGGGCCATTACACTTGTCGATTGGAAAATGGTCAAGACAACTTCAAAATATTCTCTAACTGTGATCTTCATGTGTCAAGAATCCCATCGCAGAAGCGGCAATCTTTGAAAGTTTTGAGTGATGATGGAATCCATGCAGAGGTTGCTTCATCCATGCGTGTGGAATTCTTGTCTTTCGATAATGACACTTTGGAGAACTCATTGATTGTTCGTGTTTTGGATCTGAAGGCGGACAAGTTTATGGAGCGGTTCTACTCGAAATTCATCACATTTTGCACGCAAATCTTCCGCCAGGATGTAAAAGTGTATAGTTTGCTGGACCATGAGAATGGGACCGATGTGGTCATTGCATCTAGATCTAGTGGTGGCCAATATTTGTTGCCAGAGCATATGAAGAACTCATTGAAACAGCACAAGGGGCGATTGGAGAGCTTATTGGGAGTGAAGACCATTATAGACTATTCTATTTGTGACTCCCATGACATATGTCAAAATGGGGGAACTTGTTCTCACACTTTACGCACATTTGCTATGCAACGAGTTAGCAGCAGTCCTTTGTTCATTTTGTCTTCTCCTAGTGTTCAAGTGGAGTTCATGTGTAAATGTCTTGCTGGATTTACAGGTAAATGCTTGTTTTTTTGTTTGAGAAATTATGTTTTGGATATGTACTAATTTTTTGCTTATAAACGTATTGCTGCTTCTTCCCAGGTTCTAAATGCCACTTTCGCCAAGAGCCATGCACTCCTAATCCATGTGAAAGTGGAGCCCAATGTACAAAACAGGGATACGATTTCCATTGCTCGTGTCCATCCCACAGGCAAGGGAAAAGATGTGAACAAGAGCGGAGTAGTGCATGTGAATCAAATCCTTGCAAAAATGGAGGCTCTTGTCAAGAGAGCGTGCAAGCTGATGGATACTTTTGCTTATGCCGTCCAGGATTCTTCGGAGCCCAGTGTCAAACTGTGTCTGATGCATGCAAACCAAATCCTTGTCTGAATGGAGGAGAATGTATTAACAATATTGGACCAGTCTCTGCATTCCCCAAGTGCAAATGCCCAACCCACTTCTATGGACAGCATTGTGAGAAGTCTGCATTTGGATTTAGTTATGGATCCTTCATGGCGTTTAATTCGCTGGATTCAAATACCAATGATATTTCCATAATTTTCTCCACTAATAAGAAGAATGCATTGCTTGTGTATGACTATGGAGAGCAAACTGGTGGTCGATCCGATTTCATTGCTATTCAGTTGGTTCAAGGCAAACCTGTGTTTTCATATGGGGGAGCGAGGACTGCGATCAGCGCCATCACAATGGATAATTTCTTGGCTGATGGTCAATGGCATCGAATTATAGCAACAAGAAATAGTCGGGTCTTGTCTTTAACTGTGTCAGAATGTCGAGAAAGTGGAGAAGTGTGCGAAGAATGTAAACCTGGAAATCCCAATTGTTATGTGAATGATATTGGCCCCACAGGGTAAGTTAAAAACAGTTCATACTTTTGTGAAATACTTGTTGTAATACTCTAGTGTGGTGTCTAATGATTCTATTTTTTTAGCACTCTGAATTTCAACAGTCAGCCATTACTGGTAGGTGGAGTGCAGGATGTTGAAGCCATTTTGGAAAGACCAGGGCAAATCCAATCGGACGATTTCGTAGGCTGTATTCACAGTGTGATAGTAAATGGCAGACATTTGAACATGTCGTCGCCTCAGAACGCGCGTGCTATAACGGACAAATGTCAACGTGTTCATGATTTGTGTGAATCTGGAAGCAGTAAATGTGGCTCTGAGGGTCAATGTGTTGATCTCTGGGATTCGTACACTTGCAAATGTGATGGCATGTTTGCACCTAACTGTAATGAAGCATTTTCTCCGTTTTCCTTCTCGAATGGAGCTTTTGTGGAATACCAGATTGGAGAGAGGTACAGAAGAAGTCAGTTGCTTCATATGGTGTACTCAGAAAGGGATAGTGGACGGGAAAGACGGGAAATTTCTGGTAGAAAGTTGGCCTTCAATTTCCGCACCGTGATGCAAGATTCAGTTTTATTTTATTCTGCGAGTGGAAAGGACTATACTATGTTGGAGGTATGCGTTTTTTTTTGTAAATCCCACGAGATGATTTGTATTTTTGACTGCGTACTATATTTTTGGTTTATTTTTGTAGCTGGAAGAAGGGAATTTGAAATTCAGCTCTAGGATTGGCAAAAACTATCCTATCAATATGACTGTTCGAGATTTGTACTTGGCGGATGGCTTTTTCCATTCGGTTCAATTGATGCTTCAAAGTAGGCTTTTGCAAGTCATGGTAGACGGAGAGTTGAGAGGAGAGGAATTAGACTCGGCTTCTAGTCATGACTTTTTGGATCCATATTTGACACATTTGAGTCTAGGTGGCTTTAGAGATGAAAGTTTTCACACTAATAGAATATATAACGGTAAGTATTTATTTCAAACAGCTTTTACACGAAATGGCAATGCATTCTATCAGATTGTATATTCTTTTGTTAACTCTATGTTACAGGCTTCTCAGGATGCATGTCCAACTTCAGTCTGAATGACGAACTACAGCCATTGAACGGCTCTGGAAGCGTATTTGACGATGTGATCCATTACGGAAAAATTAGTCGTGGTTGCAGCAACGCCGTGACAGGAGCAGCCACAGCTCCCGATCCCTTGTCTATTGGTGTCACCCTGGTGATTGTCTTCTTTGTGATTCTACTTGTAGCCATCTCAGTGAGTTTCGTTGTCTTCCGACTCCGCAGACGTGAGAAAAGTCCTTTGCCATCTCTAACTCCAACTTCGAAACAAAGTCCTGCCTCTGGACAAAGGCCTGGGGATGTAGTTCGCAGTCATGTGCTAGATGGAGAGGCGGAAGTTTTACGAAATCTCGTTCGCAATTCCAAGAAAATGAGCCATCCCAATTCTGGACCTTATCAAAAACCAGACATCATTGAGAGGACGACGAGTACTCCTTCCCATAATAATAATAGCTCCTCCAATAATAGTCCTACAAATAATAATGGGATGATAAATTCATCCAGTGGTGTGGTCTCATTAGAACCTGAGCTCCCAGATTTTCCAGAACATTACGATTTAGAAAATGCAAGTTCCATAGCCCCTTCTGATATAGACATAGTTTACCATTACAAAGGTTTCCGAGACAACCTGGGTGGTCGAAGTAAATCCTCTCCATTTCGACACAACCATCATTTTCCGGGCAACCGATCCAGCCCAGGGATTCGACAAAGTCCCATCTCGAATGTCTTGAAAAGCACACCGTTGGCCAGGTTAAGTCCCAGTAGTGAACTCTCTCAGCAAACCACTCCACGGATCCTCACACTGCAGGATATTAGTGGGAAACCCTTGCAAAGTGCTTTGTTGGCTACCACACAGAAAGATGCCATGAGTCAAAGTGAGCGGAGTTTAAATATTAGTCAAAGCTCTTCCCGAAGCAGCATAGTCAACGCGGCGTCCTCCCAGGGAACCAAAAAGAAGAGGAAAAACTGTGGACGGGGTTCCAATGGGGTGGGCACAGAGAGTGGTCCTAGTATGACTATAGGGTTGACAGCCGAGGAAATTGAACGACTCAACAACTCGAGACATAAGAATAATTCTAGTCTGGTGAGCACACTGGATGCAGTGTCTAGTTCGGAGAGTGATGATCGTCATAAGAATAAGTTATCTCATTTGTTAGAGAACCCGCATACAGAAATGTTGCAAAGAGCAAGGGACACATCTAGTGAAGATGAAGATGAATCGGGGAATGACTCTTTTTCATGTTCCGAGTTTGAGTATGATAATGATCAGAGCAAACGGACTGCTGAACATTTTAGGAGACCTCCTCGTATGATTTTCTCAAAATTGGCTGAAGCCGAGAATGAGGAAGGGGATGATTCCTTTCGGGGCTCTTTGTCTACATTAGTGGCTTCGGATGATGATCTAGCGTATATCAATAGTTATCGGAAGAGTGCCAATCCAAATGGTGTAGTGGTTGGCTCTGGGCCTGATAATTCGGGCACTGGTGCGGGATCTTCCATGGGCTGGGACTACTTACTCAACTGGAGTCCTAATTTTGAGAACTTGGTCGGTGTTTTTAAAGACATTGCGGAATTACCTGAAAGTGGGACTGTGACTGGTCCTTCTGTGAATAATGTGAATACGCCCAATGGGTTGAGTAATCCTGGACCGCCTCTTAGAAATAGTCGCTATCCTACACCTAGACCTAGTGAAGAGTATGTGTAGTGTATAAGTGGATAGCTAATTTTGTACAAATTTGTTGCGAAATTGCATGATACTTACTTGGCTAGTTAGTTTGTTACTTTTAGATTGTTTATATAGGAATAGGATTAGTTAGTACTGTGTATATTGATTTGTGTTAAACTGTATGCATACACCATGGAGTTAAACTTTAACTTTTTTGTACACCATCTTGGATTAACGTGTTATTTTTCTATCAAGTTTATATGCGATGTTTAAGTCAAAAACAAATGTCTTGTTCTTTTCTTTTATTTACATAGTCCAGGAGGTGAATTATCGACTTGTTAATTAGTAAATGTCTGTGGTGTTGTGCAGTCCAATTTCCTGATTGATTTTGTATTGTAGTACTTACCATAGTCTCTGAATTTAAATACCCTCTGTGGTGGTATAAGTGTTGCAATTGGCATTATGTCGTCATACCATGTCATTTTTTCGTGTTCATTATATGAGCTAATTTCATATTACTTGAGAGTTCAATTATTTTAACGTTTGGAACTTTCACTTTGGCGGACGCCATGTTTTTCAGTAACAGCGTGTAGATTTTGAAGACTCTTGTTACCACGTACATATCTCCAGACAATAGTATTTTAACCATCACCCAGGTTTTTACGGGTGAACAACTCCTTTGACAGCATTTTTCTCGCCATTATTGTATTATTATAATAATTATCTGATTCTATTGTTGATATTATCTTCAGTGTATTAGAATGTATTTAAACGTTGGACTGATAATAGTAGTGGTATCGTACAAGAATGAAAAGTTCAATGTAATGAATTACGTGAAGTGTATTAAGATTATTATTATTATTCGAATATTTAAGTGTGCTTCCTACATGTTGAGAGCTAAGCATGACTTTTGTTTTGTAGTTTGTGCCAAATCCTGTTGTAATACTGACAAAAGGTGAATAATAAATGTACGGCGTTTTTTAAACTTGGACAAGAATATACTGTATCCTGTATCCTTAACATTATTATGACAATGCATTCTTCGATTTTTCTTCGTTGTTCTGTCCGAAGGAATCACTAAAAGTGCTAATTGTAATACTGTAGTTTGGTAGTTGTTTTTTCGGTTTCTCGTTCACGTTCCATTGTTTATCAACTCAGGCGATCATATCAAATATTTCGCCCTCATGATTCATGAGCATTAAATTATAATCACCAGTTTTGACGATCTGCGGCGCACATAGGATAAGTATAGTACTCGTAGTACTGCAATGGTATGCAACCAATTTGGCAGCATATCTTCCAGACATGAGAACAATAAATCTTGAACGCCCCGTTGACAATCTCGCATGGGAAATGGTGATGGCAATTCATTTAGTAGATTGTGTCGTGTCAGTGGATTGGATGGACTCACAGACCATTATATACAAGAAAGCTGTCCATTTTATATGAATTATGAATCTTGTTCACTTCCCATTGTCTGCCTATTCATGAAAAGATCATAACAATTCTCTAAAAGCCATAAGCGTTTGGGAAAGCATGATGAATTGCATTTTTTATTATTGTACTTAGAGTGGCCTCACAATAACATGCTAAAATTCATATGTAACCAACTGCAAGCGGTATGCATACAAATGTAATGCAGGTGAAACAATGTGAAAGATAGGAAAACAAAGATTTGAGCCACAAGACCTGTTCTGTCTGGGCAAGGTGGTAGAATAATGGTTTTATTCTTCCACCTTGTGTTCTGGGTTTTGCACATTGATACGTTTGCATGGAATTTGATAGATGAAAAGAACAGTAAGTGGAGTCAGATGTTGAATTTTGTAGAATAATTAATGTGCAGTCAGAGAGCAATCAATAATGTTAATCATTACTTGGGTGATTGTTCTGTGCATTGATTTTAGAACAAGTGTGATGTTATTCATGAAGCCGTGCCCAACCTTTCCCAGTCTATAAAGGGTTTAGGCGTGGTGACCAATCCTTAAGAATGCCATATAGAATTTGTTGGAGTTCTCTTGCAGTGTGTAAATGATAACTATTTACTGTTCAGGTATATAGTGCTGCTTAAGAGACTGCATGAGATTGTATTTCGCACATTTAGGTGAGGTAAGTAAAAGTTTTGAATGCGTACCCAACGGGCATGGAAGGGGAAATTGGCAAATCGCTAACTTCTAATGAAACTTTTTTTTAGATTAGTGTCACCCTGGTTAATTATCTCATCCTCAGAAAGTTAGTTAACGATCCGGCTTCCGCGCATGATCATTGTTTACAAAGAAGTTTGCCAATTAGATGGATATTTCCCTCGGTTTCTGTTACTTTGGGACGCATATTATGCTGCTATATAGCTATTTGCTCCGCGTACCATACTTTGTCTCTGCAATTCTGCAATTGGCATTTTCAATTTCAATCCGTTGCATCACACGGTTGGCGAAAATGGTAAACTCAATTTTGGTTACTCTTAAAAAAAAAAAAATTTCAAAGTTCAATGCTAGGGAGTTTGCAGCATACCAAAGAAAAAACTGGCAACGGCTTTCTGTGCTCATGACTGTGTTTAAGAGTTTTTAAGGGTAAACGAATTTTTCAAACGTTCGTATTTAATGGTCAATAAGCATGTTGAGAAAGATCTATATATTTTCAGCAGTTTTAAATTATACTTTTTGTTTTCCACTTTGTTTTGTTGGTTTATGATAAATACTTTTCAGTTTATCGTTGCAAAGTTTTGCAGCACATAATACTATTCTATGCTGTCTGCATGCAAGGTGATATTCCCCTTAAACCCCTTGGCCTGGCCTGCATAGTTATTTTTGGGAACTGTAAGGATTTTCGAATTTTTTCCTTTGAAAAAAAGAATCTGCATTCTAAATATATATATATAGAAGGCAAATGAATACAGTGTTACGATTTTTACTAGCTTACTTATGCAGTTAAAAGGTTAAAATAATGGTTTCCAGGGCGACAAAAGTTTGTGTACAGTCCAGCTAAAACTTACCTGGCCATGGAATTTCAAAACAATGTCCAAAGACTCATGAGTTCAAAGGTTCATACTTGCCTTACAACTACGCTGAATATTGATACTAAATTACAACTTATTTACAACAATTGAAAGTTTCTAATCAAGAATATTAAGAAGCAAGGAAAAACTACCGATAATTTCAAGCATATCTGTTGCAACAAACGCAAGTCCATTAAAATTTTTGGAAGCTTCATCATTATTGTTTGAAAAAATTCTGAGGTGTAAAAAATATTTGTTGACTGCATTTCTACAGGCAGAATTACTTTGTAAAATGAAGAACTCAATTGGGATGAACTTGACCCTTGCTGCCATCATCCTCACTTTAATTATTGGCTTTCTAACACCCCATTGTTTCTGTCAAGAACCGGACCCATTCAGCTACTACTTTGTCGAGTCCTACCCATTGGTGCCCAGCACACAGTACCAGCAAAAATTTGAAGACTTCCTCCGCG
>Ga0210040_10001863_pt1 | contig 30854 bp, 3 predicted proteins | sample CryGeyCG12114_NA_FD_185462 | JGI IMG/M metagenome (GOLD analysis project Ga0210040, IMG submission 185462) | Groundwater microbial communities from aquifer - Crystal Geyser CG19_WC_8/21/14_NA (SPAdes) (version 2) | ecosystem: Environmental > Aquatic > Deep subsurface > Groundwater | place: USA...
CTGCGTAACTGCGTAAGGTAGATTTATAATACTACTATACTAGCCTAGCTAGCGCACTCTATAAATAGCGTAGCTAATACTACTATTATAGCGCTAGTTACGTGATAGACTAACTTATAAGTAAATAGCGTACTCTCTCCCTAAGCTATATAGATACGCTGTACACGCGCCTAAGTACTTAGGCTCTAATTAAGGAGAGCTTGCGCATACTGTAACTAAAGATATAGGACTAACTCTATACTATAATAGTAGCTAGGTACTAGGAATATAGTTAAGATAATATACTATATAAAGAGCTTTCGCCCCTCTTACCCTATCTTCGCGTAGACGTGTTTATGCTAGAAATAATATACTAACTATCTGTAGAGGAAGCTACTATCTTTTACTAGTTTATAGAAGACTAGAGTAAGCAGCGTTTTAAGTAATACTATACGCAGTTAGGCTTAGGATGCTATAAACTATAGCGCTAACTCTGTATAGTATATAACTACGTCCTTAACTGCCTAATTACTAGTATTACTATGTCTTATATTATTACTGCAATCCTCTAACTTAATAATATACACTGTATACTAAACCTACTTTAAGGCGTAGTAATAAATATTAACATTTAGTAAGGTAGATTTCGCAATATAACTAAATAACTTAATATTATATTATGCTACTTTAAGATTAATAACAGCGCAGACCTTATATAGGGAGTAGTAGTAGTAAAGAAAACCTAAATAATAAAGAGATTTTAGTATAATAATAACTGCGTATATATACTAGTAGAGTTAGATACCTTACTTATTACTACTATTATACTGTAGATAAGTAAGATAAGTAAGTAGGTTCTCTATAAAGAAGGGGAGATATATATAATATATTACGTTAACTATTTATTAGATAAACAATAGTCGTTTATTAAATGTAGGTAGATATACTGTAGAATATTAGACGCGTTAAAGCTTACTAGTTCTTAAGGTATTGTCTGCTATATAAACTGCTTAGTAATAGGATTAAGCTGTACGTAGAGGTGAATAAGTATAATAAGAAGAGAAAGCTTAAATAAGATTAACTACGTTACCTTTATTAAGAACTTCTACTGTAGAATAAGAGAGTCTAATACTAAGTAGTAGGGTAATAAGTATTTACGCTATTAAGTAGCGTTTTATAATACTATCTAACTTAACCTTATTATAAAACTATAAGAAGTAGGAACTACTTCTTACGTAAAGCAGCTATATAAGTATTATACTCTAGTTACTAACTTTCTCCTATAGGTATAAGGGAAATAGGTATATACTTAGCGTCTTGCCTTACTAATAAATACGTAAAAATAAGAAGGAGAAGTAAGACAGTCATTTATAAAAGTCTAGTTTTTATATCTTAGACTTTTCTAACTAGTATTACCTAACACCTATTATAGCGTAATACGCCTGTTTGCGTTAGTAGAGCCCCTTCCTCTATAAAGTTTACTCTACGCTATATTATCTACGCTCTTACTATTAACTTTATCTCTATATACACTACGCTCCCCTTAACTCTTCGCCTAGTATATAGTGCACGAAACCTACTACTATACTATAACTATTTAAGTCTACCTACTACTATTAGCGTTAGAGATATAGGTCGTAACTATAGTATAAGACTCTTTTACTAAAACCCTCTATATTAACTATCTTATATATATAGATATACGAAGTCGCACTACTAGGAATGCGACTAATACTATTATCTAAGATATACTACTATTTCGCTTCTTAGCCCTCCTAAGTAAACTCTGCCTTATCGTCTATAATAGGATAATAAACATCCCTATATACTAGTAAGTACTAATATTAGATACTATAATCTTTAGTAAAAAGGTAGCATATTATATAGAGAATATACTAGTGTTATGTAAATAAGTATATAGAGAGATAATAGGGTAGAGATATACCTAGCTATTGCATAGCGTAGAGTTTACGCTTAAACTAATATTAGAGGATAGATATAACTTAGATAAGGCACACGATTAGAATTATAACGTTATTAACTATTAATAGGCTAGCTGCTTAATTAGGAGCCTTACTAGGTATAGGCTACCTAGAATAAATACAAAGATAGTGTATATCCTATATACTATAGATATACGCGATATAGACTTATCTATAATGTAAGCTAGAATCGCCTAAGCGTATAAGTACTATATAGCTTAAGTAGGCGTAGACGTACGTAACTATATAGGGTCTAGCTACTAGAAGCTTATGCTTCTAAAAATAGTCTATATTTATTGCTACGTACTCTTAACTATTGTAGTCCTAACTAGCTAGTTAGTAATAGATCTCTTTACTATAGTGCGCGTATATATAGATAAACTTCTTAAGTTTAGTAGTATTAAAGATGCGCTCGCTATAAAGGCTATTAGACTTATAGTGTAGGATAAATAGTTAGGAGTAGTAGTGTAGATAAAAGTAGATACTAACCTAGTGCCTAGTTAGAAAATATAGATCTCTACGTCGTAAGGCGAGCCTAAATATAATAGAGAGGAGAAGAAGGTTGTTAGTAGTAATAGAACTTACACTATCTAGTAGTAAAGGTATATAATAAGAGGGTTATATATAATACTATAATAAAGAGACGTCTACTGTAAGAATATAGGAAGAGTATATAGTATTCCTAAAAGTATATTATATATAGTGTGTATCTTAAGAAGCTTGCACTTTAGCTTTAAAAGAGGTCGCTATAATATATCTTACTTAATAGGAAGTAGGTTAGTTACTAAGTACTTCCTCTATACTATACCTACATAGTATATATAATAAATAACTTTATTCTTACGCTATACCTATAATCTTATAAGTAAAAAGGATAATTAGTTATAGGCTAATATACTTACGTAAAGGTTTAGTATTTTAGCTGCTAACGCCGCTTTATTAAGACGCGATCTAGTGCGTAAGGATACTAAATAATAATTTATAGTAGCTACACTAGATATAGTAGTAACTAAAAGCGTATATATCCTAATATATAAGGTTATAGTATAAATGCTGTAGATACTATATAAGAAGGATGTTAAGTACTTCTTCTAATACAGCTATACGTAACGAATATTTAAAGACTATAGTAGGCGCCTATATAAGCTTATATAACGCAACTAAACTTAGCTGCAGTTAATACTATCCTCTTTAATAAACTAGTTACTATACGTACTACTATAATATTCCTATATGTATGTAGATAGTTAGCGTGCTCTAACCTACTAGAGATGCTAGCTAATATTATAAGCGACGACGACGTATAGTTAAATAGTTAAGATAATAGCCTACTCTTTTAACGCATAGCTAGTAGTACTCTAATAGTAGATAATAGTAAATAGAAGAGTGTAGTTAGATAAGGAATAAAGTAGTAGTAATATTAGCGCGTTTGAATAGTAGATATAGACGTCTAGTAAGTATACAGTATTATCTTCTAGGAGAGCAATAGCAGCTTCTTTAACAATAAAGACTATAAGATAAGGGCGTACTAGTAGTGCTAATAAGGAATAGACGATAAAGGTAGTCTAATATTTTAATATTACGCAGATACTATAGGAGTAGTACTATTTAACTATAAGTAGAAGGAATAGGGTAATTATAGTTATATTAACTATTAGGTTTAAGGAGTTAAATACTTAATAAATAAAGGCAGTGCTATATAAAGTCTATATATAAAGTTATTAATATAACTAGAAATAAGTTAATTCTAAAAAGATAGTTTTTATTTCTTAGCCTTTCCTAACTAATAATATTATACGTTAATACTCTCTGCGTAGCGTAAATAAAGAGAGCGATAATATAAAAGGGTAGAGGAAAGCGTTATAGCGCTAACCTTACGCGTAAAGGAGCTCTTCTTAGCGCCCTTAAACGCTAGTAAGCTAATACCTAAGTTAAGCACTATAGGGTGTAGTAGTAGCGTTGTAGTCTAGTCTTAAAGATATAAGTAGGTATATTAGCTGCCTCTATTAATATAAGAGTAAAGGCTTAGATAGTAGAAGAGTTTACTATAGATATAAAAATAATATACGCTAATATTAAAAGATGTTTATTCTTAATATAAGGTTATAGAGTATAATCTTATAGTCTTTTAGTGCTATAATAGTAATAACGTACTTCTAGAATAGTAGTTACTACTTTACTGCGACCTTAAATATTATATAATTGCTACCTTAAGTATATAGAGTACTAGTTACCTATAACGCAGCTTATATATATATAGTTCTGCCTTTTTAGTAGATAGATTAGAAGATACTAGTAGTAATAGTATAGGATTACTAAAGTAGTATAGACTATATATAGTCCTAAGTTAACTAGCGTATAAGATATAATGTTATCTTCTTTTTTTTGAATAGCTAATATAAGAAGTAATTTTAGTATAGCGTATAAGTCTTACTATATAATAGGATTTAGGTATGTCTTATAGAGTACGACGTTTATATAAGGAGTTCTTAAGGATTTTAGCTAATACTATAGGGAGGTTTAGTAGAAGTTTTAAACGCTGTATTAATATAATAATACTTAGCTACGTAGAAGAGAAGAGGAGTACTTCTATACTATTTAAATACGCAGCCTATTTATGCGAAACCCTACCTATTATTTTTAATAATAATAACGCTATGTAAGTTCCTAGAGTACTTTAAAACTACGTCTACCTAAAGATATACGTAATAGCTAGTAGAGCAGCTGTAATGTTAAGATAGGTTATACTAAAGTATATAAAGTACTAAGAGAAACCTAGCGTAATGTAGAAACGCTAATTGTAGAGGTTATAAGTGCTTAATATCTTTGTTTTTAGTTCTAAGGTAAATCTTAAATTAACACGTTATAGCTAGAAATAAGTGAACTATAGATATATTCTAGTTAAAGATCTGTTTTTATAACTAGGAATATATATAAGATAATAAGGAATACTATCTTATATACTATAGGTATTACTCTTATAGCCTAAAGATAAGATGTGCTTTATATACTATAACGAAGGCTTACTATTAGACTGTAGACGTACTACCCTAATATTATAATACCTACTCTATAGGGGTAGTGCTAAGATTTAGAAACTCTATAATAAGTGATATAGGAAGAAATTAAAGAGCTTTTAGTCCTTAATAAAGGAGTTATGTAAGGTAAGTATATTAAGTAAAGGTCCTTATAGACGATTTATATACTGCACTAAGAACTAAAGAGCACCTAATATAGGTAGAGATAAAGGGCGTTTTGCAACCTTGTATAATAGTATTTATAAATAGGCTATTAGATATAGTAAGTTGTAAGAGAAATTTATACAGTAGGTCTATATTCTATATTATATTAAGAGCTACTCTACTTTCGTAATAAGATAGTATATAATATAGGTAGAGGCTAAGCTTACTTTTAAAGTAGTACTATAGGCTATAGAGTTAGAGAATAGCTGTTTTTTAACTTTAGTAAGTTGTGTCTATACGAAGATGTGTTAAGGATAGTGTATATAAGGAAATAGTATAGTAATATATAACCTAGATATTAGCTATCTTATTATTCTTTTTTAAGTTATAGAAAGATTATAGATAGGGGAGCAATATAGGACTAGGATAATTATCCTAATTATAGAGGGTAATAAGATCCTATATTCTAGCGCCTACGTAGTTTATTTCTGCAGGCCTATAATATAGATTCTATAAATAAAATCTATCTATAGTTTAGTATAAGATAATTCTTATAATAGGTATAAGTTAAAGGTATAAGGCATAGGTAGATATTTATAGCTAGAAAGTAGGTGCGCCTATAAGCTTTAGATTAATAAGTACCTACTTATAATTCTGCGTTAACCTTAATATATAGAAGGACGATCTAAATAAAGAAAATACTAAAGGATATATACGTATGTCTTATAGTCTACGCGAATAAAAGAAATTTATCCTAAATATATATATTAGGACTCTAATGTTGTAGCTACTATTATAATAGGTTATGTTATTCTAGCTAGTAAAGATATTATAAGTTGTAATAGTAGTATGCCGTAATATATATTTATAGTCTAGTCTTTCTATATAATATATAGTCGCCCTATATAGCCTTCTATATAAGGAGAGGAGAGAAGAAGTATAGAATAATAACTTCTACAAAGACTTATAGCTTATATTTATATCTAACTATAGTATCTTAGGTATAAAAGTACGTTAGGCGTAAATAACGTCTGTAATAATAGAGGCTATAAAGTTACGTAGTAGTATAACTATTACTCTATTATAGTAATACTTATCTACTATTTAAAAGGATATTAGCCTCTCTTTATAGGTACGTTACCTTATCGCCTAGCTGAAAATAGCCTTTATTATATAAATAGCTGCGAGTTTTGCGCTTTAATTAAGAATAAGTAAATATATAACTAATAGTGTAACGTTTATATAAAGCGCACTAAAACAATCTGTAAACTACACTATAATATATTACTAAAATACCTATTTTTTAAATATAGGTGCGCGTAATAGAGCATAAACTATAGTATAAATACTATAGTAAGTAAGTAGGCCTCTACTATACAATAAGTCTCGCTTATAAAGCCTAAAATCTCTAAGTAAAACGCCCTATAACGTTACGTTAATAGAGTTATTAGGTAAATATAGACCTAGCCTAGGTAGAACTAGAAGTACAGTAGGTATTACGTAGGTATTAAGGCCTAGCTCTAAGCTTATATATGCTGTGTAGTATTTATTTTCGTAAAGATAAATAATAGATATACCTAGTGCGTAGTAGGCTATTTAATATAGATATATATAGTAGGAGTAGAAGAGGTAGATAAGCTTTATAGGCGTATAAGTTATATTATAAGCGTCTAAGAAGATATATACAGAAATAGGCGTTTATTTACTATAGATATTGCTATAAGGCTAGTATCTTAAGTCTTTCTATACTATATTTAATAGGCGCTCTATAACTATACCTCCTATACACTATAGTACTTCTTCCTAGCACTAAAACCTTAGACTTAGCTAGCTATGTCTAGCTAGAGCTAAAAGAAGAAGAAGGGATTAGATATACTTAGAGGTATATATGTTAATAAGCCTACTGTTATAAGAGTCTCGTTTAATTATTTTAGAGTAACTAAAAGATAGGCATAGTAAGGTAGATAACTATAGATATAGGCTAGTAGAATTATATTACTACTAATAATACTTAAAGTAGACATATAAAGCTGACACATCCGTTTTATAAAGTCTAGGAATATTAAAATATATACTTTGCAAGATCTATGTATAAATAGTAATAAGAAGTAATAATATATAATAATAGGCTGCCTAAAATAACGTTACGATAATACTTAAAAATACTTAATAACTACAGCTATAAAACTAATAGTTAATTATATAATAAGGTTAGCTAACCTATCTTACTGTGACGAAAATACTGTAAATATAAGGTACGCAGCTATAAATAAAGGATAGTATCCTATATTATATATAGGAAGGAATTAGTAACGTTTTATTTTAAAAGTAGAGTAGTTATAAGAGCGTAGACTAAGGTTTAAGAGACTAGAGAAGCTGACACTGTACTTATACTATTAAGATTGTTACTATCTATAATATACCTAGTGTAAGTATAGTTTTTGTGCCTAAAAGGTTAATAGGTAAAAAGATAGATAGTAGCGTTTTTAAATGGATATATCTAGAGAAAGAGGACTATAGTAGTTAGATATAGAGGTAGTTAACTATTAATTTAAGGTAGTATTAAAGAGAAGATATTAAAACTATTAAAGGAAACTTTAGGTGAGTATACGCTGTAGGTAATATTATTAGTGTAGCTATGCTTTTTATTACTTGCTATATAGATTAACGATAGGAGAGTAGGAGTAGTTTAAACTAGGGGTATTTATACTAAGCGTAACCTTATTACTAAGGGCGCCTAGATCTATACTTATACTCTTATACGAAAACTCTCTTAAAGCTTTAAAATAAAAGGCTCTATTAGCTATAAGCAGTAAGAAGCTTCTATTTAAATAGTATCCCTAACTAATATATATCTAGTAGTCTAGATATATACAACGATTTTGAAAAGTAATCTAGACGCGGCCTTTAGAAGGGTTATAATTATTAGTTTAACTTATAGGTAATATAAATTACTACGCTAAGAAGAATTTATATCTCTACTTTAACTCGCTTCTGTATAGCCTTAAAAGCTCTACGTAAAGATAGTATAGAGGTTAAGGATAACTATTACTATATATCTACTCTAGAAAGGAACGTTAACTCTATATATAAGGAGTACGTCGTTCTTAGTTAAATATAGAACTAGTTAATTATTATTTTAAAATAGTAGTAATAGGAAGATATTCGCAATATAATTAGGATAGCTGTACTATTTTATTATTACGTTATATAGCAATAGGAATTAAAGGTTTATAGAGTTACGCGAAGGCCTCTGCGCTTAATAAGGCGCTAAAGCTAAGATACTACTATTACTAGTATAGCCTATATTACTAAAGGTTTAGGAGGTAATACTTAACGACCCCCCTTACACTACTGCGTTAACCTTCTATTAAAAATTAGTAGACTTTAACTTTATAGTGTTCTAGTACACTAAAAGTATAAGTAACGCTAGATATATCTCTACTAAAGTCCTGCCTTCCTAAAAATGTATATGTTAAATATATATAATGCTTAAGATATATACTAAGAGTGTATAAATATAAATCTATAGTTACGTAAGCGTATTCCTCTCCTATAGTGCCTACTATTTAGAATTAAAATAGGACTACGCTAAAATAATACTATAGATATACTAAAGACCTAGAATAGTAGGCACTCTATACACGTAGGTAGATATATTAATAGCTAAGATTTAATACGCTAGCTTTTAACGTAAGCTTAGTTTAAGGTAGGCGTTTTTCTACTTTTATTAGTAGGGCGCGTTAACGCTAAAGCTACTATAAGTAGGCCTAATAAAGGTCTAAAAGGGCTAACTAGATAAGACTTAAGTAGTAGGAATTAAGACGCGCTATAAGGAGATATAAATAGTATAGTTTATTAATAAGTATATAGGAGTAAATTAATTAGGTATATAGTATAGTAGGGTAAAGGTTAGAATTATAAGTGTTATTCTATATATAGAGGTATTAGAACTAACTTCTATAAGACTAGGAGCTATAGCACTTAGATTTAAAACTACAGCTAATAGTAGTAGTTACTAACGTAAAAAAGGTATAGAGAGTAACGTAAATAGCTAATATATAAAGGCTAGTTTTTAAAAACTAAACTTTATAAAAGGATATCCTAAGCTGTAAATACATGACTTAAACTATAAAGCGTAGGCCTAAAAAGCTAGACTTTACTAAGCTAGCGTTAAAGTACTCTAAGCCTTATTATTAACGTCTATACTATTATTATCCTCTAGTAATACTATTGCCTTACTTTTAGCTGCGCCCTTATTACAGCCCCTATAACTACTATTTAGAGTAACTCTCGTAGACTTAGGAAATGTATACTATAGTAATAGGTTTTTATTGCGCTAGGTACAGAGTAAGGTAGTAGTTTCTATAATTTTATTAATATTAGTAGAGGTCTTAGTATACTTTATACTAGGCGTATTAGGGTTAGAGCTAGGGCTGCTACTAAGGGTTATACTAGCTTTACGCTTTATTAAAAGCGTAGTAAGTGCGCTAGTAGCTGTAGGCGTAGGTCGCTTAATAAGCTAGACTAACGCGTTCTAGAGTTACGTTAGAAGAGACGCTACGCTAGTTATAGACTCTATAACTAGTATTATAAGGCCCTAGAGCGTAGAGAGGTTTATAGGTAAGACGCTAATATCTAGCGCCTTCTTCTCTTTTAATAGCATAGACTTACTCTTAGCGCTAGTAGCGTTTAGGTTCTTTATAAGAGTGTAGCTGTCCTTAGTAGCGCGTATAGAGGTAGCCTTATTACTATATAGAACAGCCTTACTAAGCGCGATATTAAATATACGTAAGATCTTATCTTCTATAGTTAAGTCTTTATTAATTTTACTATCCTTAAGGTAGGTTTAGTAGGAAGGATAGTCCTTATATACAAGTTTACTATAGAAGCTAGATAGCTTATCTAGTTTAGTATACTTACTAGCCTATAGGTTACTACCTTTATATATAAGGGTAGTAAGTATAGGAAGCGTATTTTAAGTTATTACTATAAGCTAAGTAACGTTATAGGTACCTCTAATAATGTATATAATAATAATATATTCGTAGTTCTAGCTAAACTAAAGAATCTAACTATATAACTAGATCTAAATAGAGTGTAAGAGTATAGGCGAGAAACTATAGACGTTATAGTAGTACTAGTAGAGGTTTAAGCTAGAGTTTATACTATAGCTTAATACTAAGACTTTATAGTTATTATTAGTAATATTAGTAACTAACTCGTTTACTTAGTGTACTAGTAGGTTAGTAAAGTAAGCGATTTACTCCTAGCACTTAACGCTCTTTATAGACAATAGGATAGTAGTAGCCCTAATCTTAAGGAGGCGAAAGATAACGATAATAAGTATCTACTTAAAGGGAATAGTCGCGAAGATAAGCGCTTTCTTATTATAGTTATTAACTTAGTTAAATAGAGCTGTAAAGAGTACCTTAAAGTAGGGTAAGAAGTTAATAAAGAAGTGTAGTAGGTTTATAGTTAAGGTTTTAGTAAAGAGGTAGCTATAGAGTATCTAGACTAAGCTATACTTATAGTTAAGGGCAGCGTTACTGTTAAAAACGTCTTTTATTAGTATATAAAAGAAGTTATTATACTACTTTACCTTAAATAAGGCAGCGTAATATTTTAGGATAGGATTCTCTATAAACTTAACGTCCTTATCCTTATTATTACTATCTTTATTAATATAGAGGTCGTCCTTAGTATTAGTCTTAGGCTTAGCGTTACTCTCTTTACGCAGCACCTTAGCTTAGTATATACTTATAGAGAGTAAGAGTAGCAGTAAGACTATAGTAAAGTTAAAGACTTAAGTAGCTTTACTATTAATAAGACGCTTACTCTCTTTGTCTTCTACTATACTATAAAGACTAAGGAAAGGCTAAGTAAGCTCGTTATATATAACCTTATAGAAGTTATCTATAGTAAAGTAAAGCTTAAAATAGTAGGCCTTTAGTATAGATAAGCTAATTATATATTACGTCCTACGATAGTTAATTACGTATAATAATAAGTAGTTGCAGCGTACTATATACTTCTACTATATTATAGTAAGATAGCGACCTATCTTAGAAAGAGGTAGCTCTAGCTTATAGTAAAACTACTTAAAGGTATATATTGTTAGCTAGTAGCACTTATCGTCTAGGCGTAAAAGCGCGCTAGCCTTATTAATTTCCTATAGATTAAGTAGCTTACTATACTTCTCTAGTAAAGTAATCTTTAAGTAGGCTAGGTTATTATTAGTAAGAGACTAGATAAAGGAGATTAGGCTGCCTATATCTTTAGGGCGATATAGGATAGGAGTAGCTGTAACGCTAATAATCTATAGGACACTAAGTGACTAGATAATAAAAGAAGAGTAGGACTAAGTGCCTATAATAATATTAGTGTAAGGCTTAAAAAGTAATATAGTAAAGTAAGAACGTATAGAGGACTAGAAGGGCTTATATAGACTTTATAGAAACTATAAAAGCCTTATTTTATAAAGTCTAGTTTTTTAAACTTAGTAAGAAAAACTAGACTTTATAAAATGAAGGTTTCTAATATATAGTGTAATACCTAAAAATATACCTTTTATATTCTAATATTTGTTAAGGATAGCCTTACTAAATAAACTATATAGATTAAAGTCTACGTACTATAAGGGGTCGCTAGGGCTAAAGAGTATACTAAACTTTACGATGTCTACGCGCTTGTTATCGTAGTTATATCTCTCTTTAAGGTACTTCCTATAGGCTATAGGCTTATTATAGTTATATAGTATTAGGTAAGACGTAATAACAATCGTATGCAAGTTATAGTAATCTACTATCTTAAAGAGTAGATATCTATGTGTAAGCTTCTTAGAGATTTAGGTTATACTATCTAGGTTAATATTCTTCCCCTTAGCAGACCTATAGATGTATACCTAGAACTCTAGTAAGAAAGAGACTAAATCCACTACTATCTAGCGTATAAGATATAGTTATATTATAATAATAATAGGATAAGGGTATAGTATATCCTTAAGCTTATTAAAATATAACTAGTTATACAGTATCTAGACCTAGAGGTTATAGAGGTTATGCGTCTAGTATAATAGTAAGTATATAGGAATAGAGGGTTAGATTTATCTATAGCTGCGGAGTCTATTCTTACTTAGAGGGATAAACCTGCTTAATATAGATAGTAATTGTACGTATCTTACTAATACTAACCTAATTGTATAGTAAGGCGCTATACGTAATACTAGCCTTAGCCTTTATTAGGCTATTATTAGAATTACGCTTTAGGTTCTTAATAAACTTTAGCGTCGCCTATTATTTACGCAACGCTAGCTCTGCCGCACTAGTTAACTACTACTATAAATTCTTAACTAATAGGCTCTATCCTAGTAGTATAGGATTAATACAATACTTAATAAAGAGTTTATTTAGTACGCTCTTATAGTCTTACAGCTAGTACGTAGAGTTATCTATAATTACTATTATATAGGACTTCTATACGCAGAAGGCCTCTATATAGTAGTTAATATTAGGATATATTATAGCGTCTAGATCCTTCTCTTCCTCTATATCTAACTTTTTACCTTTTACGTTAGCTTTCTTCTTCTTTAACTTCTTATCTACGTTGCTAGCTGTCTATATACCTTTATATTAACGTTCTATTAAAAGGTCCTTTATAAAGCTAACGCTATTGCTCTCTAACTACATAAACTGCTTAATATTATTATATTTATACCTAGATATATATCTAGTCTTAATAAAGTAGGTAGACCTTACTAATACCTCTTAGCCTTAGACTTTCTTACTTATAGTTAGCTAGCTACTAAGTAGAGGGGTAGGCAGCGTAGCCGTAGAGCTAGCAGCTCTAGAAGATAGGGGTACTAGAGGCTAACCTTCTAGGGTAATAACAGCTTTATCTATTTTAGAAAGGTTAGTTTTATCTATACTTTCTAAAACAAGGTCCTTATTAGCTAAGGTATCTATAAGAGTATTATTACTATAAATATACAACGTAAACTAATAGTTAGTGCGTAGATATTCTATAGCGCTAAGGTTAAAATCTAGCTTATTCTTATTATTAGCATCTTTATACTCCTAGTTAGTTATATTAAAGTTTTATAACTAGGCTATAGTAGTCTTATTTATATCGTACAGATAGCTATAGAGGAACTAGTAATTACGTATATTATAGGAGTCCTAGCTAAATTTAAGAGGCCTATACTACTAGCTACCTTTCTTAGGCCTAGGTAGTAATATATCTAAGCTATAACTAGTTATTAATATATCTACTACGATAAGGTCCTTAACTTTATAAGCTTAAGGCTTACGTAACTATCCTTAACTATATAAATAGGCTTTCCTACCCTTCTTACCTTTTTTTACTTACTTTAATAAAGACGCGTCTAAGGTATTAGTACTCTTACTATTCTTACTATTAGAAGTAGGGTTAGAGGCGCTAGTAGGCGTAATAGTAGAAAGGTCTATAACCTTATTAGTAGATAGAGTAGTTATTTAAGAAGTATTATAAGTATTAAGTTAAAGGGCTTTAGCACGCTCCTTAGTATTAATAGTGTACTAGTTAGCTTATATACCTTAGTAGGTGTTGCTAAGGAAGTTGCGCAGCTTATAGTTTAATTCTATATACTTAGTACTAGGCTTCGCCTTATATAGGTTCTTATACTTCTTCTAAACCTAGGCCTTAAAGACGCGTAAGCGGCTCTTTATATACTTAATCTTAGTACTACTATAAATAGCTATAAGGGCTTAGTTATAGCTAAACTGCGCCTAGGCGTTAGTTATAGAGATAAAGGTATAAATATAGTTTAGCTAGAGGTTAGTTAGTATTAGTGTTAACTTAAAAAGAGATATAAGTATAGTAAACATTACTACCTTAAGATTCTTATAACTGTTAGTGTAGATGTTAATCTAGCTCTAGAAGATATAAAGTAGGTTAATATCTACTATTATACTTAAGCTGTACTAGTAGCGTGCGTTATTATCCTTATTACACAGCGTAGCTACGATAGAGTTAAAATAAGGCCTACTAGTAGTATCTTTATCTTCGCGTGGGTGTAACGCCTTAAAGTATAAGTAGGTAATAGTAAAGTAGTCTAATACTTTACGTAATATAGAGTCTGTATTTACCTTCTATCTTAGTACTGTTGCAGAGACCTTACTAAAGTAAGCGTAAATATCTTAGAAAGACTAATACTTAGTTAGAGTAGGCTGTATAAGCTCTAGAAGGTTAGTAGAGGCTTTAACTAGGGCTTACTATTTATCTATAGAGAGGTTAATAGGGTAAGTATATTAGTTAAGTAGGGGGTTAGATAAAGCAGCTGCGGCCTTTAAATCGTTATTATTATTAAATAAGTTATCTAGATCTATAGCTAGGGTAGGCAGAGTAGGAGCTATAGAGGAAGGACTATTAATAAAGGTGTAGACATTAACGTCTAGAGTTAAGCTTAACGCTATAGTATACGATAAGGCTCTAGAAGTACTAGATTAGTAATAGGAATAAGGCTATTCGCGAAAATATTTATTTAGAAAAGTATAGGTTTCAAAAACTAGACTTTATAAAACGATAGTTCTATAAGGATAGTAAGGTAGAGGGAGGTATAGAGAGCGTAATATATATAGACGTAAGATTACTAGTAAGGGTAAAAGATATATTATAGTGCAGAGGAGATAATTAAGTTTTAGAGTAAATAGAGAGTATAAAGATGCTGTAAAAAGCCTTATTTAGGAAAGTCTAGTTTTTTACGCTCTACTAATACTTACTATTATTGCGTAAGGTTACTTAGAGTAGGTAAAGGTAAGTAACGCAGCTGCTATAGCGTTTGTATGTAAATTTACTGTAATTACGGCAACTATAGCTGCGAATCGTTTCTTACTATTAAGTAGGTAGGTGTAATAAACGTATAGCTAGTTATCGTTAATTAACTGCGCGTAAAGAAGTAGTAGGCGTAAGGTAGTAGAGGTTAAGGGTAAGGCTAAAAAACGTTAAGGTATTTATTTAGATTCTCGTTTACTGCTAAGCTTACGCTAAGCTACTAGGGCGCGTCTTAAAAGCTATTCTTTATAAAATAAAGATTCTAAGAGACTGCTAGTTTACTAAGAGGTATACATAGAGTAAGATAGCGTATAGTAGTTAGGTAGGTAGTAGACGTATAAGAAGACAGCCGCTCTATAAAACTAAACGACTAGAGATTAGGGAACGTAAAGAAAGACCCTAAAGAGTAGAAATAATAAAGACTAAGGAATAAGTAACTAATATATTATTACGCGATATTATATATAATATAGAAACTAACTAGATAGCGTAAGGCAGCTATAAATAAATGTAAGTAGATGTAATATATATAGCTATTACAGATTGAAATAATAGGTAGATATAAGAAGAAGAGATATTTTTAATATCCTAATATATATCGCTTCTATATAACACTTATACCTACAGCAGTAATATCTTCTATATTAGAGTATAAGAGAATATAGCTAGTTAGAATAAAATAAGATATAAGAAAAGATAGTTTTTAAAAGCTAAACTTTGTAAAAGTACTACTTTACTATCTAGTGTAAGGTCTATAGTAGGATAGAGTATAGGATAAATATAACGCTTCTAGTTAGTAGGGGCAGCACTAATAAGTTTACTAACCTTTATAATATAATTAAGGCGGCTACTAGTACTGCGTTAGAGCGTAAGGTAAAACAAACTAAAAAATAGTTAGTAGAGGGTATACTGTAAGATAAGGCGGCGTACGTAGTTTAGCTAGTACTAATGTAAAATAAAATTATAGAAAGTTAGGGGTTAGTTAGCTTATACTACCCTTTATAAAGTAAGATCTAGTAAAGTCTAGTATATAAGGCGCTAGAGTACTAACTTTAATAACTAGGGGAGCGTAAGGAGGGTTTAATAAGACCTTAGCGTAGTTAGAGTAGGTAAGATAGTAATAAAGAGAAGGTATATAGGCTTTAAGTAGTTATCCTAAGACGTATAGGCGTAAATAGAGTTAGTAATATATTATAGAATATAACTAAAGCTGTTTATATAAGATACGTATAAAGCCTAGGAAAAGGAAACCTAGACTTTGCTAAACGAAGTGTAGATAATATAGGATAATAATAGTTATAGATAAGATTTAAATAGAGCCTAAAGTAAGTAGGCGTAATAGGAAGGAGATAAGGGCTAGGAGATTAATAGACTCGCCTATTTAAAGACATCGCCTAAAGGGTACTATAAAAGCCTAAAAGGTAGAAACTTAAAATTCCTAACTACCTATAATCCTAGTATACTTACTTATCTAGATCCTTTCTAATTATAACTGCTATAGCTTCTTTTACTATTATACCTTAGTCGCTCTACGCTTAACGCTATTACTACCCTAATAGAGTACTTACTAAGCGAGGATATAAAGGGCGTACGTAGGTACACTACCTTAGTATTTAGGAAGTTTAGAGCTTACGTTTAGAGTATAGGCGTCTCTAGAGTTTATTAGATTAGATAATAAGTTGCGTAAGGACGTTAAGTTAATAATATCTAACCTAAGCTTACTACTGCTACTAAAGATGTTATAGCCGCACTAAGCGACTAAGGTAGTATTATATAAGGTAGATATATAAGTAACTTTACGCATAACCTCTTATATCTTCTAGCGCGTCTCTTAGGCTTTTACTGCTATTCGTTAGTAATAGTATATTATTCTAGGTAGTTAATAACAGTTACGCTACTATATACGTGCTATAAAATAGGTAGAGATACGTATAGTAATAAAGTTAAACTTAGAGTATCTCTAGTAGGGCTATAGTCTACTCCTTATTTATAGTATAGACTATATAGGCGGAGTTCTTATACGCGTTATTAGACTTATTAGTAGTTATACTGTAGATAACTAGCGCGATATTAATATTAGTAGGGTAACTATTTTACTACATTTCTAAAATAACGTATACGTCTTAATAAAGATCTCCTAGATAAGATTAAGAGAAGGTATTAGAACTAGCGGGGCCTTTAAGGTAGGCGCCTAGTTAGTAGATATAATATTAAGTAATAAGCGTAAAGTTCGTCTACTAAAGTATAGTTTTTAATAGTAATATAATAAAAATAGAGTTAAAAGTAAAAGATAGTGTAGAGAGGGTAGGTAAGTGAAAGGTAAAGAGTAGAAGAGACTAAGAGAGAGATAATAATAGTTTATATAAAAAGCTAATAGCTTAGTAAGCTAAGTAAGTACATAATATGTAAAAAATATATAAGTTACGTATTATTTAGAGTTTAGGTATAGATAAAGGTTAACTGCGTAGTTAATAGCTAAGTAGAGGTAGTATTTAACGTTACGTAATAATTTGTAATAGGTGTATAATAATAAGGAAAGATAGTAAGTAGGGGTATTACTTAATATAATAATATATAATATTAGAGTAACTTTAACTTTACTAACGTAACGCTTAATTATAAAAGTATAGCTTTTACAATTCCTAGACTTTGTAAATTAACAGTTCTAATAAAGTATAAACGTAATAGTAGAGGCTATAAAGACCTAGAACCTCCTACTTAATAAGTTTATAGAAGTAGAGAGGGTTTAATAAGAAATAGGTCTATATAAACTAGGTAACGTTGTATGTAATACGCGGAACTAGCTTATTACTATTAACCTAGATAATAGCCTAAAAGTATTCTTAAAAATTAAGTAGCTCTTTGCTGTTTAGTTTACTATTAGATTGCTCTAATATTTATACTAACTAGATTACCCTAGCTTTAGGGTACTAGTTAAGGAGCATAACCTATATATTAAGAGCTACGTAAGAATAAGTGTATAGAATCTCTTTACTATAAGGTGCGCTAAGGAGTCTATTAGTAGCTAGGTCCCTCTAGGCCTCGCATAAGTTAATAGGTATATAATACTAAAAGTATTAGAGCTTTCTAAGGTTACCTTTTATCTGCTCCTAGCGCTAGGCGTTTATAACTTTAGAGATTTAGTACTTGTAAGATATACGAGGGTAGTTAAATAGTAATAGGATAATAAAGTATACTATATAGTTCTCTGTCTAGTATATAGCTGTCTCTTCTAGCTGTTTAATAGCGATATTAGCAGCTAACTTCTATACTTCTAGCTATTACTTCTTCCTATATTAAAGTGTACGATTTATATGTATAACCTTTAGGGCGCTTAGGGATATAGAGTTAGTACTAGGTAGTAGTAAACTTAATAAGGACACTTAACTGTAGTATCGCTTTAAAGGGCTACTAGACGCTATAACGCTAGCTAATAGTAGGCTACTAGTAGCTATAGTAGGTAGGCTGCTTACTAGCTAAAGAAACATTAGTATACCCTATATACTACTTAGCGTTAATAATGTATATAGCGTAGGTAGAGCTAGCGTACCTACTAGGTATTCCTAGGCGCGTCTAGTAGGTAAAGAGAGTAAATACGCGTTTACGCTAAGTTTTTTTAGTGTAGTAAAGGTAGAAATAGCTACTATTAACGCATCTATAAGAGCGCTACAACGTTAGTATATGTTATATATATTTTCCTTATTATAATAGAACTGTTATTTAGCGTTACTGTTAAAATATATATCTAAGAGTACCTAATAGCACTACTGCACCTTAATACTAACCTAGAGAACCTAATTAATAAGCCTCTATATAGTAGCTAAAGCTTAGTTAAAAAAAGAGAAAATACTACTAGTAAGGATAATATAGGTAATAGCTAGTAGGCTATTATAACTACTGTAACCTACCTCTTAGAAGAAGGTAATAAAGTAGTCTAGCTTACTAAACTGTATAATAAGTTAGATATTAAGTATATTTATACTAGCGTTAAATACTGTAGTTGCTACTAGGATCGCCGCCTCTACGTTACGAAATATATATTAGATAGTACATCTTATGTCTATAGGTAGTTTACTGTAATAGTAGGTATAGTCTAGACATTCTACTAGTTTCCTTGCTATCTGCGTATCTGTAATAAATATAATAGTCTTACTATAGACTTTATATTTACGCTCTACGTACTTTACTATACTATTAATATTAAGTTGTTCTAACGCTAGTAATTCGACTACCTATAAGCTAATGTTATTCCTTCCTATAGGCTCTTAGAAGATAGTAATATAGTCTTTTATACTAAAATACTAATATGCTAACTATTCTTTATTTATAGAGACTGTCTCTAATAAAAGTATTATAGGTATACTATACTAAATAAGGTCCTTAAGGTGCAGTAGGGGACGTTAGTACTTATAGTTAGGAAGGAGAACGTAATAGAACTCATCTATAATAATACGGCGTAGGTAACTAGAGAGTATTCGCTAATATACAAATTAGATAAAATTATTGTTATTAAGATCCTCTAGTATAGTAAGGATAATAGAGGTAGTTATATTAAATATTTAGCTAGTAAAGATGCTAGTGTATAATGCTAGTTGCTTATAGTTATTAAGGATATTGTTATAGAGGGCGATAAGCAGCGTAATAATAACTATCTAGCTATAGTCTAGGATGTATAATAGTAATAACTACGCGTTAGACTTACTACTACTAGTAGGAGTAATATATAATATATACGCGTTACTGTTAATAATAGCTTAAATAATGCTGCAACTTTTACTATAGAAAGTAGCCTTAGGGCCGTATACTTCTTAGAGTAACTAAAGCACGTCTGTAGTTGTAATAGCTACTAAGCGCTCTACTAATAGTACTCTACTCTTAACCTTTAAGATAGGTATAGTATTATCTACTAGTATAAACTGTAGGGTAGTATACTATATTTAGGACACCTTTAAGTGCACATCTAAGGCTAAGAATAGTATGTAGAATATACTAGTAGTAGTAATAGCGTACACAGCTAAAGCTATATTTAGAGTATAGCTAGCTTAAGTTTCTCTTGCCTTAGCTATAGCTTTATTAAAGATCTTATTAACTTTATCTTTACTAAGTATTTAAACTACCCTATTACTCTTCTTTTTATTAAGCTTCTAGCTAAACGTAATTATAAGGTAACGCATAAGGTTAGGCCTAATCTCTATACCTATTAAGCGGTCTATAGCGTAGTGTATAGCCTTACTAAATATAGTAGACGTGTAGTATATACGCCTAGAAGGGTTAGGCTAGAAGAAGCTACTATAAGCCTAGTTATAGTAAGGACTATAAAGATTAGCTATATATTAGCCTAAGATAGTAGAGTTAAATAGCTGTATAAGCTAAAGATACTATACTAAAATCGCGCTAACGTCGTAGGGGAGAAAATAGTAAATAATCTTAAGTAACTTATTATAATTATAGCCTTTATAGTAGTAGGGTATAAGCGCTATATATCTATTAAATATAAAGATATTATAGCTCTTATTATCTACTATATTTTTATATATAATACTTACTCCTTCTGTAAGTTACTAAGGTTGTCCTATTAATAGTTAGTAGAGAAGGAAAAGTAAAGGAAGCTAGGCTTTTATAGTGTCCTTATATCGCCGTACGTAGTCTTACTTATTAAGGTTAAATATAGCTAGTAGGTATAACTAGCTGTTCTTACGTAGAGCTATAAGTTAGTAGATAATAAAACTATAGCTGTACTTTAGGTATAGTTCCTTTAGGCTAAAGGGCGAGTATCTAGGTACGCAGTTAGATAGGTTATATTTAATATTATCCTATAGGATAATAGGTAGCTTATGCTTTAATTGTATATAAGTTAACTATAGAAGCCTATATATAACCTCGTTGTATAGTTTCTATATAAAGGTATAGAATTTATTAAATAATATAGTAATATAATAATATATAATAGTGTCGCTATGCTAGTAGATGAATACGTTAAGTATCTTACTGTACTAGAACTTACTAATGTACTGCGTAGTGCTAACTAGCTAGGATATAGGAGTTAAGTACTTAGATATTAGATAATTAAATACCTATCGCTAGAACTAGTCGTTGTCTGCCTAATAGCTTATCTCGCTGTTATAGCGTTATTAAGACTCTGCCCTCTACTCCTTAATAAGGACGTCTACTTCCCTAGTTATAATCTTATTAGACTACTTATAGTGTATAATAAGTAGAGGCGCGATAACGTCCTAAAGATATTAGCAGCTAGTAAAATAAACTAGTTTCTTAAACGTAGATATATCTATTATAAATAGGTATACTAGCTAGAAGGTATTAAGCTTAGGGTTAATAGTAATAAACGTAAGGGGTGTTATTAACGCTAAGAAGAAATTACTGTATATGCTAGTTTATTTAATAAGTAATATCTAGAACTTATAGTAAAGTAACTTTATCTCTATTAAGTATACGCAGTTGTATTAAGGCTAATATAGCTTAAGTTTATCCTCTTATTTATTAAGGTAGGTCTAAAGAGCCTTCTACGTATCTTGCTAGTAGGGCTATAGTGCTAGTGTATTAAGTAACTGCTAACCCTTACTTAAGATATAGTAGAAGAAGGTAAATACTTTTATAAGATAATACGTGTATTAGAGGTTAAATTTAAGATAGGGGATAAGAGGTTTATTAGGGATATAATCTAGGCTCTCTTATATAATGTAGATACGCGCCTAACGTAATATTTTTACTATAGTATATTAGTAAATAAGTACTATACTCTTAACTGCACTCTTAATATATTTTATCTATTTCCTTCTACTAGGTTATGTATAGCGTTAGGTTTCTTCCTATATAAAGCTAGTAATATATATAAGGAAGCTAGTTTACTTAAGGTAAGGATTTATTTACTATATATCTAGTACTAGGATAGAGCGAAGCTTCTATTTAGTCTCTACGACGTCTATCTACTCTACTTCTTTAAATTATACTTTAAAGTTGTTAAGCGCTAAGAGCATAGGATCTATTATAGTTAGGTCTACAGTATTTAGGCTAAATAAGGGTAACGCTTAAGATAAGTAGAATAGTATCTTAATTAGGTAGTAGTTATTACTAGTTAGTAATGTAGTTAAGGACGCATTACTATTATTAGAGCTAGGCGCGTGTTTAGGTGTAGTAAGGAGTAAGGTACTACTAGATAAAGGCCCTTCTTCTAGGATATAGACCTTAAAATAGGTCGTAGCGTAGTAGACTTCTAATAAGATAGTAGACTAGAAGAACTACTAACTATAGATATTCTTCTAATAAGTTATTTACTAGACCGCTTTTACAGCTTAGCTATATATATATTCTTATTTTAAGGAGCTAATCTAGTACTTTTTATTAAGATATACCTTTATCGTTTAGATAGCGGAGTCTCTAGTATTAATATAGCTATAGTAAGAGTATTTTAATAAGTAGTAGACCTAAAGGCCTTTAATAATTAGCACTAGTTCTGTTAAGAGAACGATAGAGGCGAAGTCCTAATATAGACTTAGCTTTAGTTTATTAATAGTAGCTTATATTATGAATTATTATAGTATAGTAGTGTCCCTTACGTATAGTATATTAAAGTACTTCTTAACACTGTTTAGTTTAAGGTAGTAATAATAGTATATATAGGTAATAATACTGTAGTCTAGTAGGAGGATAATGTATAAAGAAGACGTTATAGTATTAATAGTAAGATATAGGTCGTAATGCGTATATAGGTTAATAGAGTAAAGATTAGTTTTATTATACTTTATAAAATAGTAATTTTTGTAGATTTTAAGGGTTATAGAGGATCTAAATCTAAGACCTACTACTATAGACTCTACGCATGTCTACTCTAGATAAAAGGAGCTATATAAGCTAGTTATTTTAGAGTTTAGCGTTAGGTTGTTTAGCTGTGTAGGCTTAGCTTCTTGCACTAGTAGTAACTAAGTAACGAATATAAATTACGTACTAACTATATTATAATTATAATAGTGAGACTATAATTTATACTAACTAATATAACTAAAGATAAGGATTTAATAGAGATTATGCGATTAGTACATCTATTTCTGCTAGATAGTATAACAGTAGTATATAGAGTAATAGAAGAAGGTAAAATATTAAAGGTGTTCGTTGCTTAGAACTCTAATAATGCGCTTTACTAGATATATTAATATTGTAGCTAATAATCCCTTATTCGCGCTATATAGTATATTTATAATAATCCTAGAGGTATAGAGCGTAAGGTATTAGAAGCTTAGGATAAGCTTAAGGGTTTAGAAGCACTGCCTAGTGCATAGCAGACACTATTAGGTGCTATAAAATAGAAATGTAAGAAAACTACTAAATAAGCTAATAAAGAGATAATTAAGAAGGTTAACTTTACATTAGTATAGACTATAGTAAGTATATAAAACTAGGAGAAGGCGAAGGCCCTAGTAGCTTTATCTAATTAAGAGGTTTAGTACTAATAGTTTATATCTAAACTCCTAGGCGTAGGTATAGCGATAGTAATAACTATAATTAATAAAGCTGTTGTAATTAGAACAATAGACGTAATATAGGACTAGAAATTAATTATTATAGTTTAGAAAAGATAGGTAAAGTATAAGCGTAAGTTATTTAAATAAGATATAGTTAAAGACTTAAGTATCTTAGGCGAAGGTAGGGAGTTAACTACTCTTACTAGATTATATAGTATAGGTGTATTGCAACTGTAGCTTAGTTATAGAAGGCTAATAGCTATAGATAAAAGTAGTTTTTAGCGCTAATTCTTTAATGCGAAAAAATATTAAGTTAATAGAATTATAGGTGAAATAATGTATTAATAGAGAATAGACTTACTATATAAAGAGTATAACTATCTAGAGAAGAAGATATGCGTGAATTCTGTAAGGATAGATAATCTTAGTAGATAATATAAAGTAATAGTAAAGGAGTATCTTTTTACCTAGTACTATAAAGAAGAGTTTAGGCCTAGACTATGTAAGGAAGATTACCTATAGCTGTAGATTAAGTTTAGCGAATTCTTAGACTAGGGAAAAAGGTAGAATATCCTAAAGACGTAATTTAGTATAATTAGTATTTTTAAGTTACTGCTATAAAGCATAGTGCTAAACTATTTTATTAAAAATATGCTGTTATAGATATAAGTTAGTTAATAGGCTAAGATGCTAGCAGAATGTAACCTAGAGGTGTATAATATAGTATATTTAATAGAACCTCTGTTTACTGTATACGTAGAAGGGAGGCTGCTACTAGAAGAGTTCTTATTCTTAGAAAGAATTAAGGAGGTAGATAATAAGAGTGCAATATACGTGCTTTATGTAGTAAGTAAGTAGAATTCTTCTTAGGTAGCTATAGATCTATAGGGAAAGTAAAGGCTAGAAGTAGTTAATTCTAAAGATAAGGATAAGAATAGATTTGTAGAATAATAGTTGTATAATAAATATAGGTACTTCTAGTAATATACTGTACTTCTAGTATATAGACTTAAGATATAGATTATTTAAAGCTTATTTTATAAAGGCTAGGAAAAAAGCTAGCCTTTATAGAATAGTAAGAGTGTAAATGCTAGATAAGTATAGCAGCGTATTTAAGTAGAAAGATAAGATTGAAATGTTAGTACTAACGGCTAAACATACCTGTGCTAAATAGTAAGTTTATGATAAGTAGTAACTTTGCGATAGGTAGTAACTTTGCGATAAGTAGTAAGTTTACGATAAGTAGTAAGTTTACGACAGCTAGTAAGTTTATAGTAGATAGTAAGTTTACGACGGCTAGTAAGTTTATAGTAGATAGTAAGTTTATAGTAGATAGTAAGTTTGTAGTAGATAGTAAGTTCGCAGTAGATAGTAAGTTTGCAGTAGATAATAAGTTTACAGTAGATAGTAAGTTTATAGTAGATAATAAGTTTATAGTAGATAATAAGTTTATAGTAGATAGTAAGTTTGCAGTAGATAGTGAGTTTACAGCAGATAGTAAGTTTACAGCAGATAGTAAGTTCCTAACAGATAATAATTTTGCGATTATAGAGGTTATAATTAGCTTAAGTATTAACCAAAAGTTAATATTAAATTAATATTAATAAACCTAATACTAATAGCTTAAGTATAAAAAAAAAGTAGTATATACTTACTAGTAAGTAAGAATAATATTAATTTCTAAGCTACTATCTTCTTTACTTCTATACTTAGTCTTTTACTTTTTTTACTTTCTTTTTTTTTACTTTATACTAGTACTTCTATATAATACTTATTAACTTCTTTTTAAAATTATATTTAGCTTAAGTATAGAAAGAAAGTAGTATATACTTACTAGTAAGTAAGAATAATATTAATTTCTAAGCTACTATCCTCTTTACTTTTATACTTAGTTTTTTACTTCTTTTATATTCTTTCTCTTTACTTTATACTAGTAAGTTTATATAATACTTACTAATTTCTTTTTAAAGTTATATTTAGCTTAAGTATAAAAAGAAAGTAGTATATATTTACTAGTAAGTAAGAATAATATTAATTTCTAAGCTACTATCTTTTTTACTTCTATACTCTATTTTCTACTAGTAGAGTAATAAAAGTTAGAGCTTTTAGAGCTTTAAAAAAAAATAAAACTCTTAACTAGAGTTAGATACTACGTAGAATACTTAAGAAAGTTAGGAATTATATAGTAGTTTAGGACTAGTAGTATAAATAATATATTATATTTAGAAAAAGACTATATTTACTTCTTTAACTATCTAAATAATAATATATTAAGTAATTTAGCTTAATATATTAAAGTATAACTATTTTTATAATTAAGTTAAGTACTAATATAAACGCCTAATTTATTAGATATAAGTACTAATAATTTATATAGTATTAAGCCCCTAGCTTCTATCTTCTAGATACTATACTTTTCTCTTTTAAGTTTATACCTAGATATACTACTATTAGATTTTACTAAGTACTACTTCTATAGCTTACTATTTTATAGTATTATAAGTATATTATAAAACTTTATTAGAAATTATATTATACTAAAGAGTTTAAACTAAGAAATACTTAAATATAGTATAAGTTAGTAGTACTAAAGTATACTATAATATAAAGCTAAGTAAATATAGTAGTTATAGTCTATACTATATATTAATAAAGGCTCTTTTATACTCTAGTATAGTAGTAATAATACCTAAGATATATAAAAAGAAGCTATATAGTATAACTAGAATTTTAATAATAAAAATAATATAAATTATATAAATAATATTATAGTAGATAATATAGACTTAGAATTAATAACCTTAATAAATCCTAATAATAGTAAATTTTAGATAAATATCTACTATATATCTTTTTAAGTTAAAGAATATTTCTTAAATATAAGTAAAAGTAAAATAAATAAAGATTAATATTAATAAAGTACTATTATATCTAAAGATTATATAAAACTTAAAGCTTAGCTATTTCCTAGAAGAAAGTTATAAAGGTATTTTTTCTTCTTAAATACTAATATACTATAAATAATAAGCTACGTATATTATTCTAACTACTAACTTAGATTAAGTAAACTTAAAGAGTATCTATAGTTATTAGTTTAGATAGTAAAGCTTATATATATACTTATAGTAAATATATTAATAGTAAAGTAATTATTAAGATACTAAAGTAAAGATAATAGTAAGTTAAGTATATAGGTTCTAGTTATATTACTAAGTATATATAGTAGTATAGAAAGGTAATCTAAACTTAGTTAATAGATTAGTAAGTATAAGAGTTAAGTATTCTTAGTTACTATTAATAGAAAAACTTTATTTAATTTCTATATATTACTACTAAAGTTAGAGATTATATTATATTATAGATAGACTTACTAACTATTATCTATACTTAATAAAATTATTATAGTATAATATATTAGTCTATTAGTAATAATAATATAGTTTTCTAAAGTTAGTATACTACTAATATAAGCTATAGGTATTATAAAAGTAATTAGAAAAATACTATTATATATTATATAAAGTTTTATAAAAGATAAATTAGGTTTATATTATTTATTCTTATATAATAGATTATAGTACTTAAACTTACTAGTAGTATTTACTATCCTAACTATATAAAGATATACTTATATAATATACTTTTTTATAGAAATATAAAGTAAAGAAGTATAGTAAAATAAGAAGTACTTAGTATATAAAGTAATATAGTTAATAGTAGTATTTTTATATAAAAAGCTTAATAGCTAAAAGCTAATTAATATATATAGTTAGTCTATATCTTCCTTTACTATTACTTCTATATATTAGTTTAGACTATAATACCTTAGTATATATACTATTAATAATAAAGTTAGTTATAGAGTATTTTAGCTAGTACTAGCCTTTTACTTCCTTAGCTATAGTAATTATATAGTAAATATAATCTTAAATATAGTATACGTAACTAGGTATAATATAATTCTTTAACTTAGTAAAATAACTATAGTTATATCTAACGCTAGTTAAATATATTATAATAATTAATTTTATAGCTTTAATATTTCTAATAATATTAGAGTAATATAAGATCTAAATAGGTGTAGATACTATAGTATATTTAGTAATTTCTAGAAAGTAAGTATAAGTAAAATAAATAGATTTAGATTATATACTATTTATTTACTTACTAAGTAAGTAGTAGAAAAGAAACTACTTATTATATAAAAGCACTTTAGGCTATAGTATTATTATTATAGTAGAATAAAAAAAGAAAGAAAAAGACCTAGAGGTTTATAAAAGAGTAATAGAGACGTAATAATAATTTTAAATATATAGATATCTTTAATTTAGGTAGGTAAAAGTACTAGTAAGTAAAAGTAAAAAATATATCTTTTACTAGTTATAGTTATATACGCTAGATATAGATATATAGATATTTAAAACTAGTAAATTTTAATTTTCTTAGATTTTACTATAGAAATATACTTAGTACTCTAGTATAATTAGAATAGATATATATTCTAGTATATAAAATATAACTAAAATAACGTAACTAGATATATTAAAAAGTAACTTACTATTTTATAGAATAAAAACTAGCTTACTTTAACTAAATATTACTATATTATATAAGTATTAGTATATATCTAATATAATCTAAAAGATAATACTAAATAATTATACTACTATTTATATATTAGACTATAAGTAAACTATATATAGATAAGAGTATACTATATAAGCTACTATTTACGTATAGAACTATAGATAATATATATAGTAGAAAAGATTATTCTACTATTTAGGTATAGAACTATAAGTAAACTATAGATAGATAAAAGTATACTATACGTTTTACTATTTATATATAAGACTATAGATAATCTATAAAAGGTTCCTACTAGTATAATATTACTATACTATTAGTTATTTACTTCTAAAATTATAGTTATTTATATTAGTATAGATTACCTATAGTCTTTTAAGTAGTATATATAGCTATTCTCTAAATATAAATTACTTTATAGAGACTATAAGTAAACTATATATAATAAATTAAGCTTTACTTTAATATAAAGTATAAATATATATAATAGAGTAAGTAAGTAAGTATATAGTAGTATATATAGTGCTTTAAACTAAAGTTAAGTTAGGTAAAAGTAGGTCTAACTTTAGGTTAAGTAAATAGCGCTAGTAGAGTATATATAGTCTAGATTAGCCTAATTTTACCTTAAAGTCTATAGTTCTAATATATATAGAGTAAAGTTTAGTTAAATATAATTAATAAAAAGTTAAATAGCTAAATAGAAGTAAAGTAGATATATATAAAAAAAGACTAATATAGTAGAGTATTTATTATCTCTAAGTATCTATTAGGTATTAATATAAATATAGGTATATTATTATTAGGTATATTATTAGTTATTTATACTTTCTAAGCGTCTAATTCTCTTTTAGATCTATTCTACCTATTTTAACTACCTTTCTAGCTTTCTAATTACTATTTAGCTAACTATCTCTATATTTCTCTACTATACTAATAGTAAAGTAGATATAAAATAAAATAACTATAGTATATAAGCTAAGTATACTAAAGTACTATATTTTATAAAGAAGAATACTAGCTAAATACTAATTAGTACTACTATAATACTAATATACTAAAAAACTATTTACGTTTAAGAAATAAAATATATATAGAATATAGTAAGTATACTCTATATTATATTTTAGATAAGAATAAAGAAGTATATAATAGGCTAGGCTTTACTTAACTTTCTTTTTTATATATATAAACTTCTTTTTCTTTTTTATATTCCTTTAATATAATATATAACTTAATTTAGTACTTTATTATTCTATTTCTATAAGCTAGCTTATAATATATCTATAAATACTCTTTAAGAGTTATAATACTTTATTAATATATATTATATATACTTTCTAAGGCTAGTTTATAATATAGAAATACTCTTTACTTAGTAACTTTTTAACTACTATAGTATATATTATAAAACTTATATAATATACTCTTTATATATAAATCTATAATAATTTAAGTTTTAAAAGATTTCTATATACTATAAGTAATTATATAAAGCTAAATAGTAAGTTTAATTCTATAGCTCTTTTTCTCTTAATATCTTTAGTTATAACTTATAGAAAACTTTAAAAATTTAATAAATTATATTTTATATCTAAATAATACTATAAAGAAGTTATATAGTTATATATAGACTATTACTATATAAAGTAAAAATAGAAAGCTAAGTAAGTTCTCTAAAGTTTACTTAGCTATAACTTAGCCTATACTAAGCCTAATTAAGTAACTTTTAGAGTTCTTAAAAGCCCTAACTTAAAGCTTTAAGAATATTTAAAAATAATATTAATAGCTCTAATATTTATAAAGTTAGAGCTAGAGAAAGAATTAAGAAATTCTTAGCATTTAGTAAGATACTTGCCCGTATAAGACACTCGCCTGTAGGGTACGTTGTCTTTCTCTTCTTATTTTTCTATTCTTAGTTCCGTAAATGCAGCGATACGCAGTACGCGCGAATAGCAGTCTCGTTCCTGCATGCGCATGCATCTGACCGCAGCGCATCTGCATGTACGCGATGTCCGTCGCTCTATTCTGCCGCTCCGCATCGTCGTGATTGGCATGCGAGGGTATCAGCCCGTAAGCGCGACTCGCGAGCTGCAGACCGGCAGTCGAAGAGCGGTGCAGACGCCAAATACATCGAGGCCAGAAACTCGCCCGCCATGGAGGCGTGCAGAACGAGGCGTTGGTGAACGAAAGCAAAATGCGCTCTTTCTCCTCGCGAATTTCTTCTCGTTCATCTAGTCCATACACCTAGAACAGCGTATCGTCGTTGATCGCAGCCCTGGAACGAGCAACTTGAATAGGTGACTCAGGATGATCTTCAATTTCAACTTCGCGCATGCCATTGGCATTACCATACACATCTTCGCCAGTGTCACCTCTGCGCAAGGAGGACGCTTCTATACAGGTGTACTAAGCAACGCGTCGTATGATTACGTTGGTATGTGCAGCGTCGTGTTTGCGCGTTAGCTCTCAAGAAGCAAAAAATCATCTGACGGATGCTCTAGTCATTGGCGGTGGCACAGCTGGACTCGCGATTGCAGCTCGTCTCTCTGCAAACGCATCGGTCGCTGTCGTGGAAGCCGGCGGCCTGTACGAACAAGACAATGGGAACCAGTCTGTTGTGCCCTACTATGGCCTCGTCATGCCAGTCCTCGGAACGACTGAGGATTATCCTCGACAGTCACTCATCGATTGGGATCTGGTATCCGCGCCGCTGCCATCGGTCGGAAACCGTCGCATCCACTATGCGCAGGGCAAAACGTTGGGAGGCAGCTCAGCTATTAACACTATGGCTTACCATCGCGGTAGTATTGGCTCATACCAGCGCTGGGCGGACCTAG
>Ga0210040_10001864_pt1 | contig 30843 bp, 19 predicted proteins | sample CryGeyCG12114_NA_FD_185462 | JGI IMG/M metagenome (GOLD analysis project Ga0210040, IMG submission 185462) | Groundwater microbial communities from aquifer - Crystal Geyser CG19_WC_8/21/14_NA (SPAdes) (version 2) | ecosystem: Environmental > Aquatic > Deep subsurface > Groundwater | place: USA...
AGGTAGATTTAAGTAATTTTATAAACTTCCTGGCGCTCCCCCTGGTCTCCTTTTTTATCTACTTTACGCTTTCGGTGGTGCTGGCGGCACTTTCCTGGCATTTCCTGGAAAAACCAATCAGCAACTTCAAACGCTTGTTTATTTATAACCAACCTAAAAAAATAAACCTGGCTCCGGTGGAAGCCAAGCCGGCAAATGAAGTAAAAGCCATAAACTAATAAAATTATAAAGACGCAGGAAAGTTATAATTAACGCCCTTACTTATTTTAACAACTTTAAACCAATACTGCCGCTGCGCTACTAAACCTTTACAGGGTCCGCAAACATAAACCGGTAGCAATACAGCACTTCTGGCTTAGTCTTGCTACTTGGGTCGGTTTACTTAAATATAGCTATTTTAAATCTAGTACGAAACCATTAACTTTATAAAGTAATAAAATCCGAAGCTTTGGTTATGACCTCCGCAAAAGAAAAATCAAACGTTATACAATACCGGCCGCAACTAGATGGACTTCGTTTTTTTGCTGTTCTGTTTGTTTTAATTTACCATTACCTGCCTGGTTTCCAATACGTGGGCCGTATTGTAAATTTAAACATTATGCTTACTTTCTTCTTTGTGCTAAGTAGCTTTCTGATAACTAAAATATTACTCATCAGCAAAGACAAAGGCGTAGAAGCAGGTTATGGCAAAAACAAGATAGCGCTGGTTTTTCTTATCCGGCGTACGCTGCGCATTTTCCCGGCTTATTACTTTTACCTTATTCTGCTCATGCTGTTACCTTATGCCGGCCAGAATGTAAAAGATGATCCATTAACCTTCTTTTTATACCTTTCTAATTTCCACGTTTATTTTACCCAGCAGTTTGGCGAATTAACGGCCCATATCTGGACCCTGGCCGTGGAAGAGCAATTTTACCTGGTGTGGCCCTGGCTTATTTTGTATACGCCCGCTAAACATTTACCCAAAGTATTTTACGGTTTGTTTTTGCTCGGCCCGGTATCCCGCGCTATTTTTTACGCTTTAATGGATAATCCGGCTTTGGAAATGGCGACCATACAAGTGCTGACGCCCGCTTGCTTAGATGGCTTTGGCATTGGCGGCTTACTGGCTTACCAGCACGTAAATGGCAAAACGTCTAACCCCATCTACAAGAAAATATTCCTGGTTTTAATACCCGTTTATATTTATACTTTGTTTTCCGGGTACGCTTCCTTTTCAATTGTTTTCGACCGGGCTTTTATTTCCATTCTGGCGGCAGTAGTTATTGAGAATGCCAGCAACGGGTACCAAAACTTTTTTGGCCGGTTTCTGGAAAATAAAGTAATATTATACCTGGCCAAAATCAGTTACGGTATTTACCTGTATCATATTTTTGCGGCTTACTTATTCTGGCGGGTCATGGAAAAGTTATCCCCGATTTTAAATACTAAATTCGGCATTAATTTATTTCCGTTGTCAGAGTTTTTTGCCGTACCTATCGTTAGCTTTTTCGTTTACCTGCTTTTGTCTATTGTTTTAGCGGCCCTTTCGTGGCATTTTTTAGAGCGGCCAATCAGCAATTTTAAAAGGTTATTTATGTATAAAGCGCCGCAGAAAACAACTGCTCCGGACAATAAAATTACGGCGGCAACTGCGCCTGTTTTAAATCCGGAGTTAAATAAAAATACGGTTCCGGTTAAGTAACTGACGTTACGCAAAACAAAGGTCGGTAAACTTAGATGAGCCCACTCCTGTCATCCTGGAAGGATCTATTTGATTTACGGCAAAATAGATCCTTCCAGGATGACAGTTTATATTTTTTAAAGGCGGTCTTGTTGCTTGTTTAACGGTAATTTTAAATAAGCGCCGCCCCATGGTTATACCTAATAATACACCCGTAAACTAGCAGCTTGCTGTTGGTAAATTAAGGAAAAGCTTTTAAAAGTTTATTTGTGAATTCTGAGAATACCTGATGGATAGAAGAGAGGCGATATTAAGATTAACCGGTTTAATGGGCATAACCCTATCGGCTCCGCTGCTGGCCGGTTTATTAAACGGGTGCCATACGCAGGAGAATAAAAATCAAATTGCCCAAGGGCCCTTAGTAGTATCCAGCAAACACCGGCAACTAGTCTCCGAAATAGCGGAAATAATTATTCCGGCTACGTCTACGCCGGGTGCCAAAGCGGCCAAAGTTCCGGAGTTTATCTTACTCATGCTCGCCGATTGTTACTCGTATAAACAGCAGGAAGCATTTTTTTCCGGGCTGGCTGGTTTTGCTGAAACGGCAAAAGAGCAATACGGTAAGGGTTTCCTGGATTGCTCTCCCCAGGAGCAGGAAGCGCTGGTGGTAATGGAGGAAAACAAAACCATAAACCTACTAAAGGAACAAACCCAGACCAACGAAACTGCCTTATTGCCTTTCTTTAGCATTTTAAAAGAGTTGACCCTGGTGGGCTATTTTACCTCCGAAATTGGCGCCACGCAAGCTTTAAAATATATAGCCGTGCCGGGTGAGTTTCATGGTTCCGTGCCGCTTCAGCCCGGTCAGAAAGCGTGGGCCATTAGCTAAACAAAGCCCAAAGTAGGTGCTCTTATTTTTTATTTTTAAACCAATTACCATCAATGAATATCAACGGTAAGGCAAAGGCGCAGCATACGTACGATGCAATTGTGATTGGATCGGGCATTAGCGGCGGTTGGGCGGCCAAAGAGCTTACTGAGAAAGGTTTGCAGGTATTACTACTGGACCGGGGCCGTAATGTGGAACATATAAAAGATTATACCACCGCCAACAAAGCACCCTGGGAATTTGCCCACCGGGGCCGGCTTACCGAAGCCCAGAAAGAATCGCACCCTTATTTAAAGCGCGACTACCCGTACAGCGAATTCAACGAAACTTTCTGGATGAACGACAACGAAAACCCCTACACCGAAAAAAAACGCTTCGACTGGTACCGGAGCGATGTAGTAGGTGGTAAATCGTTGATGTGGGGCCGGCAAACTTACCGCCTCACGGACCTCGATTTTGAAGCCAATGCCAAAGAAGGCATTGCCGTAGACTGGCCCATCCGCTACAAAGATATTGCGCCCTGGTACGATTACGTGGAAAAGTTTGTCGGGATTAGCGGCAATAATGACGGTATTCCGCATTTACCGGATGGCCAGCTTTTGCCGCCCATGGAAATGTTTTGTGTAGAGAAAGAAGTAAAGAAACAACTGGAGCAAAAGTTTAAAGGTCGCCACCTCATTATTGGCCGGACAGCTAATCTGACGCAATCTCATTTGGGCCGCGGCACTTGCCAGTACCGCGATTTATGCAGTCGTGGCTGTCCGTACGGTGCCTACTTCAGTACCCAATCTTCTACCCTGCCGGCGGCTATGGCTACCGGCAACCTAACGTTAAAGCCCAACAGCTTGGTAGATACGGTTATTTACGACGAGCAGAAAGAAAAAGCCACCGGGGTGCAGGTAATCGATACCGAAAAAAACGAAATGGTAACGTATTATGCCAAACTCATCTTTGTGAATGGCTCTACCTTAGGCTCCACTTTTGTTTTGCTTAACTCTACTTCGCACCGGTTTCCCACGGGCTTGGGTAACGGTAGTGGCCAGTTAGGGCACAACCTCATGGATCATCATTTCCGCACCGGGGCTGCCGGTATAATAGAAGGATACGATGATATTTATTATTCCGGCCGCCGGCCTAATGGTATTTACATTCCCCGCTTCCGTAACCTGGGACCAGATAAGCGAGATTACCTCCGGGGCTTTGGTTACGAGGGAAGTGCCAGCCGCGAAGGTTGGGCCCGTGGCTTAAGCGCACCCGGGGTGGGCGCGGGTTTCAAAGATTGGCTCACCACGCCCGGCGCCTGGAAATTAGGTATTATTGGCTACGGCGAATGTTTGCCTTATTACGACAACCAGGTAACGCTAAATAAAAACCTCCCCAATAAATACGGCCAGCCCAGTTTAACCATCGACGCGGAATTTAAAGAAAACGAAAAAAAGATGCGGGTAGATATGATGAACGATGCGGCCGAAATGTTGGAAGCTTCCGGCTTAAAATACGTTACCCCGTTTGATGACGGTTGCTATCCCGGCATGGCCATTCACGAAATGGGCACCGCCCGCATGGGCCGCGACCCGAAAACGTCGGTCTTAAACGGCTTCAATCAAATGCACGAAGTACCCAATGTGTTTGTAACCGACGGTTCCTGCATGACGTCTTCGGCCAACCAAAATCCCTCGCTCACTTACATGGCCCTTACCGCCCGCGCCTGCGATTATGCGGTAAAGGAATTGAAGAAGGGAAATATTACTTAATCAAAGTGCCTTATAGATGTATTTAAGTGCTTAGACAAAGATGATGCTGCTTTACTATTTAGCTTAGGTAGATTGTTATTTGAGCGTTGCTTATCTTAAGTAAATATTATATTTTTTAACAATATAAGTTAAAATGCTCCTAAAGCATTCTTAACTAAAATTTATAACATTTTTCTGGTACTTTTCCCAGAATGCTTTTATATGAATATTTTTTAAAGTCCCTGGTATTCTAATTTAAATATATAGTATATTCGTTAGTCCAGTTCCGGTTATCAGCTGTAGACCGGAATAAGATACTATCCAAAGGTGTAATAACCGGAACGAACTCCGTTTATCCGCTAGTTGTGTGGCATTTGAAAAATTAAGATGGAAGAATCAAGAGACTACTTAATTGAAAGGTTGTCTGGGGATGGAAAAGTTGAAGAGTTGAAAAAGCTTCTTGAAGCTAAGCATACGCAAGAAGAAATCGATATTGCTTTAGGTATCGCGATTGCTTATTCTCGAATTAAAACAGCTACATATCTGATTTCTTTGGGTGCCGACATTTCATATCAGGATTACGACGGTGTATATTACGCTGTTCACAATAATGAATTTGAGGGATTTCTGTTTGCGATGAAACAAGGTGTTGATGTAAACATTAATAACGGACAACTACTAAACACCGCTATAATAACAGCTTTTAACACCAAAGATTCGACGATTCTAGAATATCTACTCAAAAATGGAGCTGATAGCTCTCTTCTATCTGAAGAAATAATGAATGCGTTTGGTACAAAAGAATTGAAGAAAATAATAACAAACGCCACACAACAAGGTGCATAAGCCATGCTACGGCCGACGGCCTCGCACGCCTCATGCACTAACCGTTGGGCGCAATAGGAAAAATTTGGGCTGGCAAGGAGTAGCTAAAATAATAATAATCAGCAATAAAGGCAAAAGAGAGAAGGAGTTCAAACCAGTCTTTGACCAGTAGGCAAAGAATAAAAAAACAGAAAAAAGACCGGATTAAAACTAATTTTAAGAAAGGTATTTTACCTGTTTTTGGTATCGCTTGTAAAGCAATACCTGGTTTGAACGAATGAGAAATTATTTTTATTGCCTTCTTTTAAAAATATTTTAGCCACTGGTGATTTTATTTTTTTACCAGCCCCGGTTAGTGTTTTATAAAAATACAGGAGCAGGTGACTTCTCTTAGCCCCGCCTAAAAGAAATCATCCTGCCGTTTTATTTACTTTTCTCATTTTTATGAAAACCATTGGATGGAAAGCGGCTAAATACAAAAGCCTTTAACCAACCAATGAAGCATATTGTACAAAGTAAATTTTTCCTACTGTAAAGGGGTAGTTCTTTCAAAAAAATCAAATAAATTACCTAACAAAAAGAACTACCCCGCCCAACACCCGCATGATGCCATTGAATTAAGGCTAAAGCAATGCTAAAGCCTATACCAATGACCACCATGCTATACGTTAGCTACCATATGTAATAATAATTCTAATGACAAAAACTGAAATCGAAGAGTATTTACTTAAACTTGAACATAAGCTATTAATAGAAGCTGAAAAGCATACTATAGAGCTGACAAGGGAATGGGCTCGAAATTTTCCAGACGAAGCAGGAGTTTATTTATTCAGAGAGGATGGGGAAATTTGTTACATAGGAGAAACAGGTAATTTAAGAGGACGAATGTCTGATATCCTAAATACTCAAAATCATACAATTAGAAGAAATATTGGGGCTTACCACTTTTCCAGTTTACCTAAAAAAAGTTTGCTGATGAAATAGAACTGCTGTTAAGTGACAAAATGCAAGAGAATCTAATAGTTTCTGTTCTTCCTGTGAATCTTGGAAGAAAGGAATTAGAAGAAAGGCTCTATGATAAATTTCACCCTAAATATAATATAAAAGGCAAACGAGGAACAAAAAGCAAAGCTTACACAAAATCGGATAAACAGTTAAAAGATGCAATGGCCTACGAGCCTTGGAAAAAGGAAGATGATAAAAAGTTAGAAAAGCTATTTTGTGAAGGGAAAGGCATTAATGAGTTAAGTATTATTTTTAGCAGAAACGAAGGAGCGATTCGCTCTCGTATCAAAAAACTAGAATTAAAAGAAAAATACGGTAGCTAACAATGTATAAAAGTAATGCTCACTAATCGTTCGCACTACTTTTATACTAGACGTTGGCACATATTGTAAATATTAATTTAATTTTTTTAAAGATGAAAAAGCTACTTTTATTACCGTTGTTTTGCTTACTTCTATTCGGTTGTGATAAGGATTCAATTGAACCGACTGAAGGTGAACTCAAAGAATTCATTGTTAAAGAAAAATGGTTGGTTTCTTCTTACAACGTTTTCTATTATGACAAAGACGGACAGCTGATTCGTGAGGTAGACGAAATCTCAGACTGGAAATACGACTTTTCAGATGATAGCCTTAGAATTACTTCTGTCAAAGATGATTTTTCAGTGACTCATGCTTATTCCTTCTCGACTAAAGAAAATAACAAGATTATTACACTAACCCACAAATCAGGCTCATATTCAATTTATGAAGTTAACCAAGTTGGGGATTCTGAAATGGTATGGGAGCAGGACAGTCAAAAAGATGTAGGTGAAATAGAATATTATGACACCACTATCGGAAAAACAGCAACAAGAGTGGTAGCTAAAACAACAATTAAAAAGTTGTAAACGGAGCAGAAGAAAAAAACAACAAGTGCCAACATTGTATAAACGTCAGCATCGGCCGACGGCCTCCGCCGTCGTTTATACGAGACCGTTAGGCCAAACTATGGCGCGGAAGTTACTTCCGTGACTTACATGAAGAAAGCAAGTCACGGAAGTAACTTCCGCGTCATAGTAGCATAGTGAGCCTATCCTAATTTTAGGAGGGAAGCTTTTCCCATTTAGAGAGCTGATCCCGGAAATCTGCACCGGTAAGATTTTTTACCTGAAAACGGCCTAAGCCGTACGGATGCAGGTCGGGGTTGATGGTTCTGGCCTCAGTTGTAAAACCCGCATAAAAGTTTAAAGCGGCGGCAGCATAAAAAGTATCTTCATTGTAATTGCCGTAAGGATAAGCCAGCAGGTTTACTTCTTTGCCGGTTACTTCTTCTAAAAAGCGCCGGTTCTCTTTTAACTCTTCCGTTTGAAATAACTGACTATGAGCAGCCAAGGCAGCGTGGTGCATCGTATGGGCGCCAATCGTACAAAAACAACTATGGGCTAACTCCTGCAACTGCGGCACCGACATACTTTTATATGCTTCCCGCACCTCGGGTTGTACGCCTGCCCAGTCCCATATTTTTTGCAGTTCTGCTTGTTGCGCCGCATCCGGTAAGGGCCGTATACATTGCCAAACCGCCAGAAATAATTGCGCCCGGATGGTAGGTGGTTCCTGTACAAAAGCTTTCCAGGCCCGGTGCTTTTGTTTTTGTTCTTCCTTTAAAACTGCTTCCCCGCTCAGATCATATTCCAGTAAAGTATCCTGAATTTTTAAAAAGAAAAAAGCAGGCAGTTGTTGCGAGAATAAAAACAAGTGCTCCAACTCATCCCACCAAAATTCCCGGTGCTTGCCCAGATTAACCGAAGTGATAAAAAAAGTTGCCGGTATCTGATAGTACTCCAATAAGGGCTTAGCCGTTAAAAAGTTATCGATGTACCCGTCATCGAAAGTAAGGGCGATGCTGTGGGGCTTAATGGTCTTTTTATGCATGCCGGCTACCAGCTCCGGTAAAGAAACAACCCGACCGGATTTTTTTAAAACCTGTAACTGCTCCTCAAAATAGGACACACTTACCGTTATATCCCACACATCCGAAATAGCCTCGCCAATCCGATGGTACATAAGCACCATCGCCTGCGGATTAGATGAGGGTTTAAAAAGCTGCCGGAAGAAGGTTTTCAAAAGTTAAGTTTAAATGTAGCACATAAAGCAGCTGTTACTACCGCCCAACGGCCCTTTTTACAAACGATTTCAGGACAAATAATTTATTGTCGTTTACAAACTTCCAGCCCAGCTCCGGATTGTATTTTAATAATGCGCCGAGGGAAGTTTGATTAACGGGCGTTTTCCAGGAAATTAAGGCTTGGTACAGCAAAGGCGAATACAGGGCAATCCAGGTTTCGCGGCCGGAGCGGTAGGCTTCTTCTTCTGCCGGCGTGCGCAAATCTTTTTTCTGGGCTTCTAACACCTTTATAACGGATAACAGCATTTTTAAGGCGTTGGCCGACATACTGGCGGCATGGATGCGGTACGCGCCAATCATTTTCATGTGGTGAAATACCGGGTACTTCCGGGCAATTTTAAGATACAGATCATAATCTTCACAAGCCTTCAGGGATGTATCAAACAAGAAATCATCGAAAACCCAGCGCCGGAACATAACCGAGGACGCCATCCCAATATAATTGCCGTGCAGTAAATGCAGGTAATAATCGCCGCCTACGTGCTGCATTTCTTCTTTAATAGTGGCGTCTTCAAACACTTTGTAATGGCCACCCGATACAAAACCCAGGCGCTCGTCTTGCTGCAGATGGCCTAAATTTCTTTCGATGGCGCCGGGCGTTAACCAGTCATCCGCATCCAGGAAAATTAAGCACGCGCCGGTACTGTTTTTAATGCCGGTATTGCGGGCGGCCGACAGCCCCTGGTTAGCTTGATACACATACTTTACCTGCGGATAACGTTGGGCTACTTCTTTGGTGTTATCCGAAGAGCCATCATCCACCACGATAATTTCCAGGGTCGGATACGTTTGCTGAAAGACACTATCAATGGCCTCGGGCAAAAAATGACCGTGGTTGTAACACGCAATTACAATGGTTACTAAAGTATCATTTTTTACCGGCAGGTCGTTCACTATTTAATTTTTAAGTTATCTAAACAGGCTTTTTCAGGGTTCGGCGAAATTTATCTCAGGTAAGCTTTCACGGTGTGGTACTTATCAAACAAAAGAGACTTAACCAAATACTTAGGCCCGAATTTTAGTAAGGTTTCGTAAACTTCTTTAGTGGGCATTAATTTACCCGTTACCAGCTTTTTGTACATTTCTTTACAATAATATTCCTTCCAGATTTGTTCGCCTTTTTGCAGGGCCTTTTTTTCGGCATCGGTTTTTAAATTTTTCTTTTGGAGCCGCAGCACTTTTAAAACTGTTTGCAACATGCTGGGAATATTGGAAGACATATTGGAAGAATGCATCCGATACGCCGCGATGGGTTGGGTATGGTGCAAAACCGGGTATTGGCGGGCAATGTTTAAAAACATATCGTAATCGGCACAGCTGTTGGGGGGCGTCAGATCAAATAACAAATCTTTAAAAGCCCAGCGCCGGTACATAACCGCTGCCGGTACCCCAATGTAGTTGCCCCGCAGCAAGTGAATATAATGATCCGATGTTACTTCTACTTTATCTTCTTTTATCTCGTTATCATCCACAAACATTTTAAAATGCGCGCCGGAAACATAAGCCACCTGTTCGTGGCGGCGTAAATAAGCCAGGTTGGTTTCAAAGGCTCCGGGAAAAAGCCAGTCATCGGCATCCAGAAAAATCAGGAATTCCCCTTTACTGTGCGCAATACCGGTGTTGCGGGCCGCCGATAGCCCCTGGTTTTTTTGGTAAATGTAGCGGACCTGCGGATAACTTTGGGTTACTTCACGGGTATTGTCGGTGGAGCCATCGTCTACCACAATAATCTCCGTGGCCGGATAAGCCTGCTGTTGGATGCTCTCTATGGATTTAGGCAAAAAGCGACCATGATTAAAGCACGGAATAACGACGGATACTAAAGGAGCTGCCATGAAATGTAAACCTTTGCCTGCGGCATCAAGAAGTTGTAAAGTTTTATCGATTATACTTTGGCCTTGCGGTTCTTTAAGTAAAACATAATACCCGATCCGAAACCGGAAATTTCGGATCGTAATAAGCGGTAACGGGCATCGTAACGGGGGAAGCCGCGCCGAACCATTTTAAGATACCATTTTGGTAATTCCCAGAACAAATACCGCTTATAACCCGCCGATTTACATATACTTTGCTGAATTAAAGCGGCGGCGGTATGCCCGCGCATATAAGCAAATAACTGGCGGTTTAGCGCTTCTAAGTTGCGGCGGTGCTTGTGGTAAACCACCGCCCGGGGCGTATACCGGATGGTATGCCCGTGGTATAAAATCCGGAACCACATTTCCGAATCGCCATTGCAACCGGCGGCCCCTACATCCAGGCGTTCATCAAAATAACCTACCTCGTCTAAAACCGATTTCCGGAAAGCCATATTAGCGCCGGCGCCAATTTCCCAGATGGGTGGTCCGTACGGTAAGGTTTGCGCAAAATAATCTTTCCCGTAAACTTTATCTACATAACCCCGGTTAAAACTCCAGTATTGTTCAAATAAAAACTGGGCTTCGGTTTGTAGCTCGGCGGCTATTACCAGGCCGGTTAGGGCGGCAGTTTCAGGATTCTTAAACGCTTCCCACACCCGGTAAACCCATAAAGGATCTACTTCCACGTCATCGTCTACGTAGGCTACTATGGGCGCTTTAGCGTGGGTAATACCGCAGTTTCGGGCAATATCCAAACCCGGCCGGGGCTCTTTTAGGTAAGTAACGCCGGCAAATTGCGCTGTTACTTCCTGGGTAGCCGTATCGGTGGGGGCATTATCTACGACTAAAATTTCTTCCGGCTGGCAAACGAGTTGTTTCAGCATGTGCAGACAATCCCGCAGGTCAGGTGCCCGGTTGCGGGTACAAATCACGACTGAAACTGGTACTTGGGCCGGAATAGCCGTGGGCAGGTAAGCACCCAGCAAACTTGCCATCCAGGTATTCCAGGCCGTCATATCCTGATCTATTAACCAATTAGCCCAATCCGGGGCAGCAGCTTTTTGCTCGTGAATATAATACAAAATGGCCGGCTGAATGGCGCCTATAACTTTATGGCAAAAATCGGTGGGGGAGTATTTTTCTTCGGGATTGATAATTAAATGCCCCAAAGGTATTTCTTTCCACCAGAATACCAGGTAATTTCCTTTTTGCGTGGTATCAATCTCCGCCGCTACAGGTTTGGTGTCTAGTTTTAAGTGGGTAATTGTATAAGGAGGATGCACCTTCATAACAGCGAAGCTAATGATATTTTATAACCTAAGAAATAAGCACGGGCTGATTTATCTGGAAAGGAAAACTGGGCCGTACCGCTCCTTTCCACTTGTCGTACCAATTGGTATCGCGGCGGTAATCTTCCACATCAAAAGATAAACAGCCTTCGAAATAATACAACGGAACAGAAGTATCTTTTACCACCATCAGCGATATATAATAAGAGCCATCATTTAAGAAATTGCCGGGGATGGTACACTCCCCTTCTACCAAGCCACTCTGGCAAACCATAGAGGGTGAAGGCACATCAAAAATACAATCGCCGGCAAATGTAAACAGATCCATACCCATGTTCAGCGATACATTATCCATCAGGTTCCAGAACTGAAACTTAATGGTAAGCGGTGTCCGGATATCAATAGGCATATTTGGAGCCGGCAAGTGCGGAATTAATTCTACCTTTTTAAAACGCACGTAATCGTTGCCCGGCGCTTCTTCCGGACTATCCCAGCTTTGCTGTAGCCATAAGCGCTGCACGCCCACAATATATTTATTTACCACCGCCGAAGCTTCGCCAATTTCTCGTAACCGGCCTTGCTGCAACCATACGGCTTTTTGGCACAGGTTGGTAATGGCTTGCATGCTATGGCTCACAAAAAGAATGGTACGGCCGTCTTTTTGCGAAACTTCTTTCATTTTACCCAAACACTTTTTCTGAAAATCCGCATCGCCCACCGCTAATACTTCGTCCATAATTAATATTTCGGGTTCCAGGTGAGCAGCAACGGCAAAAGCCAGGCGCACATACATGCCTGAGGAATACCTTTTTACCGGCGTATCAATAAATTTCTCAATGCCGGAAAAAGCCACAATTTCGTCGAACTTCTGTTGAATTTCGTTTTTGCGCATGCCCAGAATATAACCGCTGTTGTATATATTCTCGCGGCCCGATAACTCGTAATGAAAACCGGTGCCTACTTCCAGCAAACTGCTGATTTTGCCTTTGCCGCGCACGGCGCCCTGGGTGGGACGAATAATCCGGGAAATAATTTTAAGTAAGGTTGATTTACCCGAACCATTGCTGCCGATAATACCGGTTATTTCGCCTCTTCTTACTTCAAGATTTACATCTTTTAAAGCCCACAGAAATTCACCTTTACCTTTGCTGTTTTGCTCTCCCTGCAGCTGAAAAAAAGGATCTTCCTTTCTTAAAACCGATGTTGTCCACCAGCGCTGCACATCCTGCCGGAAAGAACCAGTGCCGATGGTACCTAAGCGGTATAATTTGGAAAGATTTTCTACTTCAATTACTACTTCTGACATAAATGTCTTACACTACTTCTATAAGTTTATCGCCTTGCTTGTTAAACAGCAACAGGGCCCCGGACAAAGCCAGTACAGTAAATACAGTACTGTACAGCAACTGAAATCCGGTAACGGTACCTTCTCCCAATAAAGCCAGCCGAAACAATTCGAACCAGGGCGATAAGGGATTTATTTGTACTAACCAACGTACTTTTTCGGGCACAAAACCGATAGGATAAATAACCGGCGTAACAAACATGAGCAAACGCAAGCCCAGGTTAACCAAATTTACCATATCGCGGTATTTGGCGGTAAGTACCGAAAAAAACAAACCCATGGCCAAACCAATCATGCCCACAAAAAAGATGGCCACCGGAAAGGTAAAAAACCACACATGCCAGGGGAGCGCAAAGTTTCGGAACAAAACGTAATAGATTATAATCAAGACTAAGAGTATTAACTGCACCAGAAAGCGCAAGAAATGCGTACTGATAACCGAAAGCGGCATTACAATTCTGGGGAAGTATATTTTACTGAAAAGCTGAGAATTTTCTTTGAAGGTAAAAGAAGTGCTGCCGAAACTATCGTTGAAGAAATTCCAAAGCACTATTCCGGAAAAGTAAAACAAAACAGCGGGCACGCCACCGGTAGAAATACCTACCATTTTGTAGAATACCGCAACAAAAGTTATTAAAGTAAAAATGGGCTGCAGTAATATCCAAACAGGTCCCAGAACCGTTTGCTGGTAATTCAGCAAAAAATCGCGCCGTACCTGGCTAAGTAAAAGCTGCCGGTAAGACCATAACTCTTTCAGGCTACCCCCCCAGTAACTGGTTTTATTCGTGATTTCCCAGTCCCATTTTGTATTAGAAGCCATTTTTTATTTTAGAAGAATTCAAAACCGTTACAAAGAAACATAATTTGTAACTAATGCTTTGAATTTATTTATAATTATTCCGGTTTATTGGTGTAGAAAAGTAGATTTAACCCGCTATTCTACAATTTTAAGTTAAATATACTAATTAAAGCCAAAACTGTATATAGGAATATAATTAAATATTCAGCAATATCTATAAACCCTTCAGAATATTACTTTTCAGATATAAACTTACCAAGCTAAGCTTATTTGTTTGAAGCTTTTAAAAATGACTTAACTGCTTTTTAGTTAATAAATCAGGCTTTTACTTCCGGCCGAAAGCATATAGAATTTATGCAAAAATTAAGGAGGAAGAACCTGATAATGGCTCTTAGCGCGGATGAAAAAATATTCCTGAGAAAAGAAATTACACTAATATTATTAACCTCAAGTGCCTGAACAATTATTTAAGAATTATAAAATTCTCCTCTTCGGGGAAGGATTAACCTTTCCTGCTGGTACTTACGGTTAAATAGCCGTGCTTTAAAGGTACTTATCTTTTTGATTCTGGCATTTCTAATTCTTAAGCTGGTTCTAAAAGGCAACCTGCTAAAGCCAAACTTAAAACTTGTTAACTGCTTAATGTAAAAAGCCCCGTTGCTAATTATTAGCAGCGGGGCTTTTTGAAGTGATATAGAATTGATAATTAATGTTTCACAATAATTTTTTGGTTGTATACCTGAGACGGTGTAATCAGGCGGGTAAAGTAGATACCTGCCGCTAAATTCTCCGCCTCTAAAGTAAACTGATGATTGGTTTCGGCGCTTAAATTGCCGGAGAAAAGTTGGCGTACCAGTTTACCCTGCATATCGCGTACTTCCAAAGTAACCAAAGTGGCTTCCGGTACCCTAACTGCAACTGTAGCCTGGGTGGTTACCGGGTTTGGATACACCGACCAGTTAAAGGCCGCATCCAAGCTATTTTGTACAGATAAATCTTCTGTAAACTGCGATCTGGCAGATTGCACCTGGGCAGTACTAGTAGCACCCGCTATTTCGAACCAGTTAAAGTTCCAGCCAGACTTCTTTACATATATCTGCAGGGTCTGGCTGCCGCTGTTTAAAGCTACCGGCACACTCACTGTTTTCCAGCTCTGCCAGCCACCCGTTGTTGGTACATCCGCTGTCTTCAGCACTGCACCACTGCTGTTTCTTACTTCAAATTGTCCGCCCGTATTGCCGGCCACCCGGAAATTAAGCGTGTAAGTTCCCGTAGCGCTCACGTTTATATTGTACTTGAGCCAGTCATTGGCATCCAGGCGCCCTACGTTCTGCCCGCCACCTACGTCAGAAGTGGTTTCGGTATTAATGCCGCTCATGCTGGCGTATTTCTCCGCTTCTATCCGGGTAGAAGTAGTGGTAGGTTGTTCGGCAGGCTCGGCCGTAGTTGTGCCACCAACCTCGAACCAGTTAAAATTCCAACCAGAGTCTTTTATGTAAATCTGCAGGGTCTGGCTGCCGCTGTTTAAAGCTACCGGCACACTCACTGTTTTCCAACTCTGCCAGCCACCCGTTGTTGGTACATCTACTGTCTTCAACACCGCACCACTGCTGTTTCTTACTTCAAACTGCCCGTCCGACGTACCTGCTACCCGGAAGTTTAAGGTATATGTGCCCGCCGCACTTACATTCACATTGTATTTCATCCAATCATTGACATCTATCCAGCCTACATTCAAGCCGCCACCTTCATCAGAAGTAGTTTGCGTGCTGATGCCGCTCATGCTGGCGTATTTCTCCGCTTCTATCCGGGTAGAAGTAGTGGTAGGTTGTTCGGCAGGCTCGGCCGTAGTTGTGCCACCAACCTCGAACCAGTTAAAATTCCAACCAGAGTCTTTTATGTAAATCTGCAGGGTCTGGCTGCCGCTGTTTAAAGCTACCGGCACACTCACTGTTTTCCAACTCTGCCAGCCACCCGTTGTTGGTACATCTACTGTCTTCAACACCGCACCACTGCTGTTTCTTACTTCAAACTGCCCGTCCGACGTACCTGCTACCCGGAAGTTTAAGGTATATGTGCCCGCCGCACTTACATTCACATTGTATTTCATCCAATCATTGACATCTATCCAGCCTACATTCAAGCCGCCATCTACGTCGGTGGTTTTCTCAGTGTTGATACCGCTCATACTGGCATACTGCTCTGCTTCTATCCGGTTAGAGGGCCCTGCAGAAGTGGCGACACTAACCAGAAAACTTTGGCTTACGGCCGGAGCGGCATTGTAAGTAGTATTGCCGCTTTGGCTGGCTTCTACGTTTACCGTTCCCGTGCCGGTTAGCGTCAGGGTACTGCCGCTCAGAGTAGCCGGCCCCGATACAACCCGGTAGCTGACAGCTAAACCCGAGGTAGCACTGGCTTGTAAGCTAAAAGGTGCCGTGCCGTATACTTTATCCGCTATATTGGTAAACGTAATAGTCTGGCTTTGCTTGGCTACTGTGTTAACGTTGGCTTTAAAAAACGAAGGTGCGGTATTTAAAGTAATGCCGGTAGGCGACTGTTGCGTATTTTTACCGGTGGCATAATAATCCCACTCGTAACGGTATACGGTAGAAATATTTAAAGCGGCTGGAAAAGAATATGGCTGCGAAAAAGTTTCGGATTTATCGTTCGGGTTCTTGGCCCATAACACGTAAACAAATTCGCCATCTTTTTTGAAAGCGCCACCTTCTACTGCGGCCGGCAAATTTAAAGCAGCTGTACGGGCAGCATCGTAGTCATAACCTTGTAAAAGCAAAGAAGTAGTTTTAAAACCTTTACCCAGCGGAGACAGTTTCTCGGAGCCGGATAAATCTCTTCTTAGGTTTTCGTAAAGCCCCATTAAGGAGTACTCCGTTGAGCCGGTTACAGTTTCCGTGGAGGGCGCATCTACCGATTCGCCGCTACTATAAAAATATACTTGTTTAATACCGTTTTTCTGGGCCAGCACCAAGGCCTTCATACCAAAGTTACGCTGCATTTCGTCGGAGCTGTAACGCCAGTCAACTGCCCGCCGGCTAATATTGGTTTCGGTAACGATGTAATGTTTTTTAGGATAAGTAACCCCATCGTAACCATATTTCTGAAAAACAGATTCAAATCCATCTCTATGCTTTATAATCTGGGCCGCGGCATAGTCAGAATTGCGCAGGTATTTAAATCCCCGGATAGAGTTATCCCAGGTACGTAAAAAGAAAGTAGGATATACGTGGTAGCTCAACATATCAAAATAAGCACCGCCTTTGTTTGGGTACTGGCTCGAAACGGCCCCACCGTTCGGATTATCGGTATAGCGTAATAAAGCATCCAGGTAAGTGGCGTGGCCAATACCGCCCGGCGTTATAAAATCATCGGGATTATACTTCTTAACTACTTCCCAGGTAATACGCAACATGCGGATATAGTAGTAGAATGGCGCACGTATGTTATTTAATTCAGAGGCTAATGGCGCCCGGGTAAGCCACTCGGCCGGACCGTTTGCACCTAAGTCCGGTTCGTTTAGTACTTCCCAGTTCCGGATATAGGGGCCGTACAACTGCACTAATTTATATACGTAGTTAGCGTAATAATTATTGGCATTAACCGAGCCATCCGCATTCCAGATAGGCTCATACAAATTTGCAAATATGCCGGAAGACGTAGTACAACCCGGATAAATGGTTTTATCGCGGTGCGCTTCAGAAGGGCCTTCAATAAACACCGTTAAATCCTTCATGCCCAAACTATTGGCATAATACTGAAACTCGCTTAAGCGTATCGGATAACCCCACTTATCAACAAAATGCTCGGGTAAGGTTGGCCGTACAGTATTTCCACCAGCCTTGTTAACTATTGTCACCAAGCCTTTATCGTTCCAGCCAGTGCCATAGTACCCCATGTTACTGCCGAATCCAAAGTCTGCAGTATAAGGTTTTACAACTTGATTGGCCGTAGGCTGTTGCGCTGATACAGATAAAGTACAAAAGCACAAAAGGAAAGCGACCAGGTAATTTGTAAAAATTACTTTCATAAAAATTTAATTAAAATTTAACTTTTTCAAGCCTTACATTTAAGACTTCGGGAGAATTTAAGATAAACAATTAAGAGACAGAAATAAGTATGTTACAATTTATATATTCAAAACATCACCTAACCAACAACAAACCCAAACGCATTAACGAAATTTATTTATACTATTGCAAGGACTGGAAGGCTAAACGTTTAAAAATTTAAAAGTCTAAAGTACAAGTAACGTCTTGTGAATACGAAGATATTTTTAATTCTATTAAATTCAAAATTTGAGTTAAAGTTTCTTAATTATTTAATAAAACTGCATTTAAGGCTAATTTTTACTACTCAACAATCTATTAAACCCGCCACATCTTAATTCGAGCTCCTTCTTTATTGTGAACATCTATATTTATAAAGTTATAAAAACGACTATTTAAACTATTATCAAACTACTAACACTTTAATGAAAAAATTAAATTCCCTAAAATTCAAAAGATAAACCCAGGCAAACTGCATTATAAAATAATACAAAACTACTATCTACATCCTGATAACTACTATCATTAATTACGATATAATAAAACCAATTTTGTGCCAGCAATCACAGCCTTTCTCAATTACTTGATAATCAGTTAAATAAAAAATTTATATATTTTTTGCATTTCAAAACTGTAGAAATAATCCCCAATATGCTTATTTAAATTATTCTAATACACACTTTATCAGAGACCGGTCTGCTTTAGAAAAAGAAAATAATGCCGGTATTCTTATACTTTTTTTAAACTTTCTTGGAATAAATTTTCGATAAATACCTATCAGTTATAAATAACAGATAAATTGGATAAAGGCGCAGTGTTGATTTTGTAGCTGATTTTTCATTAATTCCTGAAGTACTATTTCGTCCGATTACTTTTATCGCTTCAGAACCTTTTTAACCTCTTGAACTCCTTTTGCCCGCAGTTGAATAAAGTATAGTCCATTAGTTAGATTATCTAATGTTAATGTTTGGGTTAACTCCCCAGTGGACTTCTGCAGCACCAGGTGATTGATAATTTTTCCGGAAATATCTACCAAATCAATGTTAACTTCACCGGTTATCTCCCGGCCCAGGTTCACCTGTACTTTATCAGGGGTAGGGTTTGGATAAACCGACCAGGTAATATTAGGAGCCAGTAAACTTTTTTGTACAGATAAATCTTCTGTAAACTGCGATCTGGCAGATTGCACTTGGGCAGTACTAGTAGCACCCGTTATTTCGAACCAGTTAAAGTTCCAGCCAGACTTCTTTACATATATCTGAATGGTCTGGCTGCCGCTGTTTAAAGCTACCGGCACACTCACTGTTTTCCAGCTCTGCCAGCCACCCGTTACCGGCACATCCACTGTTTTCAATATTGTTCCGCTGCTGTTTCTTACTTCAAACTGCCCGCCCGTATTGCCGGCCACCCGGAAGTTAAGCGTGTAAGTTCCCGTAGCGCTCACGTTTACATTGTACTTGAGCCAGTCATTGGCATCCAGGCGTCCTACGTTCTGCCCGCCACCTACGTCAGAAGTGGTTTCGGTATTAATGCCGCTCATGCTGGCGTATTTCTCCGCTTCTATCCGGGTAGAAGTTCCTGCAGAAGTGGTGGCACTAACCAGAAAACTTTGGCTTACAGTTGGAGCGGCATTGTAAGTAGTATTGCCGCTTTGGCTGGCTTCTATGTTTACCGTTCCCGTGCCGGTTAGCGTCAGGGTACTGCCGCTCAGGGTAGCCGGCCCCGATACTACCCGGTAACTGACAGCTAAACCCGAGGTAGCAGTGGCTTGTAAGCTAAAAGGTGCCGTGCCATATAATTTATCGGCTATATCCGTAAACGTAATAGTCTGGTTTTGCTTGGCTACCGTGGTTGCGGCTGTACTTACCTGGCACGAACCAATATTAAAATCAACTTTTTGCGCAATATTGGTTTTCCAAAAATCTACTTTACCAACGTCAATCCCAAAAGTTGAAGCCAGGTTTAAACCTTTGTTAATTACGGCGGAGTTTGATTTAAGCTTGTAGCCGGACAAATTAGTTAATTTAGCAGGATCGCCAATGGTAACACCTTTCCCCGGATCGGCAAGTTCCGGGTTAGCAACTAACCCTTTGGGTAAGCCGTTCAGCTTTTCCTGCCCCGTTCCTGCCCGCCAATTATCCAGGCTGTTGTAAGTAGTACCGGTCCAGTAAATATTCAGGTCACTACCCGAAGACCAGTAAGCATTGTTTTCGAAACGAACACCCGTATTCGTCATGGAACGCACCAGTTGCAAGCCTCCGGTAGTCTGAATAATGTTGTTTCTTACTTTGGCATTGGTAATATAGCCGGTGGATACAAAAATACCTGTAGGCGAACCACTGCTGGCTGGAGAAAGATAAACGGTGTTATTGTAAATATCGGCATCCTGAATACCACCACTGGAATTAGTAGCCCACAACAGAATACCGGCATTACTGTTCTTGCGGCCATCGTTCTCGCTGATGTTGTAGCGGATAACAAGATTTTTCATGGCCGGAGCCCCACTGTACTGAGCTAAAAGGTAACCAGCACCATCGTTATCGTGGGAATAGTTGTACTGCATCACCGAGTTGGTAACTCCTCCGTCTAGGTCAAAGCCGCCACCGTCTCGGGTGGTACCGGTTTTGTTGTGGTGCGATTCGTTATGCTGAATAACTACGTTATTACTCTTATAGGTCCAGATGCCTACCGGCCCGGCATTTGTGCAGGCATTCAGCCAACCATTATTATAAGCTTCACAATATTCAATAACTGCTCCATCAATCCCGGACATCATAATTCCGCTGCCCGTATGGGATTGGGTATAATTAGCAATACCGGAATTATTATAAACCTTCGTTTTACCTATGTATACATTTTTGTGACCCCAAGTAGCTTGGGCATAAGAAGAAATACCTGCATTACCGTTATCGTGCACCGAACTGTTGGTTATTCTTACATTATCGTAACCACTGGTATTGTTCCAGCTACCTACTAATATACCCGATTCGCGGTAGCCGGATACTTCCACGCTATCTATATTAATATAATTGAGACGGGTGTTGGCTAGTGCCATATAAAAGAAAATGCCGGACATCTCACTCACCGTGCGGCCTGCTCCTTTAAACTTTAACCGGTTAATTTTATAGCCGGCAGTATTATAAGCATACAAACCGTAAGAATTACCACTATTAATAGTTGCCCAACCTTTTCCGTAAGATCCGATAACGATCGGGGCAGTAGCGGTACCTTTATCATAAACATCAAAATATAAATTACCGGAAAAAGTTTTTCCACCTTCAAAAAGAATAACATCACCCGGATAAAACTTTTTGGAGTTTACCATGGCAATAGTAGCCCAGGCCTCACCGACAGAAGTTCCGGATTTGCTGTTATTACCGGTAGCACTCACATAATAAGTAGCTGCTTTTGCCAGAGATGTAACCAGTACCAGCAAAGCGCACGCAACAATAATTCTGAAGGAGAAGTTTTTCATTTTACGGGATATATTTATCTGATCGTTGAGCCATGCTTTAGTTAAGTGGTGGTTTTGCCTTAATTATTTGTACCGGAATTTTTTTTAACACTGGTAAACTTTGTAAAACCCCGCACTTACTTATTCCGTATAAATCTTTTGTTTAAGTATTTTCACCGATAAAGGCCAGATTCGTACCAGTTTACTGTACCTACATATAAATACTTGCCTCTCAAGTGTTTATATAATAATATTTATATTGCCCGTATTTTTCTGGTGTAGAAATTTTCTACAGTATGGGTGAAATCCACTACAGTAAATCCTATTTTTCTTCACTTATTTCAATGAAGAACAGATTAACTGTACTAATTTGAAGTTGTGAGGGCAGCTATTTGAAAATTTATTAAATTCCTAGAAAAGACTTCTAAGCAGATGTGGAAGAGAGAAAGGCAAATTTCTTCCTTAACTTATTTGCGGGATTTACTTATTTACAAAAAATGCAAAGTAAATCAAACTACATGGCAGGTAGCAAATGCTTTAATTAAGGCTTAGTCTCCTCTCCTTTTATTTGCACCGGCTAATACCTCCTAAAAAAATAAATGCTGCGCCAGATTTAATTCCCGACGCAGCATTATAAAGCAAAAATTTAAATTCTAAAGTAAGGTTAGAACTGACAATAAAAGGGAGTTATCGTTTTATAATCTTCTTTTCCGATCTGATTCCGGGTGCCCGCAACTGGATGATGTACATACCATTTTTTAGATTATTTAAAGATAAGCTTTCTGTTAAAAAGTCTTCTTTCTTTTGCAAGGTTAAATGGTTCAATACTTTACCATTACCGTCCAACAAATCAAGAGTTACCTCCCCAAAAATTTCCGGGTTAAGCTGTATTTCTACTTTATCGGGAGTAGGATTGGGATAAACAGACCAAGTAACACCGGCTGTACCTTTTAATGTTTGCTTTTCTGTAGTGGCAGCAGCCATTTCCGAAGCCACAGAGTTTACGCTTGTTCTAAGGGCTACTTGCGTAGTTACCGGCGTACCAAATACTTTTATCTTAAGCGGAATGTCATTCCCGTATTTCCGGATTATGATTGCCTCGGCTACCAAATCCTGGCCTGCTATATCAATCCACTCCTGATAAGCTTCTCCGGTAAATCTCCCTAACAAAGTCTTCTTGGTGTTGTATAGGGCATACACCTCCACAGGAGTAGCGGTAAACATGCCTTTATCATCGTAAAGTGAGATGCGGCTAAGGCGGCTGGTTTGCTCCAGGGTTAACGTTACATCTACATACTTATGATGATCGGATTGCCAGCTGGGAGCAATTAAATCTTCCATATTATCATTTAGCCACGGGGTGTAGTCCATGCCGGTATCTTCGCTCGGAGAAACCGCCACTACTTTTATCCTGTTTTCTTCCGCAATCGCATCAGAATCGTTGCCAGCTACTGCCGCGTTTGTTATTTCAAACCAGTTCAGGTTCCAGCCCGCCTCTTTAATGTATATTTGTAAAGTTTGGCTACCCGCACGTAAGGTAACCGGCACACTAATGGTAGCCCAGTCCTGCCAGCCGTCCGTCCTAGGCACATCTACCGCTTTTAGTACAGTTCCGCTGCTATTCCTTACTTCAAACTGTCCGCTGGAATTACTTGCTACCCGGAAGTTTAAGGTATAAGTACCGGCATTACTTACATTAACGGTATAATTTATCCAGTCATTAGCATCTATCCAACCTACATTTAAGCCTCCGCCATCATCGCTGGTGGTTTGGGTTTCAATACCACTCATATCGGCATAATCTTCGGCTTCATATTTATTAAAACCCGGCGAAACCGGTATATTGGGGGTAGTATTTACCGACTTTACTACAATAGTCCGGGTTACGTTGGCAGCCGCAGCATACTCATCGTTGCCGGCCTGGGTAGCGGTAATAATAGCCGTACCCGCTTCACCCACGGTAGCCAGCCATTTGCCCGATATTTTAGCAACGGCTATTACGGCCTGATTAGATGAGGTAAACAGAATGGGCGTTTCCGGATTATTACTGGTTGCTGTTAGTTCGAACGGAGCATCTCCTTCTTTTTTATTTTCCTGGGTAGTAAAGCTTAGGGTAGTATTTTCGAGGGCTTTCTTGGTTACCTTGAAACTTTGGGAAACCGCAGGAGCCGCTTTAAAATCTTCATTGCCATTCTGGGTGGCGGTTATTGTTACGGTACCCGTACCGGTTAACGTTATGGTATTGGCTTTTAACGTAGCCGGCCCAGAGGCAATCTCGAAACTAACCGGCAAACCCGAAGAAGCAGTAGCTTGCAAAGCAAAAGGCGCCGCACCATAAACTTTATCTGCTATATCGGCAAACGTGATGGTTTGGTTCTGCAGTGTCTTAGTAACAGTTTCACCTAGCTCGTAAGCACCTATATTATAGCTTTGCTTTTTGGTGATATTGTTTTTCCAGAAATCAACCGCTCCGGGATTTAAGTTGAAGGTGCCTTTTAAGTTTAGTCCTGCTCCAATTATATCCGAACCCGCCTTTAGTTTATACGCTGCTAAACTTTGTAATTGCCCCGGATTACCAATGGTTCCGCCTTTACCCGGGTTAGCTAATTCCGGATTGGTGAAAACACCTACGGATTTGCCATTCAAAATCTCTTGCTTCGTAGCATTTCTCCATTTCTCCAGGCTGTTGTAAGTAGTACCGGTCCAGTAAATATTCAGGTCATTACCCGAAGACCAGTAAGCATTGTTTTCGAAACGAATATCCGTATTTGCTAGCGCCCGCACCAATTGCAAACCACCAGTAGCCTGAATAATGTTGTTTCTTACTTTGGCATTGGTAATATAGCCCGTGGATACAAAAATACCCGTAGGCGAACCATTACTGGCCGGAGAAAGATAAACGGTGTTATTGTAAATGTCTACATTCTGCATACCGCCACTGGAATTGGTAGCCCACAACAGAATACCGGCATTACTGTTCTTGCGGCCATCGTTCTCGCTGATGTTGTAACGGATAACAAGATTTTTCATGGCCGGAGCCCCACTGTACTGGGCTAAAAGGTAACCGGCACCATCGTTATCGTGGGAATAGTTGTACTGCATCACTGAGTTGGTAACCCCTCCATCTAAGTCAAAGCCGCCGCCATCTTTGGTGGTACCGGTTTTGTTGTGGTGCGATTCATTGTGTTGGATAATTATATCATTGCTGTCATAAGCCCAGATACCCACCGGTCCACCGCCATCCCAGCCATTCAGCCAGCCATTGTTATAGGCTTCACAGTACTCAATAACTGCTCCATCTACACCTCCCAGCATAATGCCGCTACCGGTATGGACTCTTCTCTCTTCCGGAACACCAGGGTTATTAAATACTTTGTTACTAGCTAAATAAAAGTTGCGATGACTTATCCCCTGGGCATAAGAAGAAATACCAGCTACGCCATTGTCGTGCAGCGAGCTATTCGTAACTTTTACATTATCATAGCCGCCGGTTTTATTATCACTCCCGATCATTACACCGGAACCTTTATAACCATACACCTCCACTCCATCAATGTGCACAAAATCCAAACGGGTATTACCCCTATCCATATAAAAGAATATACCCGCCATGTTATTGGTGGTACGGCCCGATCCTTTAAAGACCAGGTTACTTATTTTAAACCCTGCGGTGTTATACACGTACATACCATAAGAAGACCCACTGTTAATGGTTGCCTCACCATTGCCGTAAGAGCCAATAATAATGGGTGCACTCGGAGTACCCCGATCAGTGGCATCGAAATACAAACCACCCGAAAAGGTACGGCCGCCTTCAAATAAAATGATATCGCCAGGTAAAAACTTACGGGAGTTTACGGCCAGTACCGAAGCCCAGGCTTTATCTACGGACGTGCCGGAATTATAATTACTTCCGGAAGAACTCACATAATAAGTAGTTGCTTGTGATGTGTAAGCAAATAAAAAGAACAAGAATAATAACTTGAGATTTTTTGAGTCTAATTTTCCCATCATACAGCTTAATATTTTTAAAAAAAATCTGGCAATAATGCCAAAAAATGTATTACCCAAAAATATTCCCTAAGAAGACTGGCATTCTGAATAGTCAGGCAGGTAAGAAAAGCACAGCATTTTTAGCAGAAAGAATAACCGGATTGATACAAGATTTAACTTTAGTATGCGAAGGGTGTGCCAATTAAACTGCCCTGGCCTAAACAGGTATGCTTTAATGGATTATTCTTTTTTTAGCGATCCGGAACAACTTGACAGTTGTAGATTCTTTCTACAGTTTGAGGCAGAAACTATCCAATAAATCTCAGCAAAGCATTATTTCGGCAGACCAACTTATAGGGTCCAGACAGGCTTTATTTCCGAGAATAGTGGCCCCCATTTATAAGAAGAGAATAGGAGAAAAATGAATGGAAAAAAGATGCCTGTTGGATAGGTTCTATTTTCGCCGACACTTTACTAAAGCCTTACTATTTGGTTAAGCACTAATTTATTTAGTTTGATAATATAAACTATTTTATTTACTAATCTTACGGATAACGTAAAAATAGGAGCTGCGGTTAGCAGAAAAAGTGATTTTGGCTTTTGTAAAAAGAACAGCAGAAAAAGTTTGGGATGAATAAAACTTCGGGCCCGGAATAATAGTTAAGTCTTTGGTAAGGCGTGCTTTCCTAAAAAGCGTACCTTTGCTGCTTAAATTGCTCCCAGCCTCAGGCTGGTTTTATTTGTTTACTATACTTTATAATTCTTTAAACTTTTGGAACAACCGGCAGGAAAAAACATCGGTAACGTGTTCGATTATCAGACTATAAAGCGGTTGTATGCTTTCGTAACACCTTACAAAAGAATATTTTACTTTATTATTGTTCTTACCCTGGCTTCGGCTATTCTGGCCGCTATCCGTCCGTTTTTAATCCAGTACACCGTTGATAACCACATCATGGCCAGTGATATGGCCGGTCTGAACCGGATGTTTGTCTGGCTGGGAGTTACGTTGGTCATCCACGCCCTGGTGTCTTATTTACACACCTATTACGCCGGTTGGCTGGGGCAGCATATTGTCCGGGATATCCGGGTATTATTGTACCGGCACGTATTGCGCCTGCGCCTGAAATTTTACGACCGTACGCCCATTGGTACCCTGGTTACCCGCAACGTATCGGATGTGGAGCAACTGGCCGATGTTTTTAGTGAAGGTTTAGCCGCTATGGCCGGCGATGTGTTGCAACTGGCGTTTATTTTGGGCTATATGCTGTACCTCGACTGGAAACTGACTTTGGTGAGTCTGGCTACTTTTCCGTTGCTGTTTGTGAGCACGTATATCTTTAAAGAAAAAGTAAAAGTTTCTTTCCAGGAAGTGCGCACGGCCGTGGCCAGCCTGAATGCCTTTGTGCAGGAGCATATTACCGGGATGAACATTGTGCAGATATTTAACAACGAAGAGCGGGAAGAAAAGAAATTCCAGAAAATAAACCAGGAACATACGGCGGCCCAAATCAGGGGCGTATTGTACTATTCTATTTATTTCCCGGTAGCCGAAGTAATTGGGGCCACGGGCACCGGTTTGCTGGTTTGGTACGGTGCCCGGGGCGTCATTAATGAACAGGTAACTTTAGGCATACTTATTGCCTTTATCATGTACATTGCCATGTTTTTCCGGCCCATCCGGCAAATTGCCGACCGGTTTAATACCTTGCAACTAGGCGTGGTAAGTACCGAACGCATCATAAAACTACTGGACAGCAAAGAACTAATTTCGGATACGGGCACGTATGCGCCGGATACCATTCGGGGCGATGTTTCTTTTGATAAAGTTTGGTTTGCCTATAACGACGAAGAATACGTGCTCCGCGATATTACTTTTGAGGTAAAAGCCGGCCAAACCATAGCCATGGTGGGCGCCACCGGTGCAGGTAAAACCTCTATCATTAACTTGCTAAGCCGTTTCTACGAAATAAATAAAGGTACAATCCGGGTAGATGGCGTGGACTTAAAAGAATACGATCTGAATGTGCTACGCAGCCAGATTGGCGTGGTGCTGCAGGATGTATTTTTATTTTCCGGTTCTATTGCGGACAATATTTCTCTGGGTAATCCCAAAATAACCCGGGAGCAGATTTGGGAAGCTGCCGACCTGGTGGGGGCCCGTAAATTTATTGAGCGCCTGCCCGATGGCTTGGATTATAAAGTACAGGAACGGGGCGCCACCTTATCGGTAGGACAGCGGCAGCTAATTTCTTTTGTGCGGGCCATGGTTTACGACCCTAAAATTATTATCCTGGACGAAGCTACTTCCTCCGTAGATACCGAAACCGAAGAACTTATTCGCTTTGCTATTGATAGGTTAATGCAGGGCCGGACTTCTATTGTTATTGCCCACCGGTTATCTACCATTCAGAAAGCCGATAAAATTATGGTATTAGACCGCGGCGAAATAAAAGAAGCCGGTACCCACGAAGAATTGTTGCAGCACGAGGGATATTATGCCCAGCTCTACCAGATGCAGTTTATTTAAATAAACCTGGTTATATTTAAAGCCAAATCTTCAAACTTCGTCTTGCTAAACAGAAATTATTGTGAGTAAAAAATTCTTAATTATCATGGCCGTTCTTACGCTCCTAGCCTTTGGGTTTTATGGCTATATGGGTGGTTTTGATTCGCCGGACATTGAGATGGTAACCTCCCGGCCGGTAAATGTAGTGGGCAAATACTACGCCGGGCCGGTAGAAGACGAAAAGTTTGCACAGCTTTTCCTGGAAGTTGGCCGGGATGTAGAAGCTAAAAAGTTAACGGGTACTTTAACCAATATTTACTACAACAACCCCGAAGACCAAAACGATTCTATCAAAGCTTTTATCGGCGTAGCGGTTAATGCCGCGCCTGCTACCTTACCGTCCGGTTACGAACTGCGCCAGTTGCCGGGTGGCAGGCGGGTAATTCGGGTTACCTCCCGGGCTCATCACCTATTGGCTCCCAACAAACTATACCCGGCCTTATTCGATTACCTGCAAGCCGAAAATTTAAAAATAAAAGATCAATACCTGGAAATGTTCCCCCCGGACGAACCAGCCGTTGTGGAAGTTGAGCTAATTAAATAATGGAAGCAATCTGCTTCTACCAGCCGACAGGCATTCTAGCTAAATCATACCCACTTCTTATTAACAAGTGCTGTTACGCAAAAGAAATATTATCAGGTAATTCAAGAATCTTGAGCCCACTCCTGTCATCCTGGAAGTATCTATTTTGCAGTAAACCAAATAGATCCTTCCAGGATGACAGGAGTGGGCTCATCTAAGTTTACCAACCTTTGTTTTGCTTAACGTCAGTTAACAATATTCCCTAGCAAGCTTAAAGCTCAAACTAACCACCCTTATCAAACCTAAATCGGCTCTTCTGTAGAATTCGAAGAATTCCAGAAGAATCTTCTGAGTAGGTAAAGTCAGAAGATTCTTGCAGAATAACAGGGTTGGGGTGGTTTGGCTATGGAATCCTTTTTTACTATTTGGTGTAATTTTTAATTTGGAACAGCACCAGGTTATTTTTATATTATCATCTTCAGGATTTAATCTTAAATTCGGTGCGGCGGTTGCGCTGATGTTCTTCTTCGGAACAGGACACGCCGTCGTAACAATCATTTAAGTGGCGGGTTTCCCCGTAACCTTTGGCCGATAAACGCTTCGCATCAATTCCTTTCGAAATCAGGTAGTCAACCGTAGCCTTGGCCCGGTTTTCCGACAGCCGCTGGTTATACCCTTCGGCTTCGCGGCTATCGCAATGCGATCCCATTTCAATGTTTAACCGGGGGTTGTCTTTTAATACCTGCACCAGTTCGTCTAATTCCAGGGCCGCATCCGGCCGGATGTCGTATTTGTCCAGGTCGAAATAAATGTTATCCAGCGCAATGATATTATTAGTTTTGTTCCGGTTAAAAGTAAGCGTTACCCGGACAATATCGGATTTAGAAGTAGTATCTACCCGCACTACTTTCGATTGCGTTAAAAACAACTCTTTGGTGCCGAGAATACCGTAATCAAATCCTTTTTTCACTTCAAAATTATGCAAACCCTTTTCATCCGATACTGCAAACACCGAATCGGAAACGCTAAGGGTATTTAACCGGAGGCGCACGCCCGGCAGCGGCGTTAAAGTGGTGCGCCCTTTCGTATCCCGGATACTCTCGAGGGTAGTTACGACAATAATGGCCGGCTTACGTATTAACCGGAAAGTGTAAATATCGGCCGTCCCATTTTTGCTGTTGCGGTTAGATGAAAAAAAGCCTTCTTCCCCGGTAGCATCCATCATCATGCCGTAGTCGTCTTTAGCCGAGTTTAAGGGCGAAAACAAATTCCGGACTTCTTTCCACTCTGCCCGCGTCCCTTTTGCCGAAAACATATCTAATCCCCCAAACCCGGGGTGGTGATTTGAAGCAAAATACAAGGTACCATCAGGAGCAAAAGACGGAAATTCTTCTTTACCGGGCGTGTTAATTACCGCGCCCGCGTTAACCGGCCGGCCCCAGGATCCATCGGATTGCTTTTCCGAATAATAAATATCGGTCTCCCCTTGTCCGCCCGGCATATCGGAAGCGAAGTACAGCAAATTACCATCCGGCGACAGAGCTGGGTGGCCCACCGAATAATCTGTTACTTTATTATAAGGAAAAGGCTTTACATTTACCCAAACCGCTCCCTGGTGCTCTACCGAAAATATCTCTAACCGGTTTACATAATCGCTGGCCAGGGGCTTGGTTACCCAGTTAGTAGGATCGTTGTTCACGTTAGAATCTTTTACCCGCACCAGGTTGGTACGGGTAAAAAACAAAGTTTGGTTATTGCCGGTAGCCGTAGCGGGCCCGTTGTGGTACTCGGCGTTCACGGCAGTGGTAATAAGTGTAGGTTCGCGCCAGGAGTCGCCCCCTTCGGCTTTGGTACTGGTGTATAATTTAAGATAAGGGCGCCCGGTCCAGCCGTATATTTTTTCATCTTTCTTACCGGTGCTGCGGTCGGAGGCAAACACCAAACCGTTATCTAAAGCTGCCGGGCCAAAATCGGCGTAATCGGAGTTTAAACCCTCGGCCATGTTTACCACTGCCGAAGGCGGACGTTGCAGCCAGAGCAGTGCTTTATCTACGGCGGCTATCATTTTATTAGCTTTTGCGGCTTGGGCGGGCATCCGGCCGCCATAACTTACATATTGGTTCCGGGCTTCGGCGTATTTACCGTTAGAACGCAGCATTTCGGCGTAATAAAATATATTTTCCGGATCGGCCTGCGCATACTTCAGTACTTTGGCGTACCATTCTTCGGCGTGTTCGGTATCATCGGTCAGGCGGTACGCGTGGGCCATGCGTTCGGCCGTTTCCAGGGCCGGCTGTTTTTTAGCGATAACTTTCTCGTACTGCACCAGGGCCAGGGCATATTCGAAGTTGTCGTAGAAGCGGTTAGCCTTTCTTAGCTCTGACTGGGCGCTGGCCGGATTTGCCCGGCAAGCAATTATCAGAAACCACAAAAGGATAAGAGTATACTTATAATTCATAATTCGGGAAAAGATTTATTAAAAATATTGGGGCGTTAGCATTTTAGTAGGCCGCTTTTTCAGGAACATATATCCCAGTGATATCTCGTGCGTATTCTGCCCTTCCAAGCCATTCATCATAACATCGTAAGCATAGCCCACCCGCAAACGGGGAGTCGGATAGATTTCGGTAATGAACGCTACCGCATCGCGGAACTGCAAATAATCAGATT
>Ga0210040_10001866_pt1 | contig 30841 bp, 33 predicted proteins | sample CryGeyCG12114_NA_FD_185462 | JGI IMG/M metagenome (GOLD analysis project Ga0210040, IMG submission 185462) | Groundwater microbial communities from aquifer - Crystal Geyser CG19_WC_8/21/14_NA (SPAdes) (version 2) | ecosystem: Environmental > Aquatic > Deep subsurface > Groundwater | place: USA...
GACGCCGCCGACCGTGCGAAGGCAATCAGCGGCCGCACGAATATCCCGGTCATCGTCTTCCCCGACGGGTCGCATCTCGTGGAGCCGAGCAACGCCGAACTGCTCGCGAAGCTGCAGACGGTCTGACCCGCGATCAGCGGATCGTCTTCCGTTCGGCGACGATCGCCGCCAGCGCCGCTTCGAGTTCGGGATACTCGAAGCTGTAGCCGGCGGCGGTGAGCCGCTCGGGGATGACCCATCGGCTCTTCAGGATCAGTTCGGTCTCCGTACGGATTGCGATGGCGCCGAGTTCAAGCATCCAGCGGTATGCGGGGAAGCCGAAGGGCACCCGAAGCACTCGCCGCAGAATGTCCATGAGCGTGCGGTTGTCCGAGGGATTCGGAGAGACCGCATTGATGACGCCGTCGATGTCGGGCCGCTCGCGGACGAAGCGGATGATGCCGAGGACATCGGCGAGGTGAATCCAGCTGAACCTCTGTCTGCCGCCTCGCGCGCGGAAGCGATGGTAGGTGCCTGCGGCCAGACGCGACTTCGTCGCGGGCCAGCGTCCATCGATCTGAGGACCGCCGAGGCCGAACCGGGTGAGCCGCAGTAGAGGCAGCAGCGCGCTGCCATCCCCGAGCACGATCGCCATCCGCAAGGCCACTCTGCGAGTGTGGGGGAGGTCGGCGGCGAAGAACGCGTTCTCCCAAGCGGTCGCGATCCCGACCGAGAACCCCTCGCCGATATCGCCCGTGCTCTCCGTCATCGGCCGATCCTCGGCATGCCGATAGATCGTCGCGGTCGACGCGTTGACCCACAGTGGGGGAGGGGCGGCGCATCTGCCGATGGCGCGAGCGAGTTCGTCTGTGGTCTCGACGCGGGAACGCATGATCTCGCGTCGGTTCGCCTCGTTGTAGCGGCAGTTGACGCTCTTGCCCGCCATATTGATGATCATCGCGGCGCCGTCGAGCAGTTCGACGATTCGTTCGGTCTGACCCCAGCGGGCGTCGGGCCCGCTTCGGCCGATTCTGACGACCTCCGCACCATCCGCTGCGAACGCCTTCGCCAGGTAGTCACCGATGAAACCGCTCGCCCCTGCGAGCACGATCCGCTCAGCCATGGTTGTCCTCCTTTTGGACGATCCGGTAATCGAAGTAGCCCGAATACTCGTAGATACGGCCGATCGCCGGCATGGTCAACACCACGTCGACATGTTGACGTCCGATCTCGTCGTCGAACCGTTCTGTAAGGGAGACGGCTGGGCAGACCGCACGAGGTACGGGAAGCGTCCTCCTGCCGATGCGAATTCGCATTTCCGTGGACACGAGGGTGAGCGCTCCGTCGGCGACGCTCGCGCGAAGCCGGGCGATGTATCGACGGCTTCGGCCCAAGCGATCGACGAGTTCGCCGTCGACGACGGTGATCGAGTCGACCATCGCGCGGTCACGGCGGGGGAGGTGGAAGGTCCGTCGAGCATCGACGGCGGGACGCTGCTGTCCGCTGCGTGGCGTGTTGACGACGTGGAAGGGGACATCCGCCCTCCAAACCGGGAATGCGACCCCCTCGCCTGCGAGGAGCCACAGGATTGGCCACAACCAACGTCGCGGCGTGCCGACCCGATCCCAGGATCCCTGGCCTACACCGACATGATCGTGTGGGATCGCGGCGAAATACGCGCGCAGGCGAGGGTGGAGCCCGTCGAGTCCCTCACCGAGCACTACCTGATAGGGCGATCGACTGCTGCGACTGTCGCGGCCGGTCATGGCTTGATGATACGGCGATACCGAACGCCGGCCGGATACGCGCTCGTGATGCTCTGCGAGGATGCTGGCAGCGATTGCCGCTCAGGCGCGATCGGCGTAACAACGTAGAGAGAACGCCTCAACCGTCGACCAGGGAGTGGACATGCCCGCGAAAGACGAAATGCCTTCGACGATTCAACGCTCGCCCGAGCATGCGCAGGCGATCTGGTCGAAGGCGCATGATTCGGCTGTCGAGAGCTACGGCGAAGGGGAGCGGGCGCACCGAACGGCGTTTTCCGCTCTGAAGCACGAGTTCGAGAAGGTCGGCGACCACTGGGAGGAGAAGGGCTCCTCGGGTCCGTCAGACGAGAAGGCTTCCGGGGGTCGCGGCGCGCCTGGCGAAACTCAAGACGGAGTCGACGCGAATGCGTCGAAGCAACATCTGATGGACCTTGCCAGGCGCTTGGATATCACCGGTCGTTCATCGATGAACAAGGGCGAACTCGTCGAAGCCATCAAGAAAGCCAACGCCAAAGCGACGCGGGACGCCCGCTGACGTGCGGTTTTCGACTCAGTCGAGGCCCTGATCCATGCAACGGATCTTGACCGAGCGCAGTGCTGTGTTGAAGTCCTCGAATACGGCCCACCCTCGTCCGCCGGCGAGCCAGGTGATGCGGTATGAGGTCCGTCGCCGCTCGATGAACGCCAAGAGACGCATGGCGTCGGACTCCGGGCGTCTCGAGTCGCACACGCGCCAAGAGTGTTCGTTGATGGCCGTCACCTCGAGTGGGTCGGGTGCGGGGATGGTGTGGGGGACGACGCTTCTTGAGCTGACGGCGTGCATGGATAAATGCCAGCACCGAAACCAATCGGAGATAAGGGACTTGACTTCCCGGCAGGTCAGTGTAGGTGACCTGACAGCTGGCGACATCTGAGCGCAGAGTGCTGCGATTGCTTGTCAAGCCCTCTGCGCAAGGTCATGCGTGCCGTAGCGTCAGCGCAGTGAAACACTTGACGATGGCCGAAAAGTCTCTTCTACTCGGGAACGAGGCAGCGGACACTCTCGTGGAATATGCCGCTCTCGTCGCCCGCACACGCAGCGGCGACAGTGTGTCTCTTCGCGCCATCGGTGTGGACGGCGCCGAGGTCGAGGCGTCGTTCCTGCTGAACAGCGGGACGGTACTCCTTGTCGAGACCTCGACGTCACAGCTGCCGGAACCCGAAAATGCGGATGTCGTAGCGGCGATGCGCCGCAAGATCGATTCCTTCGAGGGGCTCGACATCGATTGGGTCACCGCCAACGATCCGTTCACCGAAGGCGCGTGACCGGTGGGGACCATCGCCTATGACGGCATGCTGATCAAGTTCGACGACCGTCTGCTCGCCCATCTGCAGATCGTCATCATGCAGCAATTTCGACGTCGCGAGAGCTTCGCGATGTCATGGCTCGACGCTCTCTCGGTCGGAGATGGACGGAGCTCGATCTGGCTGCACCCCGAGGGGGATGTCTATTTCAAGTTCGAGGGTTCGCGTACGCCGGCCATCAACCAAGAGTGGCTCGACCGTCTGACGGCGTCAGCACGGAGCTCTCAAGGACTCATCGTCGTCGCCGAAACCGGAGAACTCGCCCGGTCGATGGGGGCGAATAGGCGGACCTGACCACACCGGAGCGAGCGAAGCGCAAAGCAAGAGGCCCCGCCGAAGCGGGGCCTCTTCTACTGTCTCAACCAGTATCTCGTGCTGTTGTAAGCACTGTCTTGTGCTGTGTAGCACTGTGTCCGAGGGGGGACTTGAACCCCCACGCCCTATACGGGCACTAGCACCTCAAGCTAGCGCGTCTGCCATTTCCGCCACCCGGACGAGTGGTGCGAACCCGATCTCCCGACCGGATTCCCGACGCACGAGCCTAGCACGAGGTTTCTTCGTCGCCGTGCACACGAGAACCATCGGAGGCCACCGGAGCGGGCTAGCGTGGGGCCATGCCGGACGATCTGAGCCAGACCGCGCGAATCGCGCGCGACCTCATCCGCTTCCCCACCGTCAACTGGGGGGAGGGGCGGTCGGAGGGTGAAACAGAGGCAGCCGAGTACGTCGAAACGCATCTGCGAACGCTCGGCTTAGAGCCGCGGCTGTTCGAGTCGGATCCGGGCAGGGTGAGCGTCGTCACCCATGTCGAGGGAAGCGATCCGACTCTGCCCGGCCTCGTCTTGCACGGCCACCTCGACGTCGTTCCCGCTGAGCCGTCCGAGTGGTCGGTCGATCCGTTCGGGGGCGAGATCCGCGACGGCATGCTCTGGGGGCGCGGGGCGGTCGACATGAAGAACATGGACGCCATGATCCTCACCGCCATCGGTGAGATCGTCGGCGACGGCGACCGTCCGAGGCGGAACCTCACCGTCGCCTTCTTCGCCGATGAAGAGGCCGGGGGAGTGCTCGGGTCGCATTGGATGGTCGACAATCACCCCGAGCTTTTCGCCGGTGCGACCGAGGCCGTCAGCGAGGTCGGCGGCTACTCGGTCACCTTCGGAGGGCAGCGTTCCTACCTTCTCCAGACAGGGGAGAAAGCTCTGGTCTGGGTTCGACTCACGGCGCGAGGTCCTGCCGCGCACGGGTCGCGCCTGATCCGAGACAACGCGGTGACCGCCCTCGCCGAAGCGGTCGTGCGCCTCGGGCGTCAAGATTGGCCGATCACGTTGACCACTACGACCGAGGCGCTCCTCGTGCGGATCGCCGAGATTCTCGGCGAGGATGTGACGCAGGTAGGACCCGACGATCTCATGCTCGCAACCGGTAGCGCTTCCGGATTCCTGCAGGCGACTCTTCGTACTACGACGAACCCGACCGTGCTGCAGGCCGGTTACAAGCACAACGTCATCCCGGCGAGCGCCAGCGCTCTGGTCGACATTCGCTGCTTTCCTGGCGCTGAGCGGGCAACGCTCGACGAGGTGCGCTCGATCATCGGCCCCGACATCGAGATCGAGGTGGTGCACACCGACGTCGGACTCGAGGCCCCCTTCGAAGGCGCGCTCGTGGAGAAGATGGCGGACCTCTTGCGTCGCCACGATCCCGAAGCGAGCGTCCTGCCGTATCTGATGTCAGGGGGCACCGACAACAAGGCACTGTCCGAACTCGGCATCACCGGGTACGGGTTCGCACCGCTCAAGCTGCCGGCCGACCTCGACTTCCCCGCGATGTTCCACGGCGTCGACGAACGAGTTCCACTCGATGCGCTCGACTTCGGCCACCGGGTGCTCACGGAGTTGCTCCGCGAGTACTGAGGTTCCCCGGCCAGGCGTCACGCTAACCGCGGAAGCGTGTTTAGCCTGGTCAGGTGATACTCCGAGAATCGACAGCAAAGCCGAAGCGGAGATTCGACCCATCCCAGGTCGGCCGCGTCCCGCTCAACGCGATGCTGCGGCCCGTGATGCGTACCTGGTTCAGTTCCGTCTCCGCCGGCTTCCCCCGCCTTCCAAGGCCCACCGATGATCCCCGGTGCCATGCGCCGGGCAAGAGGCCGCTCAAGGTGGTGTTGGTCGGCAATGGCCCCCTCGTCGGCTTCGGTGTCCGAAGCAACGATCTCGCTCTGCCGGGCCAGCTGGCGCGGCACCTGGCTGCGCATACGCAGCGCGGGGTGGACGTCCACGCTCGTGTCGACGACGAGATGGTTGCGACGAATGTCACCGCCTCCCTGCCCGCCCGAGCCCTCACCGGCTACGACGTCGTCATCTTCGTGCTCGGTGTCTCCGAAGCGCTGACGCTCATGCCCATCGGCCAATGGCAGCGCGGGCTGACAAGCGTCCTTCGCCGGGTCCAAGCGGAGGCTCCCGACTCCGGCGTCCTCTTCATCGGTCCCCAGCCCATCCGTTCGATCGGCCCCTTCGACAGCCGTTTCGGTTCGATCGCCGACCGCCACGGCCGAGTCCTCAATCGCGTCGGCGAGCGGCTCGTGGCCCAGCACCCACGCGCTGACTGGATGCCTCTCGAGGCTCAACGATCCCGAGCCCGTAACCGGCACAGGACCCCCGAGGATTACTCGGTGTGGGCCGAGAGCATCGCGGCTCGCGTCGCCGAACTCCTCGACGAGTTCGCCCCGGACTGGCAGTGCCCGGTCTCCGCGGCGTCATCTCCTCCGGCGGAGAGGCGCAGCGATGCCGGCCGCGCGGCTGCGGTCGAGGAATTCCGGGCCGCTACCGAAGGGCCGTCGCCCGACCTCCAACGCGTCGTCGACCTGGCCCAACGCATGTTCGACACCGACGGCGCCGCGATCACGCTCCTCGACGAGGAGCACCAGTGGGTCCGAGTCGGTAGAACCAGAGTCGGTGACGCGATTCGCCGTGAGGACTCGATCTGTTCGCGGACGATCGAGCAGGACGAGGTGATGGTCGTCCCGAATGTCGCCGCTGACGAGCGCTTCGCCTCCAACCCGGTTACCACAGAGTTGGGCTTCTATGCGGGGTATCCGCTCATGTCGCCTGACGGTCACCGGCTGGGCGCGCTGTGTGTGTACGACTTCGGTCCGCGCGGCGAGAATTCCATCGACCCCACGTTGCTGCGCGAGATCGGGTTGATGGCGCAACGCGTGCTCTGGAGCCGGATACGGCGAGGCAGAACACCCTGAGCATCTCATCGGACGACCGCCGCGCCGCGCCCGCCGCCGAAGGAATCGCTCGGTAGTCTGACCTGGGCGTGCCGCGGGGGCATCGGCTCGGAGGTACGGAGAATTCATGGAGTTGCTCGAAGCTCTCTTTCTCGGACTGATTCAGGGGCTGACGGAGTTTCTTCCCATCTCCTCGAGCGCCCATCTGCGCATCGTCGGTGAACTGCTTCCGGGGGCGAGTGACCCGGGGGCCGCGTTCACCGCGATCACGCAGCTCGGAACCGAGACGGCAGTGGTCGTATATTTTCGGCGGGACATCGCGCGGATCGTCTCGCGTTGGTGGCTCGCGCTGTTCGCCGTCCGCGACCGGAACGGCTACGTGCGCGTGTGGCGCAATGACCCCGACGCGAAGATGGGCTGGCTGATAATCGTCGGTTCGCTTCCGATCGTGCTGCTCGGTCTGCTCTTCCAGGACCAGATCGAGACGACTTTCCGCTCGCTGTGGATCGTCGCCTGCACGCTCATCGGGTTCGGAATCCTGCTCGGCGTCGCGGACCTGTTCAGCCGCCGCGATCGGGAGCTGAAGGACCTCACCGTCCCTCACGGGATCGTCTACGGTCTCGCGCAGGCGCTCGCCTTGATTCCCGGAGTGTCCCGTTCTGGTGGCACGATCACCGCGGGCCGCCTCCTCGGCTACACCCGGGAGGCCGCAGCGCGCTACTCCTTCCTCCTCGCCATCCCCGCGGTATTCGGCAGCGGGCTGTACCAGCTGTACAAAGTGGTCTCGGAACCGTGCACGACGGCGCTGGCTGAAGCGACGGCGGAGGGGTGCGTCCCCGAGGTGTACGGACCGCTCGAGACGGCACTGGCCACGGTCATCGCCTTCGGAGTCGGGCTCGCGGTCATCGCGTTCTTCCTCCGTTACATCTCGAAGCACTCCTTCCTCCCGTTCGTGATCTACCGGATCGCGCTCGGCGCAGTCCTGCTGATCCTGCTCGCCACCGGTTCCATCGACGCCTGATTCAGCCGCCCTGTTCGGCCTGCCGACGGTCAGGCAGGACCGCGAGACTGGTGACCGCTGTGGCCGACCGCTCGGCCCACGAACAAGGAGGAACCATGAGCCAGCAGTCTGAGGTCGCCGTCCGCCGCGAAGACGACCAGAACCGCTATGTCGCCACCGTCGAGGGGGCAGAGGCAGGCGTGTGCCAGTACAGCGATGATGGAGAGACCCGCACCTTCACCCACACGATCGTCGACGGAGCGTTCGAGGGTCGAGGGGTCGGCAGCGCTCTCGCACGAGCAGCTCTGGACGGCGCCCGCGAGGATGGGAAACGCATCATCGCGGAGTGTTCGTTCATCAAGAGCTATCTCACGAAGCACGACGACTGGAACGACCTGGTCGCGTAAGACCGGTCAGCGGTCGCTGTGGGGAGCGACGTCGGTGAAGTCCGGTCAGCGCGGCTGATCGCGACCGTCGGCGAAACCGTCGCGTCCGTCACCGCGCCGGCGGAGGTAGCGCTCGAACTCCTGCGCGATGGCGTCACCGCTGGCTTCGGGGGAGTCGACAGTGTCGCGTGCCTGCTCGAGCTGCTCGATGTAGGCGGCCATGTCCTCGTCTTCGCCCGCGAGGGCGTCGATGCCCGATTCCCAAGCGGTCGCTTCCTCGTCGAGCGCACCGCGCGGGATCGGAAGTCCGATGATGCCCTCGAGGCGTTCGATCAGCGCGAGGATGGCCTTCGGCGAGGGAGCGTTGTGCACGTAGTGAGGCACCGAGGCCCAGATCGAGACGGTGGTGATACCGACTTCGGCGGCAAGCTCGGCGATCACGCTCAGAATGCCGACCGGTCCCTCGTATGTGCTGCGCTCGAGCTCGAACTCGTGACGCAGTTCTGCGCTCTCGCTCGTTGCGAACACCGATATCGGTCTCGTGTGCGGCACATCTGCGAGCATCGCCCCGAGTACGACGATTCCAGAGACGTCGTGTACCAATGCGTGATCCAGGATCTCGGCCGCGAAACTCTTCCATCCGCGGGATGGTTCACTGCCGAGCAGCACGAAGACGTTGTCGACCGGCGAGGGCGCAGCGACGTCGTCGAGCAGCGGCGGCTCGGGCTCAACCGAACGAGGTAGCGCCGCGCTCTCGCTCTTCGGACCGAAGAAGGTCGCGGACGGCCAGCGCAGCTTCCGTGTGCCCTCCTCGTCGGAGAAGATGACCGGGCGGGTGAACTGGTAGTCGAAATACTGCTCGGGGTCGACCTCGTGCAGAGGCTCGAGGTCGAGCATGTCCCGGAGCACACCTGCCGCCCCCGAGGCGGCCTCTCCCGCATCGTTCCAGCCTTCGAAAGCGACGATGAGGAGGCGGCCATCGCCGAAGCGTCGAGCCTGATCCACGATCCCACCTTCCCGGGCGCCGCAGAGCGCCTCCAACAGGATAGGACTTTCCTGGCGGGTGTCCGGCGGCAGCGGAACGGCGCGTGGCGCTTCGGCCCGTAGACTCGACGCCCGTGAACGCCGCCCTTCCTTCTGCCGTGCTCTGGGACATGGACGGCACGCTCGTCGACAGCGAACCGTACTGGATCGACGCCGAGACGCAGCTCATCGAACGCTTCGGCGGCACCTGGACCCATGAAGACGGCCTTCAGCTCGTCGGGAAGGGGCTCTGGGTCAGCGCGGAGATCATCCGCGCGAAGGGCGTGCCGTGGGACGCCGACCGGGTCGTCGAGCACCTGACCTCGCAGGTCGCCGCCCGCATCGAGGAGCGCGTGCCGTGGCGCCCCGGCGCCCGTGAGTTGATCCGAGAGGTGACCGACGCCGCGATTCCGACGGCCCTGGTCACGATGTCGACCACGCCGCTCGCCCACCTCGTCGCCCGCTTCGTCTCGGCCGAGCTGGGGGCGGACCGCAACGCTTTCGACGTCATCGTCTGCGGCGATGAAGTCACCGAACCGAAGCCTCATCCCGAGGCGTACCTGACCGCGGCGAACCGACTCGGTGTCGACATCGCGGACACGGTCGCCGTCGAGGATTCCCCGACCGGACTCGCATCGGCTGTCGCCTCCGGCGCTGCAGCCATCGCGGTGCCCCATATCCTGCCGATCGAGCAAGGGCCCACCTACACGGTGTGGTCGACCCTCGACGGACGCACACTCACGGATCTCGGCGATGTCCTCGCCGCTCACCGGAGCCGAACCACGACCGACAGGGGGACAGCGTGAACTTCTCAGGACCGTTCCGCGCCGGTGACCGCGTCCAGTTGACGGGACCGAAGGGTCGCCTCAACACGATCATCCTCGGGGCGGGGAAGCAGTTCCACAGCCACCGCGGAGCTCTCGAGCACGACGCTCTCATCGGTCTCCCCGACGGCTCCGTCGTCGAGAACTCAGCAGGCGTGAGATATCTCGCGCTGCGGCCGCTGCTCAGCGACTTCGTCATGTCGATGCCACGCGGCGCAGCGATCGTCTATCCGAAGGATGCCGCTCAGATCGTTGCGCGCGCCGACGTGTTCCCCGGCGCGACCGTCATCGAAGCGGGCGTCGGCAGCGGCGCGCTCAGCCTGTGGCTGCTGCGAGCGATCGGCCCGAGCGGCAAGCTCGTCTCGTTCGAGCGTCGCGCCGAGTTCGCCGACGTCGCCCGCGGGAACGTCATCGGCTTCACCGGGGTCGAACCCGACAACTGGGACATCGTCCTCGGCGACCTCGCCGAGCAGTTGCCGAGCACCGTCTCGCCCGGCAGCGTCGACCGCGTCGTCCTCGACATGCTCGCCCCATGGGAGTGCCTCGAGGTCGTGGCCGACGCGCTCGCTCCTGGCGGGGTGGTCCTCTGCTACGTCGCAACCGTCACTCAGCTCTCCCGAGTCGCTGAAGCGATCCGGGCGACAGGCCAGTTCACCGATCCCGACTCGAACGAGACTCTGGTCCGGGGCTGGCATGTCGAGGGGCTCGCGGTCCGTCCCGACCACCGGATGGTCGCCCACACCGGTTTCCTCATCACCGCGCGGCGCCTCGCACCCGGCACGGTGCTGCCCAAACCGCAGCGCCGGGCTTCGAAGACGGAGTACGGCGACGAGGACGTCGAGCAGTGGACTCCCGGCGCGGTCGGCGAGCGCACTGTCAGCGACAAGAACCTCCGCCGGCGGGCCCGAGAGGCCACTGCCGGCGCTGCGGCGTCGCTCGCGCGCGAGGATGGCGCGCCCGACGAAGACATGGACGTGATCGACCGAGAGGTCGATTAGCTCCGCGTTAGACTTCAGCGGCGGTCGCGACGGCGGCCGACCTCGACGTGAGAACGGCATTCCCTTCAATGAACAGACGGTACGCGCGTGTCATCGCGACCATCGCGGCAAGTGGCGCTCTCGCCTTCACCCTCTCGGCCTGCGCGACGACCGGCATGCCGAGCGCTTGCTCTCCCTCCGTCGAGTCGGGAGGAGCGTCCGAGACCATCACCGCGTCTTCATCACTCGGCTCGGCTCCCGTTGTCGAATTCCCGACCCCCCTCTACTCGAACGGAGTACAGGCGAGCGTCCTGATCGAGGGCGATGGCACTCCTGTCCAAGAGGGAGAGTGGGTCACCGCTGAGATCACCCTCCTCGACGGAACCAACGGCGAAGTCATCGAGACGACCGCGTACGATGACGCTCAGCCCTTCGCGGCGCTCTTCGAAGCTCTCCCGCTCGCTATCCCCGACGGGCTCGAATGCCAGCCCACCGGCTCGCGGATCGCGCTGACCATCCCGGCAACCGTCGCGTTCGGTGACGCTGAAGTGCCTGCGCCGCTCACCGAAGACGACACTCTCGTGGCGGTCGTCGACATCGTCTCGAGTGTCACGGCACGTGCCAGCGGAACGATCCTGCCGAGCACGGCCGGAGTGCCCTCCGTCGTGCGGGCACCCAACGGTCAGCCGGGGATCACGATCCCTGGTGGCGACGCGCCGTCCGACTACCGCGAGGCGACCCTGATTCAGGGCGACGGCGCGACAGTCGCGACCGGTGACTCTGTCCTCGTTCAGTACACGGGCGTGACCTGGGCCGGGGGCGAGGTCTTCGACTCGACCTGGGATTCCGGTGCACCGACGACTCTCGTGGCCGACGAAGCGTCCGTCATCCCCGGCTTCGCCAAAGCGCTCACCGGCAAGGAGGTCGGCTCTCAGGTGATCGCCGTGATCCCGCCGGACGAGGCGTACGGTGACCAGGCGCAGTCTGCGATTCCAGCGAACTCAACTCTCGTCTTCGTGATCGATATCCTCGCCATCCAGTAGGAGGCCGCCGTGGCAGAAGCCGTTCCTGCGGAGGAGCGCCTCTTCAGCCTCGTTCTCGCGCTCGTCGCGACCGAGCACGGGCTGACCAAGTCCGACATCTTGTCGACCGTCCAGGGTTACCGGCAGCGATACGCCCCGGGCGGCGACAACGCGAGCCTCGAGCGACAGTTCGAGCGTGACAAGGACGACATCCGCGATCTCGGCGTCCCACTCGAGACGATCGAGTCGCCGACCGAGCCGGGGAACAATCAGTTGTCCCGGTATCGGATTCCGAAGGGCGCCTACGACCTGCCGGACGAGATCGTCTTCACCCCGGAAGAGACGACGCTGCTGAATCTCGCCGCCGAGGTGTGGCGGGAGGGTTCGCTTTCCAGCGAGTCACGCCGGGCGGTCTTGAAGCTCCGTTCCCTCGGCGTCGAGGTCGATGACGAGACGATCGGATATGCGCCGCGCGTCCGCGTGCGGGACCCCGCGTTCGACGGACTCAACGATGCGATCGCACGCCGGCTCGTGGTCTCCTTCGACTACCTGAAGCCCGGCGAGACCGTGGCGATGAAGAGAAGCGTCGAGCCGTACGCTCTCGTCAAACATGAGGGTCGCTGGCATCTCTCCGCTCGCGACCGCGACCGTGACGGTCTTCGCAACTTCCTCCTCAGCCGCATCGTCGGTGCAGTCTCCCGCGGTCGCACGACCTTCGTTCCACCGACGGGGGATCTCGCCGCGGATGCGCTCGCAGAACTCGATCGGGTGCTCGCTCTGGGGCGCGCCGTCGTCGACGTGGTGCCGGGCTCGGACGCGGAACGTCGGCTGGCCTCCCGGGTCACGGAGGATCCGGAAGGCCGCCCCGATGGACGACGTCGCCTCGTCATCGGTTATGCGGACGCCGCTCTGCTGTCCGACGAGATCGCCTCGTACGGGCCCGAGGCCGTGGTGATCGAGCCCGATTCACTCGTCGACGCCGTCGTCGACCGACTCGAGCGGGTTGCTGCGATGCACGCGGCGAGGGAGGCCTGATGGCTAGGCCGTTGCAAGCGCAGGACAAGCTGGCGTTCCTCCTGTCGCTCGTTCCCTATCTGATCGACCGCGGAGGTGTTCCCGTCACCGAGGCGGCGAGTCACTTCGGTGTGTCCGACGACGACATGCGCGAGGCGGTCCGCCTGATCGCGGTCTCCGGGGTGCCTGGCGACAGCACGGCCTACGGCCCGGAAGACCTCTTCGACATCGATTGGGAGGCCCTCGAAGAGGAAGATCGCATCGAACTGACGCACGCGGTCGCCATCGATGACTCCCCGAGGTTCTCGGCGCGGGAAGCTGCAGCGCTGCTCGCGGGACTGCAATATCTCTCGGCCCTCCCCGAGAATCTCGACCGGGCCGCGATCGCTTCCCTCTCCCGCAAGCTCGCAAGCGGGGCGTCCTCAGCCCCCAACGCGGTCGCGGTCGCCGCCAAAGCAGGCGACGCGGCGCTGACCCCGCTACGAGGCGCTCTGGTCGACGGGCACCGTGTCGAGTTCGACTACCGGGACGCTCGCGGGGTCGTCGAACATCGCACGGTCGACCCGCTGCGCATCGATTCCGAAGACCAGAGCTGGTATCTGCGCGCATGGGATCACGGCCGCGAAGCGGTCCGCACCTTCCGAGTCGACCGGATGACAGCCATTGGGACGACCGGCGAGCCGATCAGCCGCACACGGCGCGACGTCGCACTCTCCGATGTCCTGTTCGAAACGTCACCCGATGACTTGACGGTACGACTCGAAGTCGCCGAAAGTGCGCTTCCTCTGCTCGGCGACTTCTTCCCCGAGGGAACGCGAACGACGAAAGGCGCGATCACGGGAACGACCGCGGTCGTCGTCCGCGTCGGCCACTTCCACAGTCTCAAACGGCTCGTCGCGGGTCTTCCGGGTCTCGTGACGGTGCTCGGCCCCGACGAGGCGCGCACGGCCGTCGAAGAGTGGGCTGCACATGGCCTCGCGCAATACAGAGACAGGACATAGGGTCGCCTCTATGCCTTGGTGGTCGTGGGTACTGATCTGGGTGGGACTCGCCCTGCTGCTGCTCGGCGTGCTCGCCGCGTGCGGCTGGATGCTGTTCAAGAAGACGATGACGGCGTTCCACGCCCTCGGCGAACTCGCGGACAAGACCGAGCGCCTCGGCGCCGCGAGTGACGAGTTGAGAGAAGAACGGTTCGTGCCGAGCGTTCTCAAGCCGCGTGCCGAGGTCTCAGAGGCTTATTCCTCGTTGCAGCAGGTGCGGCAGACGCGCAAGGACGACCGCCACGAGGCTCGGCTGGCCCGGGGTAGACTTCTTACTTCGGCGGACGCTACACGAAGGGTGATCAACGATGCTCGGTAATCTCACCGGCTGGCACTTCCTGATCGTCCTGATCGTCATTCTGCTGCTCTTCGGAGCGACCAAACTTCCCGCGTTGGCCAAGAGCGTCGGCCAGTCCGCGAAGATCTTGAAGAACGAGATGAAGACCGACCAGGTAGAGACCGAGAAGCGCGATGCTGCGGCTCCGGTCGTCTACACCGAGGAACCTCCGGCGGGCATGGCTGCCCCCGCGGCCTCGGAACCGGACTACAAGCACGAGAAGTAGCATCGTGGCGCGCCCCGCGCGCAGAACCAACCGCGAGCGACGGATGTCGCTCGGCGAACATCTGGTCGAGCTGCGCAGAAGACTGCTTATCGCGGCCGCCGCACTGGTCATCGGTATGGTGCTCGGCTTCATCCTCTCCGAATCGATCTGGGACGGCCTCCGCACCCCGATCGTCGAAATCGCCGAGAACCACAACGCCGGCATCAACTACACGAACATCTCCGAAGCGTTCGATCTGCGCCTGCAGATCGCGTTCTTCACCGGGCTGCTGCTCTCGGCGCCGGTCTGGCTGTACCAGATCTGGGCATTCATCGTGCCCGGCCTCACGCGCCGGGAGAGGGCGTACAGCTTCGGGTTCTTCTTCGCCGCGGTCCCGCTGTTCTTCGCAGGATGCGCGGCCGGATGGTGGGTGTGGCCGCACATCGTGGAAGTCATGGTCGGCTTCGTGCCCGCCGAAGACTCGAGCCTGCTCAGCGCTCGTTACTACTTCGACTTCGTCCTCAAGCTGATCTTCATCGTCGGGATCGCCTTCGTGCTCCCGGTGTTCCTCGTGCTGCTCAACTTCGTCGGCATCCTCTCGGCGAGGGCGATCATCGCCGGATGGCGCTGGGCGATCCTCAGCATCACTCTCTTCACTGCGATCGCGACACCGGCGGCCGATGTGTTCGCGATGTTCATCCTCGCGATTCCGATGATCGCGCTGTACCTGGCGGCATGGGCGGTCGCGGCCGTCCACGACAAAGCGGTCGCACGTCGGAACAACGAGATCGAAACGGAAGCGGCGACATGAGCGAATTGAGCCCGGCCGAACGCTATGCGGCGTCCCGGCAACGCAGCGCCTCCCCACTGCTCGAAGCGTTCAAAGCGGCTCAGTCGTTCGACCTCGACCCGTTCCAGTCGGCGTCGTGCGTATCGCTCGAACAGGGTCGCAGCGTTCTGGTCGCCGCGCCGACCGGTGCCGGCAAGACGCTCGTCGCCGAGTTCGCCGCCTTCCTCACCATGCGCGACCCAGCGGCGAAGCTCTTCTACACGGCACCGATGAAGGCGCTGTCTAATCAGAAGTACAACGAATTCGTCGCCGAATACGGCTCCGAGAATGTCGGACTACTGACCGGCGACACGAACATCAACGCCCGTGCCCGCATCGTCGTGATGACCACAGAGGTCCTCCGAAACATGCTCTATGCCGACTCCGACCTCCTCGACGACCTCGCCTTCGTCGTCATGGACGAGGTGCACTACCTCGCCGACCGGTTCCGCGGTGCGGTGTGGGAAGAGGTCATCATCCACCTGCCGCAGAGCGTGCGGCTCGTCTCGCTGTCCGCGACCGTCTCGAACGCAGAGGAGTTCGGCGACTGGCTCCAAGCCGTGCGCGGTGACACCGACGTCATCGTTTCCGAGGAGCGGCCGGTGCCGCTCGACCAGCACGTCCTCGTCCGCGGGCGGCTCGTCGATCTGTTCGACACCTCGTCCGCGGTCGATACGGCATCCAAGGGCAAAGCGGCGACGCACCGCGTGAACCCAGAATTGCAGCAGCTTGCACGGTACGGCGGGCGACCGCTGAACGCGCGCCAGGCGCAGGATGTCGGCCGTCGGCACTCGAAAGGCGGCAGGGTCGACGGTGCACGCCTCGACCGCCCCGAATTGATCCGACTTCTCGACGATCGCACGCTGCTGCCCGCGATCTTCTTCATCTTCAGCAGGGCGGGCTGCGACGCCGCCGTGCAGCAGGTGCTGCGCTCGGGGATCGGGCTGACCGAGGCGCATGAGCGCGCCGAGATCAGAGAGATCGTCGACGAACGCTGCCGCACCCTCCTCGACGAAGACCTTGCGGTTCTCGGCTACTGGGAGTGGATGGAAGGCCTCATGAACGGGGTCGCAGCGCACCACGCGGGGCTCCTGCCCGCGTTTAAGGAAGTCGTCGAAGAACTCTTCCAACGCAAGCTCGTGAAGGTCGTGTTCGCGACCGAAACTCTCGCGCTCGGCATCAATATGCCGGCTCGTACCGTCGTCCTCGAGAAGCTCGAGAAGTTCAACGGCGAAGCACGTGTGCCGATCACGCCGGGGGAGTACACCCAGCTCACCGGCCGTGCGGGCCGCCGCGGAATCGATGTCGAGGGCCACGCCGTCATCCAATGGATGGACGGACTCGACCCCCAAGCGGTCGCTTCGCTCGCGTCGCGGCGTAGCTACCCGCTGAACTCCAGCTTCCGACCGACCTACAACATGGCGGTCAACCTCATCGAGCAGTTCGGGCGAGCACGCACCCGCGAGATCCTCGAGTCGAGTTTCGCCCAATTCCAGGCCGACCGCGCTGTCGTCGACCTTGCGCGGAAGGTGCGGCAGCAGGAGGAATCCCTCGCGGGTTACGAGAAGGCGATGCACGACGAGACGGGGCGCAGCGGCGACTTCACCGAATACGCGAGTATCCGCCGTGAGCTGAGCGACCTCGAGAAGCGAAACGCACAGAACCGAGAACGGGGGAGAGGCCAGCGCGAGAAGGACCACCGACAGCTCGCCAGTCTCCGGCAGCGGATGCGCTCGCACCCCGCGCACTCATCGCCTCGGCGAGAAGAACTCTCACGGTGGGCGGAGCGCTGGTTCCGACTGAAGCGCCAGACCGATGACCTGCGCCGCCAGATCGAGTCGCGCACCGGTGCGGTCGCGAAGGTCTTCGACAGGGTCACCGAGGTGCTCCTCGCCGAGGGCTATCTGAAGCGCGGCGACGACGGTCTCGTGCTGACCGGCAACGGCGTCATGCTGAAAAGGATCTACGGCGAACGTGATCTGCTCGTGGCTGAGACTCTGCGCCGTAGCGTCTGGGTGGATCTCGATCCTGCGAGTTTCGCGGCTCTCGCGACGACGCTCGTGTTCGAACCACGACGGGAGGAGGCGATCTCGGAGCGATACCTGCCCCGCGGCGCTTTCGGTCCCGCGCTCGAGCGTCTCCAGGAGATCTGGGCGCGGCTCGACGACGTCGAACGTGACCATCGGCTTCCGGGGTCCAATCCTCCCTCGACCGGTCTCGCGACAGCGATGCACCGCTGGGCTCGTGGCGGTTCGCTCAACCTCGTGCTGCGCGATGCGGACCTGCAGGCGGGTGACTTCGTACGTTGGACGAAGCAGACCATCGATCTGCTCGACCAGATCTCGGTGGTCGCCGACGGCAAGCAGGGCAGGACTGCACGGCAGGCGATCGACGCGATCCGCCGCGGGATAGTGGCATACAGCAGTGTCACTTGAGCGTGCCGCGCGCGCTCCGCTGCCGCTCTGGGCGGCGCTGCTCACCGCGCTTCTAGCTGGACCTGTCCTCGACTCCGCATATCCGTCGCTCGGTATCTGGCCTCTCGCGCCCGTAGCGCTCGGACTGCTGTTCGTCGCGCTCCGCGGTCGGCGGGCAGGGGCATCGCTGCTGGTCGGCTTCGTCTTCGGCGCCGCGTTCTACCTCGTCCACATCGAATGGGCGACCCTCTTTCTCGGCGTGGTTCCTTGGGCGGCGCTCTCGCTGCTTCAGGCGTTGTTCGTAGCTCTCGGCGCCGTACTGGTGACTCTCGCCTACCGCTGGGTTCCGCTCGTATGGCCGGGGCCTGCCGGACGGATCGGTCTGCTGCCCATCGTCGTCGCCGCACTGTGGACGCTGCGCGAGCAGGTCAGTTCGACCTGGCCGTACGGGGGATTCGCGTGGGGCCGCATCGGGCAATCGCAATCGGCCAGTCCGATGAACGACTGGTTCGGCTGGATCGGGACGGCGGGAGTGAGCTTCCTCGTCGTCTGGTTCACGGCTTTCGCGCTCGAGTTCGTTGTCGTGGCTCGCAGCCGCCGGCGGGCGACATTGGCCTTCACCTCGACGGGTCCGGTCTGGCGTCGCACTCCTGGGATGCGCGCAGTGCTGATCGGCGTCACAGCTGCCGTCGTCGCGCTTCTGCTTCCCACACCATGGCAAAGCACGGAGTCAGGCACGATGCGGGTCGCCGCGGTGCAGGGAGACACCAATTCGGGCTACTTCCAGCAGCGCGCCTATCAAGGTGAGATCCTCGACGGCCATATCGCCGCCACACTCCCCGTTCTCGACGCGGGTGCCGATGTGATCGTGTGGCCGGAGGGCGCGTCCGACCTTTCCCCCCTCGAATCGCGTGCCGCAGCGGGAAGCCTCGAGCTGATCGCGGACGCCGCGGAGGCTCCCATCGTTCTCGGTGCGATCACCGAGCGGGAAGACGAATTCTTCAACTCTTCCCTGCTCTGGCAACCGGGGGTAGGCGTCGTCGATCTCTACGACAAACGCCACCCGGTCCCGTTCGGCGAGTATGTTCCCGACCGGGAGTTCTGGGAGCCGTTCGCGCCCGACCTGATCGGCCTGATCGGCCGGGAGTACACCCCGGGCACCAACGATCCCGTCTTCGAGATCGCAGGAATCCCCGTCGGCGTCAACATCTGCTTCGACATCATCGACGACGCGCTCATGCGCGAGACAGCGCTGGGTGGAGCTGAAGTGATCTTCGCCCAGACCAATAACGCGGATTTCGGCGAGACCGACGAGAGCGCGCAGCAGCAAGCCTTCGCCCGAATCCGGACTCTCGAGCTCGGGCGATCGATCGTCAACATCTCGACCGTGTCTGCAAGTGCTGTGATCGGCCCTGACGGTGAGACGCTCGACGCGCTACCAGCGTTCGAGGCCGGCGCGATGGTCGTCGATGTTCCCCTGCAGACCGGACTTTCGCCTTACGCCCTTTGGGGTGGTCACCTGGAGCGGTTCATCGGGTGGTTCGGGCTGGGGATGCTGCTGGCGGCGTGGGCACTCGCACGTGGGCGGCGCGCTCTTCGACGCTGACCGCCGCTCGGCTGGCATGAAAAAAGAGGGCCGCCGGGGGGAATCGGCGGCCCTCTTGGGGGAGAGATGAATCTCGGTTTCGCCTATGAGGCGATCTGCGTCTTGCCGCGTCGGGCCCGCAGGTACTGCAGCCGCTCTTCGAGGAGTTCTTCGAGTTCGGGCCGCGTGCGCCGCTCCAGGAGCATGTCCCAGTGGGTGCGAGGAGCCTTGGTTTCACTCTGCTCTTGGATGACGGGGGACCCGTCGGCCTCGAGCAAGACTCCGTCTTTGCCTGACTTCGGTGAGGTCCAGTTCTCTGGAACCTCCGCGTCTTCGGCGAATGTCACTTCGAAAGTCGTTCCGTCATCGGCACGGTAGGTGGCCGTGACACGCGGAGAGAACACAACGCCCTCTTCGCTCTGCAGGCTCTGGCTTCCGAGCCTCATTCCACGCAAACTGCGATCTGCCATTGTGTGACCCCTCTCGCTCGTTCTTGTCCCCATGATGAACCCGCGGCCGATCGCGAAGATTCCCGACCGGCCCATTCTCAGACCATTCCCAGCGTTGCGATCGGTGTCGGATGGGGTACGCGGTCAGTGCGCGCTCGACGAGGAGCCGACGAGGGTTGCGAGGACGTCGCAACGGTCTGTCACGATGCCGTCGGCACCCGCCGCGAGGAGGCGCCGCATGTCGCCTGGCTCGTTGATCGTCCACACGTGCACCTCGACACCGGCGGCGTGCAGGCGCCGGATCATCGCGGGTGTCGTTGTTCCGATGCCGACGATCCGCTCCGGAATCTGGACTGCGTCGATACCCTTCAAAAGGCGCCGCGCTACTGCGATCCAGCCGAGGCGACAGGCCACAACGACCGGCACCATCGTGCTCGCCGACGCGGAGGTCGCGACGGCGCCGATCGCCCTGACGGCGGCTCGGCGACGACGTGTACTGAATGAGGTCACGAGGACACGGTCGTTCGACGAACTGTCGCGGATCGCCCGAGCCGCGGGCAGGACCGCGCCGCCGACCTTGACGTCGATGTTGAACAGGGCAGACGGGAAGGTCTGCAATGCCTCGGTCAGGGTACAGATTTCAAACCGTGCAGCGACGAGTTCGCGCAGTTGCGGGAGCGTCAGCGAGGCCACGAGTGCCTGTTCAGCGGTGTCTCCGAGCACCCGCCGCAGGTCGTGATCGTGCAGGATCACCGCTTCGCCGTCGAGGGTGGCCTGCACATCCGTCTCGAGATGTGTGGCGCCCGCGTCAAGCGCGGCACGAAATGCCTCGAGGGTGTTCTCGACCGCGGTCGTGGCGAGGCCGCGATGGGCGATGACGCGGGGGAGAGGCGGGGCGAAGAAGCCCCGCCTCTCGGAGACGCGCTCTGTCACTGAACGGACGTTGATCCGCCGTCGACGATCGTCCCGGCGCTCCTGGAGGGCGACTCCTCCGGCGCGGCTTCTTCGGATGCCTGCGCCGCTCCTGCTCGTGCTTCATCTGCGGCGGCACGTGCCGAGGCGGCGGATTCCGCAGCCTTCGCCTTCGCTTCTTCGGCTCGCGCGTCGTCGATGGGTGCCGCGTCGGCGATGGGACCGCCGAACGCGCCGCCGATGCCCTTCAACGCCTCGGTCAGCTCGCTCGGCACGATCCACAGTTTGTTGGCGGTGCCCTCGGCGAGCTTCGGCAGAGTCTGCAGGTACTGGTAGGCGAGTAGCTTGCTGTCCGGATTGCCGAGGTGGATCGCGTTGAAGACGGTCGTGATGGCTTCGGCTTCACCCTCCGCCCGGAGCACAGCGGCCTTGGCGTCACCCTCTGCCCGGAGGATCTCGGACTGGCGGCGTCCTTCGGCTTCGAGGATCTCGGACTGCTTGGTGCCTTCGGCTGTGAGGATCACCGCTCGACGGTCACGCTCGGCGCGCATCTGCTTCTCCATCGAGTCCTGGATGGAGTGGGGCGGGTCGATCGCCTTGAGCTCGACACGTCCGACTCGGATGCCCCACTTGCCGGTGGCTTCGTCGAGGACCACGCGCAGCTGCCCGTTGATGTTGTCGCGGCTCGTGAGCGCCTCTTCGAGGTTCAGTCCGCCGACGACGTTACGCAGGGTGGTGGTGGTGAGCTGCTCGACAGCGCCCAGGTAGTTGGCGATCTCGTAGGTCGCGGCGCGGGCGTCAGTGACCTGGAAGTAGACGACCGTGTCGATCGAGACCACCAGATTGTCTTCGGTGATGACCGGCTGCGGTGGGAACGACACGACCTGCTCACGCATATCGACGAGTGGCCGGACTCGGTCGATGAAGGGAACCAGGATGTTGAGCCCTGGGGTGAGGGTCTTGTGGTACTTCCCGAGCCGTTCCACGACGCCGGCGTAGGCCTGCGGGATGATCCGGATCGCGCGGACGAGGACGACGATCACGAAGACCGCGATCACGACGAGCAGGACGATCACGAAGATCTGCCCTGCGAATGCATCTATGCCGATCATTCGGCCTTCCCTTCAGTGAAGCTTTCGGCGGGTGCCGAAGCCGGTCGGACGATAGCGGTCGAGCCGTCGATGCGGGCTACGGTCACGGCGGCACCGACCTCGAGCGGGTCGAAGAGTTCTTGCGCGAGCTGCGCTGTCCACGTGTCCCCGTTCGCCAGGCGGACCTGGCCGCCCATGTCGCTCACGGCGGAAACCACCCGCCCCCGCATACCGAGGAGAGCATCCATGTTGCTGGGCGTCGGGTCGGCGCCGCGTTGCATCACGCGCAGGAGCAGCGGTCTGATGGTGAGGATGAGGAGCACCGAGAGGATGAGGGCGACGAGGATCTGCAGCCACCATTCACCGCCGAGGAGGTAGACGCCGAGTCCACCGACGCTGCCGGCCGCGATCATCAGGAACGTGAACTCGAGAGTGAGGACCTCGATGATGATGCAGACGAAGATCACAACGAGCCACGCGATCCACACGTACTGAGTGAGATCCGGCATCAGAAAGCCCCCGATCGACACCTAAAACCTACCCGAGAACAGGCGTTCCGGGCGAACGCGCACGTTGCGGCCGGCCCCGGACGCCGGAACGCACTCGTGCTGCCGAAGGATCCGAACCCGGGATTGGTAGGGTCGGGCCGTGGCTCTCTCTGCAACGAATCCTCTCTCCCCGGCTCAGGTGCGCGGCAAGCGCGTCCTCATCACCGGATCGTCTCGCGGCATCGGCGCCGACACCGCCATGTACTTCGCCGAGGCGGGGGCGCGGGTCGTCATCAACTTCCGGAACAAAGAGAAGCGCGCGCTCCAGCTCGTCGCGAAGATCGAGGCGGCAGGGGGCGAAGCGATCGCTATCGGCGCCGACCTCACCGATCCCGCCTCGGTCGCTGCGATGTTCGACCGCGTCAACGCGGAGTGGGGCGGACTGGATGTTCTCGTCCTCAACGCCTCAGGGGGGATGGAGTCCGGCGTGGACTCCGACTACGCGCTCCGCCTCAACCGCGATGCTCAGCTCAGCGTGCTCGATGCCGCTTCGCCGCTGCTCGGCGACGGAGCCCGCGTTGTCTTCGTCACGAGTCACCAGGCGCACTTCATCCGTTCGACGCCGACGATGCCGGAGTACGAGCCGGTCGCCCGTTCTAAGCGGGCCGGCGAAGACGCTTTGCGTGAGCGCATTCCCGAGCTTTCGGACCGCAAAATCGGTTTCGTCGTGGTGTCGGGAGACATGATCGAAGGAACCGTCACAGCGACTCTGCTCGAACGGGCCCGTCCGGGTGCGATCGGTGAACGCAAGGAAGCAGCCGGTCGCCTTTACAACGTTTCCGAGTTCGCAGCGGAAGTCGCCCTGGCCGCGGTCGACTCTGTTCCGGGCGAGAACACCCGCTACGTCGGCGACGTCTCGAGCTTCAGCGGCTGATATGGCGCCCAGTTTCCGGGCTACGTCCCGCGTGCTCCTGTTCGATGAACGGGACAGGGTGCTGCTGTTTCTGCAGTATGGGAAGAGCCAGTCCGTCGCGCCGCGGTGGATGACGCCCGGGGGCGGAGTCGACCCGGGGGAAACTCACGATCAGGCGGCGATCCGCGAAGTCCTCGAGGAGACCGGGCTCATACTCGACTCGGTTCCCGCTTCGTTCTGGCGGCATGATTTCGACGCCGATCAGCGCTGGCACGAATATCTGACCGGCTATGCCGAGTGGTATGCCTTGCGCGTGAAAAGCTTCGAGCCCGCGCCCGATGGGTGGACCGATGCGGAGAAGGTCGACATCGTGGGTCACCGGTGGTGGAGCCTCGATGAGCTGGCTCAGACGGCTGATTGGGTCGAACCCGTAGAACTCGTGGAGCTCGCCCATGCCGGTCTTGCCACGCTCGCATCCGATGCTGCGGATCAGTCGTCGGCGAGTACCTCGCGGTAGACGCCGATCACCGACTCGAGGAACCGCTCGATGACTGCAGCGTCGTCGTCGGAGAGATCGCCGGTGACTTCCGCCACGCCGCGGATCAGGGGTAACAGCTCGATCGTCGCTCGCTCGACCGATGGTGCGGCGGGCGCCACGACGACTCGTCGTCGGTCCTCAGGGTGCGGGCTGCGCGAGGCATGCCCGACGTTCTCGAGTCGGTCGACCATGAGAGTTGCTGCAGCCGTCGTGATCGAGAGCCGTCGTGCGAGCTCGGAGGGGGAGAGCGGCCCTGACTCGATGAGATGTTCCATGGCAAAGAGGTCGGTGGGTCCGACGCCGAGGAGCCTTGCGAGGCGCCGCTGAAAATCGCTCGATAAAGAAACGATCGTCCGGAGATCGCGCGAGATCGGGTCGGATGCAGGAAACCCAGCCGAGCTGCCAGACGCAACGGAAAACGTGCTCGGCGCTTCTCGCTCTTCCATCCGATCAGCCTAATCGTGCAATAGTTAAGTTGCTTAGCTATCTGGAGGATTCGATGCATCTGCTCACGACATTGGTCGGGGGACGCCGTCACGCCTGGCTGACACTCATCGCGTCGGTGCTCGTATTGGGCGGACTCTTCGCAGCGCTGCCGAAGAGCGGAAGCGAGAGCGCACCCCAGGCCGGGCTGCCGGCGACGAGCGAGGCCAAGCAGGTGGCGGACCAGCTCGACAAGTTCCCGTCTGCCGATACGACCGCGGCGATCGTCGTCTGGAGCCGCGCGGACGGGCAATTGACGACCGACGATCGTACGGCGATCGAGGCGACCGCGTCCGACCTCGCTGCGGCCTCGACCACACCAGAGGCGACTCGCGTGCAGTTCAGCGACGACGGAGAAGCCGCCCTCGCGGCAGTCGTCCTCGACGCTGCCGCCGTCGACGACGACCTCCAGTCGATAGCGACCACCCTCCGCGGACTCGCCAGCACGGGACTACCTGCTGGAGTGAACGCATACCTGACAGGACCAGTCGGTTTCCAAGCCGACATCGCCGGCGCGTTCGCCGGAGCCGACCTGCGGCTTCTTCTGATCACGATCGCGGTCGTGGCGCTTCTGCTGATCGTCACCTACCGGAGCCCGGTGCTGTGGATCGTGCCGCTACTGGTGGTGGCGACCGCGGACGGACTCGCGCGCTTCGCCGTCACCGCTGTCGCGGACGCGAGCGGGTTGCCTGTCGATGCCTCGATTGCGGGCATCCTCTCGGTGCTCGTCTTCGGTGCGGGCACGAACTATGCGCTTCTTCTCGTTGCGCGATACCGGGAAGAGCTGCGGCGTACCGCCGACCGCTTCACGGCCATGGGAGTGGCTGTCAGGGGAGCGGGCCCTGCGATTCTCGCGAGCGGTGGCACTGTGGTGGCGAGCCTCCTGATGCTTTCCTTCGCCGACCTCGCAGGCACCCGTGCGCTCGGTATCGCGTGCGCCATTGGGATCGCGATCGCGATGGTCTTCGCCTTGATCGTGCTTCCGGCTGCGCTCGTCGTTTGCGGACGCGGACTCTTCTGGCCTTTCGTTCCCCGGCCGGGCAGTACAGAGTCCGAGGGTTTCTGGGCCCGACTGGGTCGTCGTGTCTCTCGACGCCCACTCATCGTGGCGGCGGCCTCGGTTGCGGGAATCGCTGTGCTGACGCTGGGGCTTTCGGGGTATCGCGTGGGTCTTTCGCAGACCGAGCAGTTGGTCGGAGAGCCAGAGTCGGTGACCGCGCAGGACATCATCGACACGTCCTTCGCAACTACTCAGACGGCGACGACCGTGATCATCGCGCCGGAGGGGGCCGCGAACGACGCAGCAGAGACCGCGGCCGAAGTCGATGGGGTAGCGAACGCACAGCCGGGTGAGAGCACCGATGGCGTGACCCGAATCGATGTCACCCTCGAGTCGGAGCCGCAGAGCGAGGGTGCTTTCCAATCGGTCCAGCTGCTGCGCGCCGACCTGGACGCCGTCGGCGCAGAGGTGCTGGTGGGCGGGAGCGACGCCGAACAGCTCGATGTGCGCGACACCGCCGAACGGGATTTCAGCCTCATCGCTCCGCTGATCCTGGCGGTGGTCTTCGCGATCCTCGCGCTGCTTCTCCGAGCGGTGCTCGCGCCGATCCTGCTGCTCCTGACCGTGGTCGCGACATTCCTCGCTTCGACGGGTGTCTCTGTCTGGGTCTTCCAGCAGCTACTGGGCTTCGATGCGCTCGACACCAACGTGACCCTCTACGCGTTCCTCTTCCTCGTTGCGCTGGGCGTCGACTACAACATCTTCCTTGTGACCAGAGCGCGAGAGGAGCGACGCCAGCGGGGGAGCAGTGAGGGCATGATCGTCGCTTTGGGCGCCACGGGCGGGGTCATCACGAGCGCTGGAGTTCTGTTGGCGGCGGTGTTCGCCGTCCTCGGGGTGCTGCCTGTGGTCGCGCTTGCTCAAATCGGGGTCATCGTCTGCATCGGCGTCCTCTTCGACACCTTGGTCGTCCGGACGCTTCTCGTGCCAGCGCTGGTCTTCATCACCGGAGAAAGGTTCTGGTGGCCGTCGCGGGGGAGCGACCATGCTCAGGCCTCTCGCGGTTAGGCGACCTTGGGCGCGGTTAGCCTTTCTCGATGAAAGAGGACTCTTCGGCGCATGTGCAGTCGCAGGATCGCCAGACCCGACGCGTGCAGCACTGGTGGCCTCTCGTCAGCGGTCTGATCGCCTTGGCGCTGGTCCTCGTCGGTGGGGCACTCATCGCAGTCCGCCAGTTCGATGTCGTGCCGTACGAGGTCGACCAGGAATGGATGGACGAGCTCCTCGAGTATCGGATAGCGCCGCTCGAGACCGTTGCGCTCTTCTTCGACGCGACCGGCGGGGGAGTGATCGGGGTTTTCGTCATCCCGATCGTGGTCGCCGGGCTCCTCGCTGTGGCCCGCAGGTTCTGGGCGGTGTTCTACTTCCTTGCGGCAAGCATTGCGAGTGCGCTCATGGTTCAGGTGGTCAAGAACCTGGTGGGCCGGCCGCGACCTGAAGACATTCTCGTCACCGCGGATTTCGGTTCGTTCCCGAGCGGCCATACCGCGAATGCGGCGACGCTGGCGGTGGTACTCGGCGTCATCCTGCACCGCTGGTGGGTGTGGGGGATCGGTGCGCTCTGGGTGTTCCTGATGCTGCTGAGCCGCAACTACCTCGGTGCGCATTGGTTGACCGACACGGTCGGCGGCCTCGTCCTCGGTGTGGCTGTCGCACTTATCGTCTGGGCGCCGTTCGCGAACCGGCTCTACCGAGAACATCTGCAGCGCAAGGGCGTCCTGGACCGGACGCACCAAGTTCCCGCAGGACGCGGCTGACCGTCTGTATGTGACCGATACCGACACCGCTGTCGTTATGTCAGGTTGCGCGGCCGCGGATGGACAGCGGCTCCCAGCGATCGCTGCATTCGCCCGAACCCGCCGATCAGCGGCCGATGTCGCGGGCGATGAGACGATGATGTCGCGGGCGATAAGACGGTAACTGCGATCGCTACGGCGACGCTGCGCCATCCAGAACACCGTCGTGTTGCCCTGCAGAGCGCCAGTCGAAGGACGCTGGATATCGCTGGGCGAAAAGCCGAGCCAGCCCCTTCTCGCAGTCCACAACCAATGTCCGATAATGCACATTATGTCAGTTCAAGTTTCGAGAGGACGCTCTGTCCCGGTTTCCTGCCGCGTCGTGCCTTGGCATGTGACCGAATAAGAGAGAATCGTCCGTGCTCTCCGGTGAACAGGCCCTCTCCTCTGGAATCGACCCCGACGATCTTGCAGTGACCCTGCGGGTTCTGGCCGACCTGCACCGGGTCGACCGTGAGCACCCAGATTTTCACGCCGTGCGCCGTGCGACCGCCGACATGTTCAAGCAGGTCAAGCGCGAACGGCGCCTCGACAAGCGCGCACTCGTACAGGCGAACGATCGAGCCGTCGTGGCCGCCACCGCCACCGGCGCTCCAGATCGCATCGACGACGAGACCCGCGGCGTCCCCATCTCCGGCGCTGCGCGCCTTTCGTCGAGCGCGGGGGTACTGCTCAAGGCGCGCGCCTGCTACATCTGCAAGCAGGACTACACGGTGGTCGACGCCTTCTACCACCAGCTCTGTCCGACCTGCGCGGCCATGAGCCACCAGAAGCGTGATGCGCGCACCGACCTCACCGGCAGACGGGCACTTCTCACCGGCGGACGCGCAAAGATCGGCATGTACATCGCGCTCCGGCTTCTGCGCGACGGCGCCCACACGACGATCACCACCCGCTTTCCGCGCGACGCGGTCCGCCGATTCTCGAGCCTGCCCGACTCCGCCGACTGGATCGATCGCCTGCGCGTCGTCGGCATCGATCTACGGGACCCTGCACAGGTGATCGGCCTCGCGGAGTCGGTCGCCGAGCAGGGACCGCTCGACATTCTCATCAACAACGCGGCGCAGACCGTGCGCCGCTCCCCCGGCGCGTACTCGCGTCTCGTCGATGCCGAACTCGCGCCGCTGCCCGACGGACCTCTGCCCGAGATGGAGACCTTCGGCCACACCAACGATCAGCACCCGCTCGCGCTCGCGCGGTCTTTGTCTGCGCACCCGATCCTCGCCGCCGCAGCGTCCAAGGCGAACGAACTGACAGGCCAGGCTCTCGCAGCCGGTTCTTCCTCGCTCGAGCGACATGCGGCAGGGACCGCGATCGACGCCGGCGGTCTCGTTCCCGACCTCGACGCCCACAACTCGTGGACTCAACGGGTCGGCGCCGTCGACCCGATCGAAATGCTGGAGGTGCAGCTCGCGAACGAGACGGCGCCGTTCATCCTCGTGTCGAAACTGCGCGCATCCCTCGCGGTCTCGCCCGCCCGGCGCACCTACATCGTCAACGTGAGCGCGATGGAGGGAGTCTTCGGCCGCGGCTACAAGGGGCCAGGACATCCGCACACGAACATGGCGAAGGCTGCCGTGAACATGCTCACCCGCACCAGCGCGCGAGAGATGTTCGAAACGGACGGCATTCTGATGACGAGCGTCGACACAGGCTGGATCACTGACGAGAGACCGCATCCCACCAAGGTGCGGCTCGCCGAAGAGGGTTTCCACGCTCCCCTCGACCTCGTCGACGGCGCAGCCCGCGTCTACGACCCGATCGTGCGCGGCGAGTCCGGCGAGGACGTCTTCGGAGTCTTCTTGAAGGACTACGCGCCTGGCGCCTGGTGACGGCTCAGCACGTCATCGATCAGTTGACGAGAAGAGCGTGCGGGCGACCTCATCCACGAGCCTCGACACCGATCGTTCGACCATGACGAGGACGTCCTCGAAGTCCTGATCAGTGCCGTAATACGGGTCGGGCACATCGAGGTCGGCTGGCTCCTCAGGGTCGAACTGGCGCAGGAATCGCATCCGTGCCCTCGATGCTTCCTCGGGTGCGAACGCCTGCAAAGCCTCTTGATGACTCGCGTCCATGACGACGATCAGGTCGTAGGTAGCGAAGAGTGTTTCGTCGAACTGGCGGGCGCGATGCGGACGGCCGTCGTAGCCGTGCGTTTCGAGCGCGGCGACCGCGCGGGGATCGGCGCCGTGCCCGACATGCCAGCCGCCCGTGCCGGACGACGTTACGACGACCTTCTCCCCCAGGCCTCGCTCATCGAACAGACGACGGGCGATCACATCGGCCATAGGTGACCGGCAGATGTTGCCGGTGCACACGAACGTGACGGCGTAGCTTCCGTCGGGGCGGATGGGGGCGGGGACGGTTGGCGCTTCGAACATCCGGCAAGCCTAGAGAAGCGCCCTTCCACTAGACGTCGGTCTCACCGACCAGGAGCCTCGACCGCTCTTTCAGGTAGTCGCCGAAATCGACATAGCTGCCGTTGCGCGTCCACTGGACCACTACCAGGCCATCCGACTCCACCCGCAACGGGCCGAGCACGCCTCCGCCGTCCGGCACGACGCTGAGAAGCTCGGCGTCGTAGTTCACCACTTCGCCGGGCCTGAATGAATCTGCGGCCAGCGCCCGAACGGCGCTCCGTTCTGCCGCCGACGTCGAGGTGTAACCGTGCTGACGCTGTTCGGCTGCGCGGGTCACAGCTCCTGTCGCATAAAGGCGGCTTTCCCTGTCGAGGAGAACGACGCCGAGCCGCCAGACGCGGCCGACGGGCTTCAACACCGCCCCTCCCCCGATACCGAGAATCCGACGACGACTCGCGGCGATCGCCAGTGCCTCGTCGGGCGCCTGCTCACGGCTCAGCCACGCGGCCTGCTCGCGGAGCAGCTCGGGAAGATCGGCGACGAGAACCATCAGACTCTCGAGGCCCTATCCGCGCTCGCCGAGCACATCTCGTTGGCACGCCGAACCCATGTGCCAACGATATTGGTCACCGCCACCGAACAACAGCGCGGCGACATACCGCCCCGCTCTCGAGCCGTTCGGCTGAGCCTCACATAGTCGACAGGGGCCGCCCGTATGCGCCGCGAGCGGGCCTCCCTCTTCGATTCGAGTCGGTTCGACTAACGCGAGCTAGCTGGCTGCCCCGCTACTCACGGCGGAGGGTACGTCCACCCAGCTTTCGCCCTTAGCGGCACGCACCACCGTCGCTGTGATCTCTGCAGCCCGTGCCCCGTCGGCGAACGTCGGCATGCCGGGACGATCCTCGCCCGCGATCGCCGCGAACACGTCACTCACGAGACCGTTGAAGCAGTCCTGGTAGCCCTGGGGGTGGCCAGACGGGGCGCTCACATACTGTGAAACCGAATCGAACGACGTCGTCTCATATCCCTTGGGAACGATCGCGTTCTGCTCCCGGCCGCCGACCCACAACTCGTTGGGGTTCTCTTGGTCGAACGAGTAGGATGCACGCTCGCCGTCGACCGAAAGCCACAACCGGTTCTTTCTGCCCGGCGTGCCCTGCGACACCACAAGCGAGCCGGTCGCACCGCGATCCGTTTCGAACATCAGCGTGACGCCGTCTTCGGTCTGAACGGCGACTTCACCTTCTTCCGTCTCGCGGGTTTCGTGCAGACGAGACATCCGCGCACTCAGGCGAGTTATCCGATGCCCACTCATGAACTCAGCGAGGTCGCACCAGTGCACGCCGATATCGGCGAACGCTCTCGACTCACCCGACGCAGAGGCTGCGACGCGCCAGTTGTAGTCCGTGCGACTCGACAACCAGTCCTGCAGATAGTGGCCGTGCAGAAGCCAGACCCGTTCGCCCGAGCTGCGCAGCCGCTCCTGCGCCTCCCTGACGGTCGGGTAATAGCGGTAGACGAAGGGCACCGCGTTCACAACGTCGGCCGTCGCCGCCGCGGCAGCGAGTTCGCGCGCCTGCTCTACCGTGACCGCGAGGGGCTTCTCGCAGATGACGTGCTTACCGGCGGCGATCGCCGCGAGCGCGAGCTCATAGTGCGTCTGGTTCGGCGTGCAGATGTGCACGAGGTCGACGTCAGGACTATTGATCAGCTCTTCCGGGCTGGACGCACGCGAGACCCCGAAGGCTCGGCGCGCCTCCTCACCCCGCGT
>Ga0210040_10001867_pt1 | contig 30835 bp, 24 predicted proteins | sample CryGeyCG12114_NA_FD_185462 | JGI IMG/M metagenome (GOLD analysis project Ga0210040, IMG submission 185462) | Groundwater microbial communities from aquifer - Crystal Geyser CG19_WC_8/21/14_NA (SPAdes) (version 2) | ecosystem: Environmental > Aquatic > Deep subsurface > Groundwater | place: USA...
GTACTTTTACCATCGTCTACGCTGCCGCAGGTAATAAACCGCAGCAAATCCGCTTCTTTTTTTTGTTCTTTTATTTCCATCTTATTTGATTGTTGATTGTTAATTGCTGATTGTTAAAAAAATAACATTAGCCATCAATAATCAACGCATATCTTTTAAAATCAATAATAATTCTACCGGTAACAATTAACTATCAACAATCGACAATTAAAAGTATCCTTGTTTTTTACGGTCTTCCATGGCGGCTTCAGAGCGTTGGTCGTCGGCGCGGGCGGCACGTTCGGTTACGCGGGCGGCCGCTACTTCCGCAATAATTTCGTCCAGGTTACTGGCCGGCGATTCTACCGCACCCGTACAGCTCATATCGCCTACAGTACGGAAACGAACAGTTTTCTCTTCGTATTCTTCGTTTTTTAACAGCGTAATAAATTCCGACTTGGCCAGCAATACGCCGTTACGGTTTACGATTTCGCGTTGGTGCGTAAAGTAAATAGAGGGCAGTTCTAAGTTTTCAGCGGCAATATATTGCCAGATATCCAGCTCCGTCCAGTTACTCAGCGGGAAAACCCGGAAATGTTCGCCCGGATTTTTACGGCCGTTGTATAAATGCCATAGTTCCGGACGCTGGTTTTTTGGGTCCCATTGGCTAAACTCATCGCGGTGCGAAAAGAAACGTTCTTTGGCGCGGGCTTTTTCTTCGTCGCGGCGGGCGCCGCCGAAAGCTGCATCAAAACGGAACTCTTCGATGGCGCTGAGTAAAGTTACGGTTTGCAAACCGTTGCGGCTGGGGTTCGGGCCTTTTTCTTCCTGCGCTAAGCCCTGATCAATAGAATCCTGTACGGTTCGGACAATAAGGCGCGCGCCAATTTTATTTACCAGGTAATCGCGGAAATCAATGGTTTCTTTGAAGTTGTGACCCGTATCTACGTGCAGCATCGGGAACGGAAACTTGGCCGGCCAAAAAGCTTTGCGGGCCAGATGGGTTAACACAATTGAATCTTTTCCGCCGGAAAAAAGTAATACCGGATTTTCGAACTGGGCTACGGCTTCCCGAATCAGGAAAATAGATTCGGCCTCCAGTTGTTTTATATAACTTAACTTATAAGAATAAGACATGTTTTTTAGTCGATGGTCCATGGACGATAGTCCACAGATTATTAAATACGAAAAAATTATTAAATCAAAAAAGCAGGTAAGTTTAAATGTACCGGATTATCAACAATGTGGTTTTATGCGGGGCAGTAAAGTGTCCAGTAACTTTTGCAGGCTGGTGGAATAGTCTTCCTGATCGGTACGGATTTCCAGGGCCGGATGCGTGGGTGCTTCGAAAGGGGCATCCAGGCCGGTAAAATTTTTAATTTCGCCGTTTAGCGCTTTTTTATACAAGCCTTTTACATCGCGCTGGGCGCAAACACTAAAAGGTGCATTAATATATACTTCCAGGAAATCTTCTTCTCCGATAATGCTGCGGGCCATTTGGCGGATTTCGGTAGTCGGACTTATGAGCGAACAAATGGTAACCACGCCGGCGTGCAGAAAAAGCTTAGCCGTTTCGGCGGAGCGGCGGATATTTTCCAGGCGATCAGCTTCCGAAAAACCTAGGTTGTTATTAATACCGCTGCGCAGGTTATCGCCGTCTAGCAATTGGGTTAAATGGCCCCGCTGGTGCAGTTCACGCTCTAAGCCTTGGGCCAGCGTACTTTTCCCGGAACCGGACAAACCGGCCATCCAGACCACTACCGCCCGTTGCTGCAACAAAGTTTCTTTATCGAGCCGGCTCAGCGTTTGATCAAATATAGGATAGATATGTTCAGCCATTCAGGGTTTTATATTTTGGAGGGCAAAATTAAGAGGTTCCGGCGTAATATTTAAAAAATATTTAAATAAGTTTGAAAATCCATTTAAAAATAGGAAAGCACAGAAGTTGAAGATGCTATAAGATCAGAAATAAACATGCAGTTAGATATAGAAAAATTATTGAAAATAGCCCAGGATGCCGGCGAAGCCATTTTACTGGTTTATAATAATCCGGCTGAAGCCGAACAGGTAAAATTAAAGACCGATAACTCACCATTAACTTTAGCCGACGAAGCTTCGCACCAAATTATTGAACAAGGTTTAAAAGCCTTAACGCCGGATATTCCGGTGCTTTCGGAAGAAGGCGCAGATATACCGTACGAAGTGCGCCGGAATTGGGAATATTTTTGGTGTGTAGACCCCTTGGATGGTACCAAGGAATTTATTCATCGCAACGGCGAATTTACCGTTAACATCGCGCTGATCCATAAAAATACGCCGGTATTGGGTATTATTTACGTGCCGGTGCAGGATGCGATGTATTACGGCGGGGCTACCACTGGAGCTTTTAAAAGAACAACCAACGGCAAAACAGTCCCGTTAAAAGTAGACGCCACAGCTACCGAATGGACTTCGATTGGCAGCCGTTCGCATGCCGCTCCCGAAGAGGAAGAAGTATTAAAAAGATTCCCGATTAAAAACTCTATTGCGGCCGGCAGCTCCCTGAAGTTTTGCTTAGTGGCCGAAGGCAAGGCGCATTTGTATTACCGGCACGGCCCCACCATGGAATGGGATACGGCGGCCGGCCAGGCCATTGTAACTTTTAGCGGCGGCGAAGTAACCATGCCCGACGGAAAGCCGTTTGTATACAACAAAGCTTCTTTGTTAAACGGCGGCTTTATTTGCAAAGTGCGATAAGGAACCAGATTTAATAGATAAGTGTTTTTTATATTAGAAACAAACTGTAAATTTGCAGCATAAAATAAAAGCATGTACCCATACCAGCCAGATACTTTTTTAACCAACCGAGCAACTTGTTGCTGTTGTATGGTTATGTCCGGCGCGGTGAGGCTAGCTGCTCTCTAAATCTGTATTTTATACCTGATTAAAGATATGTAAGAGCCTTTCCGAAACCGGAAAGGCTCTTTTATTTTAAACTAAATTATAGTAAGTCACTAGAGATAGTATGTCACTGGAAAACCGGAAGCAAAATTTAACGAACCAGCTCACGCCAGCCGAAACCCGGCGGTATAGCCGGCAAATGGTAATTCCGGAATTTGGGGCGGAAGGGCAGCAGAAATTAAAAGCGGCCAAAGTGCTGGTAGTAGGAGCGGGAGGCTTAGGATCGCCATTACTGTTGTACCTGGCGGCAGCCGGAATAGGCACCTTGGGTATTATAGATTTTGATCAGGTAGATGAAAGCAATTTGCAGCGGCAGGTTTTATATACCACTGCCGATGTAGGTAAATCTAAAGCCCGGATGGCCGGAGAAAAAGTAAAAGCTTTAAATCCTTTTTGCCAGATTAATATTTACGAAACCCGGTTGGAGCAGGCCAATGCTTTAGAGATTATCCGGGAGTACGATGTAGTGGCCGATGCCTCCGATAATTTTGCCACCCGTTACCTGGTAAACGATGCCTGTGTGCTGAGCCTTAAGCCGCTGGTATTTGGTAGTATTTACCGCTTCGAAGGGCAAGTAAGTGTATTTAATGCCCGCCAGGAAGATGGAGGGCGCAGCCCGCATTACCGCGATTTGTTCCCGGTGCCCGGAGATGCACCTAACTGTGCCGAAAGCGGGGTAATAGGTATTTTGCCCGGCATTATCGGGAGTTTACAGGCCAATGAAGTAGTTAAAATTATTACGGGCCTGGGCGAAATACTGGCCGGGAAATTGATGGTGCTGGATGCATTGCGCAATGAAACGAGGGTAATCCGGTTCCGGAAAAATCCGGAGGTAAAACCCATTACAAAGCTAGAAGATGATAAATCGGCGGCTTGTATTATAAGCATAAACGAAACTGATAAAGATAAAAACATGAAAGAAGTAACAGTTCAGGAATTAAAACAACTGCAAGACAGCGGCGCTGATTTTCAGTTGATAGATGTGCGGGAACCGCACGAATACGCCATTGCCAACCTGGGCGGCGAATTAATACCCTTGGGTCAGGTAAAAGCCCAAGCCGATAAAATTGCGCGCGATAAGCAGGTAGTAGTGCAGTGCCGCAGCGGTGCCCGGAGCGGCAACGCCGTTCGCCTGCTCGAAGAAAAGTTTGGTTTTAATAATTTGTATAATTTAAAAGGTGGCATCTTAGCCTGGTCCGACGAAATAGACCCGTCGGTGCCTAAATATTAATAATAAAGCCGGTTTTGGATTTCTTTTAGTTATCTGCAACCGGTTTGATTTTTCATCTTAAACTTCACCTTCTTTACAGGAAGGCCCGAAAATTACCGACATGAGTCAATTTGATCATTTAATAGAAGAGATAAAAACGGATCTGGATGCTTATAAAGCCCAGGGGTTAAAAATATTTGCTTCCTCGTCGTTGCAAACCAACAGCATGCCGTTGTTGCATATTTTAAGCCAGGTAGCACCCGAAACCCCGGTTTATTTTCTGAATACCGGCTACCACTTTCCCGAGACCTTAAGTTTCCGGCAGCAGGTGCAGGATTTATTGGGTTTAAATATTACGGATTTATATTCGGCGGTGCCCCGCAACCAGCAACGCGACGGAGCCGGGCACTTGTTGTTTACTTCCGATCCGGATTATTGCTGCTACGTCAATAAAATTCAGCCCTTAGAGCCTATCTTGGCCAGCCACGATGTTTGGATTAGCGGCGTACGCGGCGACCAGAGTAAAGTACGCGCCGCCATGAAACGGGAAGAAAAAACCCCCAATGGCGTTATCCGGTTTCACCCGATGTTAGGCTGGAACAATAAAATGGTGTATGATTACATCCGGGAAAATAAGCTGCCCAAACATCCGCTGGAAGCCGAAGGCTATTTAAGTATTGGTTGCGAACCTTGCACCCGTAAAATAGATATTGATGCCCTGCTGGACGAACGAAGCGGGCGGTGGGCCGGTATGAACAAAACTGAATGCGGGCTGCATACCCAGCTCATTCAAAGATAAAACATGAAAGTATTAATTACAGGCGGTGCCGGTTATATCGGCACCGAACTTACCCAGCAGCTGCTGCAAAATCCGGATATAACCGAAATTATTATTTACGATAATTTAAGTCGGAAAAATTACAACCTCTTTATCGGCCATAACAAACTCCATAACCACCGTATCCGCTTTATTCTGGGCGATATTCTGGACTCTTATAAACTGCGCAAAATTGTGGCCCAGGTAGATGTGGTTTACCACTTAGCCGCTAAAGTATTAACAACTTTCTCCAACGACGATCCGCACATGTTTGAGCAGGTAAACCATTGGGGCACCGCCGAACTTAGTTATGCTTTGGAGCAGAGTAAAGTGCAAAAAGTAATATATCTGAGTTCCAGTTCGGTTTATGGTCCCTCAGATGTGGCTATAGAAGATACAACGGTACCTTTACCGCGCACTTTTTACGGTATCTCCAAGTTTAACGGCGAAAAGATGATATCGCGGCTAAGCGACCGTTTAGAAACCTATATTATCCGGTGCGGTAATGTTTTTGGTTACAGCCGCAGTCTGCGCTTTGATGCGGTTATTAACAAATTCATGTTCGATGCCCATTATACCAATCGCATTACTTTAGAAAGTACTGGCAAACAACAAAGGGCTTTTGTGCACATCAACAAAGTTATCCGGGATTTGGCCGATCTTTTAACCAATGGTTTAGCGCCGGGAACTTATAACCTGGCAGAGAAAAACCTGAGTGTAATGGAAGTGGCCGGCGCTTTAAAAGAAGTTTACCCCGAAATGGAAATGCTGTATATTTTGCAAGACCGCCCTTCCCGAAGTTTATTTATTGATCTGGACGGGCCGCTTAATGCTATCTCGGGTTATGCGCCCAACACCTTAGTAGAGGATTTACAAGAGTTTGCTACTCACTTTACTTTTGTGCCTTCCGGTTACTACAAATAAATATTTTATAAAATTAATATTATTGATTATCAATTATTTAATTAGATTAACTTTAAAGATGAATTAATGTTAAAGTTTTAAATATAAATGCTAATTTGGAGTAATATTTATAAATTTCAGAGGATTTAGTTTAAATATTAGCAATTATTTAAGTCTTTCTTTTATATTTGTACAAGAAAATATTTGCAAACTTATAGAAACATTATTTCTATAGTTATCGTATATAGGTTAAATTATATATTAACTCATTACAAATAAAAAAGTACGGAAATGTTAGCTAGTAAATCAGATCAACCTGGAAAAAGAAGTGAAAAAAAATTATTATTTGCCGATGCCGACCAATACGCTATTCCGGCGGTACAAGGCTGGAACGAAGGCTATTCGCAGGCAAATAAATTTTTATATTTTCAGGATTCTACTGTTAAAACTACTAGCCGAAATAAGAAAAGCTGGTCTTAAGCAGTTTAATAGCTTTATATCTTATTAAAAAAAGGAAGCCTGATCGCTTACAGATCAGGCTTCCTTTTTTTATTGTTTCTATTTTAATTGATCACCTACTAATTTTCGCAGAAGCAATATTAAATCTGGCCTTGGCTTATGCTTTATCCGGAAACTTATCAGGTTATCAGTAAAAATCAGCCGTTGTTCAGATTTGCCGGTTTGCGTATTAACAATTCTAAATTTAAAAACTTACTTCCAAATTCAGCTAGGGGCCACCAGTTAGAGCAAAATATTTTTATTTCTTTTCGCGGCTCTTTTTATATACCCGAATGGCCACTAACAATATAACTATCAAGATAAATAAGCCCAATAAGCCATAAATCATACCCAGCGCATTTTTCAGGATTACCAAAAATACAATGGCAAAAAGGAAAATGGTAGCTACTTCATTCCAGATGCGCAGTTTCGTGGAGTTCCAGGTAATTAAATTAACTTGTTGTTGCGTAAATATTTTATGGCAGTAAAAGTGATAACCAAATAAACCCAGTACAAACAAAAGTTTTATCTGGAGCCAGCTGGGGGTAAAACCATATAAATACCAGGTAGATGTACCCAGCATCAAGGTAAGTACTGCCGATGGCCAGGTAATACCAAACCATAAACGCCGCTGCATTACTTTAAACTGGTTTTGTAAAATTGTTTTTTCCGGTTCCGGCTTGTCATTGGCCTCGGCAAAATAGATAAATAACCGGGGCATATAAAATAAACCGGCAAACCAGGTAACTACAAATATTATATGCAGGGCTTTAATGTACAGAAACATAAGCAAATATTTTCACGAAAAATAAGTCCCTAAGCATTTTGTTTTAAACATAAGCCGGGTATTTATCTAAAGATTATCAGCAGCGAAGTTCAATAGTTTTTAGTAAAGAACCATAAATACAGTTATAAAATAGACGGTAACTGATTTAATAAGTATTATTTATGTTTCAAATGGGTCTAAATGACTTTCTTAAAAAAAGTGTTCTGGCGGGTTTTAACTTTGCTCAATAACAAATCTTTATATTGCTGATTTTTACAAGGAAAATAGATTCAAGCCACCGTAGTATTGATCTGGTTTAGGCCGCCTTTTATGTCAGCAACAGGTAATAATTTCTTTTAAACAAAGAACCGCGTACCGGAATAGTTCTGCCGGAATTCTTTTGGGGTGCAGCCGTTTTTCTTTTTAAATATCCGGTTAAAATAAGAAAGATTATTAAAACCGCATTTATAAGAAACTTCGGCAATGGTTTCGGTGGTATCAATCAACATCCGGGAAGCATGGCCCAGTCTGATCTCATTTAAACTATCTACGTACGTTTTGCCGGTTCGCTTTTTAATAAACCTGCTGAAAGATACTTCCGGCATGTTTACTATTTTGGAAACACCGGCCAGCGAAATATCTTTATCGTAATTGCTTTGCATAAACGTAAAAGCTTTTTCTATGCGTCGGCTGTTATAGCTGAAATTATCCGAAGTAAAAGAACTGTTAGATAAAGTGCGCATATTGCGCGAAATAGATAAATCGTGGAGGATGGAGATTAATTCCAACACCGAATCGAAGCCGCTTTTCTGCGTGAGCTGCTCCAGACGCGGCCGAAAGGCCTGCTTTACTTCCGGCGAAAAAGAAATGCCTTTATTCGCTCTTTCCAGCAGCGTCCGGATAAAACTTAACTGGTTGCGGCGCAGAAATTTTTCGTCGAATAAATCGCGGTGAAACTGAATGGTAATTTCATGAATTTCCTTGCTTTGGCATTGGTGCGTAAACCAGCCGTGCGGCAAATTGCTGCCTATTAAAACCAGTTCCAGGTTATCAATAACTTCTACATGGTCGCCAACAATTCTCTTGGTACCGGCGGCATTATAAATAAAATTCAATTCATACTCGTCGTGATAATGCAAAGGAAAGTCGAAGCCTTCTTTTATCCTGGAAAAAAAAGTAAAACAATCATTCTGGGTAAGCGGGGTGATTTCCCGGTAAATAGTATTCGTCATTGCTGAGGATTTTCATTGCATTCCCTATAATAAATAAGAGCTTTTGTTGAAATTTTTGATGTATTTAAATCATTGTGTTAAATGAGTATTGTTGTTTATTAAGGTTATTTACTACTGAATGTTCCCATTAAGTTCTATTAATTAATTATTTATAGCTATTGTAAAAATAAGTGATCCAAATTAAGATAATTAATTGATAAAAAAGTATTATAAGATGGAGCAATATTAAATTTATTTTTGATAAAAATTACATCTAAAGTGTCATCATGATTTCTCTGGTCGTTTTTGCTTCTTTTAGGTTTTATAAAACAGGTGAAAATTCATGTTACTTATTTTAAAAGAAATCAAATCATCTTGGAATGTTTAAACCGTTAAAACAAGTGAAATAACCTTTGCACCGTTCGGATTGGGTTCATTAGCTTATAAATTCATTTATCTTTAATGAAAATCAGATTTCTCCTTTTAGGGCTGAGTTGCCTGTATGTTGCTGCGGCGCAAAGCCAGTCTTTACCTATAGATAAAAAAGCAACTGCCGAATCCAAGAATTTATTCTTAAATCTGCAGCGGGTATCAGCCAAAGGTACCATGTTTGGCCACCAGGATGACCTGGCTTATGGCATTGGCTGGAAGTACCAACCTAATCGTTCGGATGTAAAAGAGGTAGCAGGTGAATATCCGGCTTTATTTGGCTGGGAAATTGGTCACCTGGAATTAGATAAGTCCATGAGTCTGGACAGTGTGCCTTTCGATAAAATGCGGAGCTTTATTCAGCAGGTTTATGCTCAGGGTGGCGTAAACACCATTAGCTGGCACCTGAACAACCCCGTAGAGCCGGCCAAAACTACCTGGGATAAAGCTGATTCTACCATTCAAAAATTATTTGCGGATAAAACCGCTTTAAAACGCTACAACTCCTGGTTAGATAATGTTGCTGATTTTCTGAAGAGCCTCCAAGGTCCGAAAGGTGAAGCTATTCCGGTTATTTTCCGCCCATTTCATGAGCATACCGGTGGCTGGTTCTGGTGGGGCCGCGGCCACGCAACGCCGGCAGAATACGTTAAAATGTGGCAATATACCGTAGATTACCTGCGCAACAAGAAAAAAGTGCATAACCTGCTGTATGCTTATTCTACCGACCGCTTTACCTCCCGCGAAGATTATTTACAAAACTGGCCCGGCGACAATTATGTAGATATTGCGGGTTTCGATTTGTATCATCGTCCGGAATCGGACCCTTATAATACCTGGGTAGCTGATGCCCGGAAAATGGTGGAAACCGTGCGCCAGATAGGACAGGAAAAAAAGAAAGTCTGGGCTTTTACTGAAACCGGCCTGGAAGGCGTGCCTTTTGCCAACTGGTGGACGGGTTTTTTGCTGCCGGTTATTCAGGATGCCGGCTTGTCTTACGTGATGGTTTGGCGTAACGCCCGGCTCACCCATTATTATGCGCCGTATCCCAAACACATCAGCGCCAATAGCTTCAAATTATTTTTGAATAACCCGAAGGTGCTTTTTGAGAAAAAAATTGCGGCAGAAAATATGTATGCTCCTTTGCCGAAGCAATAAACAACTCAACCGGGTGTACATCATCTAATCCGGCGCATTACATAAATTAACTATTATCTTCTTTAAACTACAAAATGAGATTATCTGCAATAGACATTGGTATTATTTTCTTATACCTGTTTGGCGTAGCCGCCATTGGGTTAGTGATGCAGAAACGCGCCAAAGCCAATAAAGAAGCTTATTTGCTTGGTGGCCATACCTTACCCTGGTATGCGCTGGGGTTATCCAACGCTTCGGGCATGTTCGATATTTCGGGTACCATGTGGATGGTGATGCTGGCCTTTGTGTATGGCTTAAAAAGCATCTGGATTCCGTGGTTATGGCCTTCTTTTAATCAGGTTTTCATGATGATGTTTATGGGCGTGTGGCTGCGGCGCTCTAACGTAACTACCGGCGCCGAATGGATGCTGACCCGTTTCGGGCGCGGCAAAGATGCCAATCGTTCGCACGGTATTGTGGTGGTATTTGCGCTTTTAAGCTGCCTGGGTTTTCTGGCCTACGGTTTTATTGGCTTAGGTAAATTCGTTGAAATATTTGTTCCCTGGTCGGTAGTAGCGCCTTATGTCCCCTTTAATGTTTCGCCGGAGTTTGTACCGCATATTTACGGTTTGGCCTTTACCTTATTCGCGGTATTTTATTCCATATTGGGTGGTATGGCCAGTATTGTGTGGGCCGATGTGCTGCAATATGTCATCATGACCCTGGCCGCAGTTGTAATTGCCGTAATGGCTATGAATAATTTAGATGCGGCCAGCCTGAATGTGCCGGAAGGTTGGTTTAATCCTTTTTTCGGTTCTACCCTGAGTGATCTGGACTGGACAGCTATTAATAATGAAGTACAAGAAAAGATAAATTCAGATGGTTATTCTTTGTTTAGTATCTTTTTCTCCATGATGGTGTTTAAAGGCGTTTTGTCTTCCTTAGCCGGGCCGGCCCCTAACTACGATATGCAAAAAACCTTGTCTACGCGCACGCCGCAGGATGCAGCCAAGATGAGCGGTTTTGTATCGCTAGTACTAATTCCTACCCGCTACCTCATGATTTTCGGTTTTGCGATATTAGCGTTGCTGAATTTTAAACAATTAAACCTGCAAACCGGCCGGAGCATTGATTTTGAACAAATATTGCCGGCTGCTATTCTGAATTTCGCCCCGACTGGCGTAATGGGTTTATTACTGTCCGGTTTGCTGGCTGCTTTCATCGGCACTTTTGCCGGAACCTTAAATGCCGCCCAGGCTTACCTGGTAAATGATATTTACCTTAAATACGTAAATCCTAAAGCACCCAACGAAACAATCAGCCGCATGAATTACCTGACGGGTATTGCGGTGGTTATTGTAAGTATTATTATTGGCTTTTTTGCGAAAGACGTAAACAGTATCCTGCAATGGATAGTAGGCGGTTTATACGGCGGCTACGTGGCAGCCAATGTGCTGAAATGGTACTGGTGGCGGTTTAATGGCAGTGGCTTTTTCTGGGGCATGTTTGCCGGTATTATCCCGGCACTGGTTTTCCCGTCTATCTTCGAAGGGCTAGATCTGTATTACTTTCCTTTATTATTAGCCATTTCGGTAGCCGGTAGTATTATTGGCACTTACCTGGCGCCGCCCACCGATATGGAAACCTTAAAAAGCTTCTACCGGAACGTGCGTCCCTGGGGCTTTTGGGGGCCGGTGCATCGCCAGGTGCTGCTGGATGATCCGCACTTCGAAAGAAATAAAAACTTTATACTGGATATGTTTAATGTGGTTATCGGGATAGTCTGGCAAATGGCCTTGACCTTACTGCCGATTTACCTGGTACTCAAAATGTATTACGGCTTAGGTGCTACCGTTCTGGTAGTGGCAGTTACCAGCGTTATTATCAAAAAAACCTGGTGGGACCGGTTACCCAAAGATTCTCCCGAAGCCGAAAAGAAAACCTTAGTAGCGCAATAATTAAATAATGTTACGCAACAGCAACTTAGTTTAAATAATATAGCATGAAAACTGATTTTCAAGAAAGATTACAACAATTAGAAATTGCTTATAATAATTTAATTACCCGGAAAAACGAGAAGCAGCCGCTTGGCAACGGTATTTACGACCGTTATGTAAATCCGATTTTAACCGCCGCACATGCCCCCATTTTCTGGCGTTACGATTTAAACCCCGAAACCAACCCGTTTTTAATGGAGCGTTTTGGTATTAATGCTGCTTTTAATGCCGGTGCTATTAAACTAAATGAAAAATATTTACTGGTGGTGCGCACCGAAGGCATGGACCGGAAATCTTTCTTTGCCGTGGCCGAAAGCCCGAACGGTATTGATAATTTTAAGTTTTGGGATTATCCGATTACCTTGCCCGAAACCGAAGACCCGGATATTAATGTGTATGACATGCGCGTCATTCAGCACGAAGACGGTTGGATTTATGGTTTATTCTGTACCGAGCGGAAAGATCCGGATGCCAAACCCGGCGATGAATCTTCGGCGGTAGCCCAGTGTGGTATTACCCGTACCCGCGATTTAGTTACCTGGGAACGCCTGCCCGATCTGAAATCTACTTCTGCCCAGCAGCGCAACGTGGTATTGCACCCGGAATTTGTGAACGGTAAATACGCATTGTATACCCGTCCGCAGGATTCTTTTATTGAAGCGGGCACCCGTGGCGGTATTGGTTTTGGCTTAACCGCTTCTATGGAAAATGCGGAGGTTACCGAAGAGCAGATTTTGGACGAAAAAACCTACCATACCGTATACGAAGTGAAAAATGGGCAGGGACCGGCTCCTATTAAAACCGATAAAGGTTGGTTGCACCTGGCACACGGCGTGCGTAATACCGCTGCTGGTTTGCGTTACGTACTTTATATGTTCATGACCGATTTGCAGGATATCACGAAAGTAACCCATAAACCAGCCGGTTATTTTATTGCTCCGGAAGGAGAGGAGCGCGTGGGCGATGTTTCCAATGTGGTTTTTGCCAATGGGTGGATATTAAATGAAGATGGCACCGTGTATATATATTATGCTTCGTCCGATACTCGCATGCATGTAGCAGCTTCTACGGTGGAGCGCTTACTGGATTACGTAATGAATACGCCGGCCGATGCTCTGCGCTCCGCCGCATCGGTACAACGCCTGAATGGTTTGATCCATAAAAATCTGGCCTATCTGCAGAGCCCAAAAGAGTTAGCGCTAAATTAGAATTAGTAACTAACATGATCGAAGTACCAAAGACCAATACCGCTATTACGCCGCAGTTGCAGGAATATCGCCGGGAAATGGAAGCGGAGCTTAAGCGGATTCTTTCTTTCTGGGCAGAGAATACAGTAGATGAGAAGCAGGGCGGCTTTGTTGGTCAGATTGATAATAAAGGGCAGATAAACAAAGATGCTCCCAAAGGCAGCGTTTTAAATGCCCGGATTCTGTGGAGTTTTGCGGCGGCTTATCGCCACACCCAAAATCCGGCGTATTTACCTTTAGCCGAGCGGGCATTTAATTATATATTAGACCATTTCCTGGATCAGGAATTTGGCGGCATATATTGGTCCGTTGATGCCCAGGGTAAGCCCTTAAGTACCCGGAAGCAGATTTACGGGCTAGCATTTGTAATATATGGTATGAGTGAGTACTATCTGGCCACCCAAAATCCGCGTGCTTTACAAGTAAGTCAGGAGCTTTATAACTGGATAGAAAAATATAGTTACGATGCGCAGTACGAAGGCTATCTGGAAGCATTTAGCCGGAAGGGTGAATTATTGGAAGATTTACGATTAAGCGAAAAAGACCGGAACGACCCGAAAACCATGAATACCCACCTGCATATTCTGGAAGCTTATACCAATCTATACCGGATTTGGCCGGATGAAACGCTGAAACAAAAAATAGAAAATTTAATTAACGTTTTCTTGCGGCATATCATCCATCCGGAGACCAATCGCATGAAGTTGTTTTTAACCCGTGATTGGCAAGCTTCCGCTGATCTGGTTTCATACGGCCACGATATAGAAGCTTCCTGGCTTTTATATGAAGCAGCTGAAGTTTCCGATAATCAGGAAATTATTAAGCAAGTAGAAAAAATTGCTCTGAATATGGCTGAAGCAACTGCGGCGGCACTACTGCCGGATGGTAGCCTTTATCATGAGTATGATATAACTACTAATCATTACGATAAACATCGGGAGTGGTGGGTAAGTGCCGAAGCCATGGTGGGCTTTTTTAATGCTTATCAGCTTACCCAAAACGAAAACTTTTATCAATATTCAATAAATGCCTGGCAGTTTGCCAAAAAATATCTCTTAGATATAAAACAAGGAGAATGGTTTTGGGGAGTTAATGATGATTATTCTTTAATGCAAGAAAACGATAAAATAGGTTTCTGGAAATGCCCTTATCATAATTCCCGGTCGTGTTTAGAAATTATTAATAGAATCAATAGAATCAATTTAAAAGCAATTTAATAACTGCAAGCAATTATACTTGGCTGTTTTTAGGAAGTAAAAATAGCCAGGTATAAAAATGCTATAAATACATCGGGTTTATAACTAACCTGAAAAATAAATTATTTAAATGCTCCTTGAGTGTATAGATTAAACTTGATTTCCAAACTTGAGGTGGTGAATTTTTTTACATAAAAGCTTCTTTCTTCTTCTGCCCACCCTAATTAAGTATTATTTCGAGTTATTACGGTAATTAAATTAATTTAATATTAATATTTATCTTTTAATTAATATTATTTCAATTTAATTGAATAAAAAACAATAAAGTGACTTATTGTTTAAATTACAATATATTCGATTGGTAATTTACTAATGTAATTTATCTAAAGCTACACGATATATATTGATAAAGTTTTTAGCTAAATTATTTTAGTATTATTAATTTTTCAATTTTATTGTCTTAAATAAAGCAAAATTCGAATTTGGAATATTTTTAAAATTCTTAAAAATAAACTTTGATTGGATGAAATATTTAAAACTTTTTCCTAATAATTTCGACAATAGTTCAAAAAAAGATATTGCTTTAAATATTTTTTATTTCCATTTCTATTCTCTAATTTTAGCATTATTAAAGATATACATTAATAGTTTATGTGCTTGGCAAAATAGTATTATAAGAATTTGTTACTAACTAATTCTGCAGCGTTGAGGAATTTTAACCTTTGTTTTATTTTTTGAAGCTTTATTCAAAATTATATACTTCATTTAAAGGGTAAACAAAAGGTTAAGGTATGCATAAAGCCGCTAGCATCTAAAGGATTGATGTGTTGAGCTGATTGACTGAAAGCTTAGAAAAGTTTATTTTAGAATATGATATTTTTATAAAATTGTTGTATTAATAGGTTCGATTGAATAAATATTCATCTTTATTAAAAAATTTTAATTAATTTTTCTTATTCCGTATTATAATTATAGTTAACCTTAATATCAGATTATTGATTTTACACATACAGGAACTTTTGTTAGAAGTATCTACTTCCTTATATACTCCCCGTTTTAATTACTCCTACATACCGGAAGGTATTAATAAATAGATGTTTAAACATCAAAGTAATTAAGTTATAGTGCTTTTTCTGATATATTTTCTGCCTGAATAAATAAGATTTTACCAAACCCAATTATTCCACCTAATTTAAATTTTATGATGAAAAACAAGTACCCAGACAAGGTTTATTCTAGCAATAATCCTGTTGGTAAAACACCTGTAACTTGGAGAGTAATGGCTATGCTTTTAGCTATTATTTTAATGCAGGTTACATCTGGTCTCGCCCAAGCTCCAGCACGGCATCCGGTATCTGGTAAAGTAACCTCTCCGGACGGACAAGGACTTCCGGGGGTAAGTATTATAATTAAAGGTACCACTAATGGCGTTGCTTCTGATGTAGAAGGAAATTATACCATAGAAGCCGCTAATACCGATGTTCTGGTAGTTTCTTATATTGGTTTTGTAACGCAAGAAGTTACAGTAGGGGCCAGAACTCAGCTTAATGTTGCTTTAAAAGAAGATCAGAAAGTTCTGAACGAAGTAGTAGTAACAGGTTACGGCGAACTAAGAAGAGTGGATGTGCCGGGTGCACAAACAACTATCAGTTCCAAAGCCATTGAAAAAACAGTAAATACTACCATCGAGCAGGCCATTCAGGGGCGGGCGCCAGGTGTTTATATCACGCAAAATACAGGTGCTCCTGGTGGTGGTATTTCGGTAAACATCCGGGGTGTTAACTCTATTAACGGAAGTAATGAGCCGCTATATGTAATTGATGGGGTGCAAATTCAAGGCTCTGTTTCTCCCTCTGGATCTAACCCTTTATCTACGCTAAATCCATCCGATATAGAAAGTATGGAGGTTTTACAGGGACCTTCTGCAACTGCTATTTATGGTTCTAAAGCGACTAATGGGGTAGTAATTGTAACTACCAAACGGGGTAAATCAGGAGAAGTAAGGGTTAACTATACGTATTTATATAGTTTGCAAACTGCCCCGAAATCGTTGGATGTAATGAGTTTGCAGCAATATGCGCAGATGGAAAATGAATATAAAGCAATTGCCGGCGGCACGGTTCGGGAAGAATTCTTAGATCCGTCGTTACTAGGCGAAGGAACTAACTGGCAAAAAGAGTTATTTACTGATGCTGGCATGCAAAAACATCAGGTAAGTTTAAGTGGCGGCAGTGACAAAACTACTTATTACTTATCCGGTGAAAATTTAAACCAGGAAGGTATTGCTTTAGGTTCTGGTTTTAATCGTTCTTCGGTAAGATTGAACTTAGATAATCAAGCCCGCAAATGGTTAACTTTAGGTGCAAATCTTAGCTTTTCTCAAACCGATGAGAAATTAAGTACTAACCAAAACAGTATTATTACCAGTGCTATTCAGATGGGCCCCCAAATTGCGGTGAGAAACCTGAATGGTTCTTACGGAGGTGGCACGGTAACGGCTACCAATACTGCTGAGCAGTTTGCACCAGCTAACCCCATTGGGTTGGCCAATATTACTACAAACGAATTAACCAGAAGACAGTTTTTAGGTGGTTTAAATACAACCTTTCACATTCTGCCTGGGTTAGATTTTCGTTCCTCCTTCAATACCACTATTTCATACTCTAACTCAACTTATTATTTGCCAACTTATCAGTTTGGTTATCAGAAAAATGAAAATGCCACTTTAAGCAACACGGATGGTATAAATACTTTCTGGAGCTGGAACCAAATGTTGCAGTATGATAAACAAATTGGTAAGCACCATATTAATGCGATGTTTACCCACGAATCGCAAGAGTATGCTTGGAAGAATATAACCGCGCAAAGACAAGGATTTACCACCAATGAAGTAATTGACCTAAATGCAGGTGATCTTAATCAAAGCTCAACTGCTGGTGGACAGGGTACTGGAGCTATGGAGTCTTACCTGGGCCGGATTAACTATAATTATGCCGACCGTTACATCTTACAGGCATCTTTCCGGACCGATGGTTCTTCTAACTTCGGAGCCGGCAACAAATGGGGCTATTTCCCGGCTTTATCTGCCGCCTGGCGGGTTACGGAAGAGCCTTTCTTTAATGTGCCTTTCTTTAGTGATTTAAGATTACGTTACGAAACCGGTTTAACAGGAAATCAGGGCAGCAGCGGTAACATTTATGGTGGACTGACTACCGGGCCATCTGAATGGGGCACGAGCTTCCGGCCGGCAAATTACCCGAATCCTAACTTCCAGTGGGAGGAGACTAAAACTAATAACTTCGGTATTAACATAGGAGTTTTAGAAAACCGCATTCAGTTAGAAGCTGATTATTACATTAAAAATACTGATAACCTGATTATGCCAAGCGCTCTGCCATGGTATATGGGTACTACCGGTAGCGGATCGGTAAGTGCGCCAACTGTAAATGCCGGTTCCCTGCGAAATAAAGGCTGGAGCTTCTCTGTCAATACCATTAATATTAACAATAGTGCTTTTAAGTGGGAATCTAACTTTAACCTTTCTCACTTCAAAACCACTATCACCAGCTTAAATTCGGCTACCGGCTTTTACGATCGCATTAATTGGTGGATGAATAACTGGACGCAGCGGGCTGCTATTGGCGAATCTCCGTGGTTATTCTACGGTTATGTAGAAGAAGGTATTTTCCAATCGGTAGAAGAACTGCAAAACAGTGCTTTGCCCGCTGATAACAATGGTGAGGAATATGCCATAGCTGAAAACAGTATTTGGGTAGGTGATGTGAAATACAAAGACATTAACGGCGATGGTATTATCACCGGCGATGACCAAACTTATATCGGTAATCCTTGGCCAAAATATTTCGCCGGCCTAACCAACTCACTTTCTTACAAAGGTTTTGATTTAAGTATTTTAATTACCAGCACCATTGGTAATGATGTATATAATTATCTGCGGAATGAAAACTCTAATCCAAATAACATTAACCTGGGCCGTAATATGTTTGTTAGTGCTTTGGATTATGCACAATTAACTACAGATGCTGAAGGTAACACCATTTTGGCGAACCCCGGTACTACCGTTGCAAGAATTGCCAGCAGCAGCAAAAATGGTAACTATAGCCGTCATACCAACAAATATGTAGAGGACGGTTCGTTTGTAAGACTTAAAAACGTGACTTTAAATTATAATTTACCGGCGACTTTATTAGCCAGACAGAAATTTATCAAAGGCGCCCGGGTAGGAGTTAGTGCCCAGAACGTTTGGACGATTACCGGTTATTCTGGTTACGATCCCGAAGTTGGCTCTTATGTAGGTGCCAATGCAAGCACTGAAAATGCAGCGATTGGGGTAGATTATGGCCGTTATCCATTAACACCAGTCTATTCATTTAACATCGGTATTGATTTTTAATTTTAAACAAAGCTTAAGAATGAAAAACAAATATATTTTAATTGGAGCATTTGCTGCTTTAGCTATGTTTACCGGCTGTTCCGATGATTTCTTAGAACGGCCACCAACAGGTTCATTAGTAGATGCAAACTTTTACAAAACAGATGCCCAAGTATTAGCGGGGACAGCGCCATTGTACAGTGTCGTTTGGAAAGATTATGTCGATCAGGCTAACTTTAAGTTGGGCGATTTCCGCGGCGGAACTGTTTTTCGGGCTTGGGGCGACCGGGATGACGTATTGTTTAATACTACTTCTGTTACTGCTTCCAATACCAATGCTTACCGTGCCTTTTATGTAGTAATTGGTCAGGCTAACCTGATTATGACGAACATTAACACTTATGCTGGTTCGGACGTTTCGGAAGCTGTTAAAAACCATGCTTTGGCGGAAGCCAGATTTATGCGCGCTACTGCTTATTATCACCTGGTATCTAACTATGGGGCGGTACCTATTATTGAGGATAACGTAGCTATATTAAATAATCCGGTTGTGAACCGCCACACGGTTGAAAGTGTATGGGAGTTTATAACCCGCGATTATGAATATGCAGCGGCTAACTTAATGTCGTCTGCCATTGAACCCGGCCGTTTAACAAAATGGTCAGCCGAAGGAATGCTGGCCAGGACTTACCTGACCCGGGCCGGAGTGGGATCGACTGGTGGCGTAAGAAACCAGGAATATCTGGATAAAGCCAAGGATTATGCGGAACGGGTAATTACCATGAGCGGTAAATCATTATTATCTAATTATGAAGATTTATTCCTTTTTCCGTATGATAACAACAACGAATCGTTGTTTGAACTGCAATGGGTATATACCACTGATTATGCTTCTGCTAATACCATGGTCTCGCAAATTACTTACAGCAACGATATTGCCAATGGTGATGGCTGGGGTGGTGATATCAGCGCATCTTGGTGGATGTTGAGCCTGTATGACGGCTTAATTGACAAAGGGGTTGAAAATGATCCGTCGGATGATGGTGTTAAACCTGGTTTTACCCTGGATGAGCGCTTAAAAGCAACTTTCATGTTGCCGGGCTTTGTATATCCTGAAATTACGCAAACAGTTAGAAATGCTGCCGGTGTAGAGTCGGAACAGGACTTAGTTTTCCCGGATCCGGGAGCTACAGCTGCTTCAAGTTATGCCAATATTAAGAAATATGTAGTTGGTAAAGCCGAAGATCTGCAGGCAAAAGGAAGTAATGCTTCATCGCAACGGTATCCAAACAACACTTATATGTTGCGTTTGGCCGAAATGTACCTAATCTATGCCGAAGCTACTCTTGGCAATGCAGCATCAACTCAAGATCAGAAAGCACTTGAATACTTTAATGCTGTTCACATGCGGGCTGGCTTACCGGCATTTGAAGATGCACTTACCTGGGATGACATCTTTGAAGAACGAATGAAGGAATTTGCGATGGAAAGCAGAGCCTGGTACGATTTGGTTAGCTTGCATTATTATAATCCGACTAAGGCTTACGATATTATCAATAGCCAGGATCGTGGACTTTTTGTAGTTCATCCGAACCGGATGCCAAATCCAACCGGATGGACCTTTGCAAAAACCTCTTGGTTTACCGAGAGAATGGCCGTAGCTAATTCTGGAAACTTCCAACTAGCAATACCTGCTTCGGAAGTAAGTCAGGCTCCTTGGTTGGCTGACGAACCAGTTACATATGATTTTGGTGATTAATTGTTTGAAAAATACTAGAATAGAAAAGTTTTATATATGAATTTCAAATTTAGATCCTTATTATTCCTTTTTATCGCATTTGCGATGGCTGGGATATTTACAAGTTGTTCGGAAGATGAAAATCTTCCGAACAATGGTAACCCGATGGTTAGTTACATACGAGTAACCAGGCCGGAGGCGTCCGACTCCCTGATTACCAAAGCCGGGCAGGGACAAATGATTGCCATTGTAGGGCAAAACCTGCAGGATGCCCGCGAACTTTGGATTAATGACCAAGCTGCGGCCTTAACCCCTACTCTTATCACCAATACCACCATCATAACCAGTGTTCCTACTAATATTCCAACAGATATTACCAATCAGATTAAAATTATCTTTGCTAATGGTGATTCTTTAATGCATAATTTTGTAGTAGACATTAGCGAACCGGTAGTTTCCGGTATGTTAAGCGAATATGTGAATGCCGGTGAAGTAGCAACTATTTCGGGTAATTACTTTTACGAACCCGTTAAAGTGACTTTTGCGGGTGGGGTAGAAGGTGAAATTGTTTCGGTAGAAGAAAATGCCATTGAAGTAACCGTGCCGGAAGGCGTGCAACCGGGGCCTATTACCATTACTACTAACTTTGGGACGACTGAATCTGATTTCTGGTTCCGCGATAACCGGAATATAATTGCCAGCTTTGATGGAACAACCAATGGTTTGTGGCATGGCCCGGACTACATTGTGTCTTCTGATGCTGCCATTACCCCAATTAATGGCAAATTTATACGGTTGAATAAAAATTTAGCTGCTTGGACCTGGTTTGAACTGTATGTAGGAGAAGCAACCAGTGATGTGGCCCTCGAAACAAAAAACATACCGGCTGATGCCTTAGCTAATCCCGGGAAGTATAGCTTGAAATTTGAAATCAACACGCTAGAATCATTAGCGGGAGCCGCAATTCACATGTATTTTGGACCCAATATGAGTGCCGATAGAGGTACCAATTATACTTGGCAGCCAAATTTAAATACCAACGGACAATGGGAAACGGTATCTATTCCGTGGGAAGATGTTTATACCGCTAATCAAGAGTTTGCCTACAACGCTAATGGTTACGGCGTATCCATCCATTTTAGTGGGGCATCGGCTGTTACTGCTAATTTTGGATTAGATAACATGCGAGTAGTACCTAACACCGTTCCATAACTTTTTATAGTAAACTCTATATATGAAAATTTTTTCTAATATAAAATTAGTATTTCTCCTGTGTCTGACGCTTTGCATCGGCGTCTTAACGTCGTGCAACGATGATGACGATGATGATATAACAAATAACGGGCAGGTGTCGCTTTTAAGTTTTGGTCCAACTGGTGCAAAACACGGAGATACTATCTCATTTATAGGCTACAACCTAAATAAGGTTGATGCTATTGAATTACCAAATGCAACTGTTACAAAAGACCAGTTTGTTTCGCAAACTTCCGATTTGATTGAAATTATAATTCCAACTACCGCAACTGCCGGAAAAGTTGTTTTAAAAGTTTCAGGAAGCGAAGATGTGGTTTCCAAAACGGTTTTAAGCTTCGAAGTGCCTGTTACAATTGCTACCGTTACAAGCCAAGCAAAACCAGGTACCAACATTACTATTACCGGTAATTACCTGAATTGGGTAGAAGGTGTTATGTTCGGAACGGATCCAGATACTGTTACAGCATTTGTAAGTCAAACCATGACAGAATTAGTTGTTACCGTGCCCATGGATGCTAAAACAGGTACATTAACCCTTTTTACGGGTGGTACCGAGCCATTAGCCATTGAAACGGAAAATGAATTAATGGTTACCTTACCTACTATGTCAGGTTTTGCTCCCAACCCAGTTGAACTAGGTACTAATTTAACAATATCTGGAACTGACTTAGATTTAGTACAGGGTGTTATGTTTAAAGGCGTAACGGATACAGTATCCGAGTTCGTTAGCAAATCGGCCGACCAACTCGTCGTAACCGTGCCCACTGAGGCTGGAAAAGGTACAATAACGCTTGTAACTTATTCAGGCGTTGAAATTGAATCTGAAACAATAATGCAAATTGCTGGCGATCTTCCTGAATTAGCCGCATTACCGTATGTACTTTTTGATGATGCCAGGGGATCCGGCTGGGGCAATTACAGTTGGGGAGGAGCTATTGTTTGGAACAGTACAGAAAGAGTGCGCCAGGGTACATACGCTGCTAAAAAGACGTATGATGGTTCCTACGATGCTATTCGTCTGCATTCAGATACCGGCGTATCCACGTCTAATTACACTGAATTAACTTTTTCAGTTTATGGTGATGCTGGCACAGATGGAAAAACCATGAATATTGTAATTAATGAAGCATATTCAGCACCATATACCTTTAAAATTGTAGAAGGTGAATGGACAACTTACAACATGAAATTATCAGATTTAGGTAAGCCCGCGAGCATTACTGATATAATGTTCCAATCAGCTGGTTGGGCGGGTGTAGTTCATTACGATCACATTGGTCTGAAATAAAAATTTATAAAGATCTGCTAAAAAGCCCCTGTTTACATACAGGGGCTTTTTATTTAACTTAACTTATTAGTTAAGGTTTTTTACGTTCATACATATCTATTTGATTTGAAGATAAGCTAAAATAATCTTCGTACTAAATATACTACATCCAATTTCTACTGCGGCTAAACTAAATGCTAAACGAATAATTAAACCTGCCATCTATATCAAATGCAAAGAACAGTATTACTTTTATTTTGTTTAATCTTATCATTTTCCGCCTTCAGTCAAGGCAATAATTACGCTCAAAATTACAAGAAGTACGAAGGACTAGCTTTAACGCCGCCCATGGGATGGAACAGCTGGAATAAATTTGCCTGCAACGTTGATGAGAATTTGATAAAGCAAGTAGCCGATGCCATGGTATCGTCGGGAATGAAAGAGGCTGGTTTTATTTATATAAACATTGATGATTGCTGGCACGGCGACCGCGATAGTTTAGGTTTTATTCATGCCGACCCGAAACGATTTCCATCCGGCATGAAAGCCCTGGCCGATTATATTCACGGCAAAGGATTGAAGTTTGGTATTTACTCCGATGCGGGTTCGCAAACTTGCGGTGGCCGTCCGGGTAGCCGCGGTTATGAGTTTCAGGATGCGCAAATGTATGCCAGCTGGGGCGTAGATTATTTAAAATATGATTGGTGTAATACCGAAGGCTTAAAAGCTGAAGGAGCATATAAAACCATTACAGCTGCTTTGCGCAAAGCCGGCCGGCCCATCGTGCTAAGTATTTGCGAGTGGGGAACCGATAAACCTTGGGAATGGGGCCCTTCGGTAGGCCATTTGTGGCGTACTACCGGCGATATTTACAATTGCTTTGATTGCATTGAAGATCATGGTACTTGGAAATCGTGGGGTGTAATGCAGATATTAGATAAGCAGGATGGTTTGCGGCAATATGCCGGTCCCGGCCATTGGAACGACCCCGATATGCTGGAAGTAGGCAATGGCATGCCCGTAAACGAAGATCGCGCACATTTTTCTATGTGGAGCATGATTGCGGCGCCGCTTATTGCGGGTAACGATATCCGTAAAATGAGTAAAGAAACAACTGCTGTGCTCACTAACAAAGAAGTTATTGCGGTTAACCAGGATAAATTGGGCGTACAAGGGTTTAAATTTTCGGCCAATAATGGTTTGGAAACCTGGTTAAAACCTTTAGATAGTGGTAATTGGGCTGTTGTTTTCTTGAACCGTAACAAAGAACCACAGGTTGTAAATTTCGACTGGAGAAAAACTCCCATTAAAGATGAAGTTTCCAAAGCAGAGTTAAATGCCGCTCAATCTACTTACAAAATACGCAATTTGTGGACAAAAAAAAATATGGGAAATACTAAAAAAGCCTTTAAAACTACGGTTGCGGCGCATGATGTAATTATGCTGGTACTTTCTAAATAATTATTTTCTTTTTGGTTTTATACTGGAAAGAGCAACCTTTATACCCGTTGCTTCTTCCGGTGTAATTATTAGTTTAACAATTAGCTTTACTGCATCATTAAATTCTTTCTTTATGATTAAAAAATATTTACTGTTTTCAAACAAATTTAAAGTAGGATACAGCCTTTTTGCTTTTTGTAGCTTTTTTTCTTTTAACCAGGTGCAGGCACAAAGCACTAATATCCGGCTCAACCAAATCGGTTTTTATCCCGAGGCAACCAAAGTAGCGGTAGTGGTGGGCGAAAATACCGGCGGAAAGTTTTACGTAAAAACTCCTGATCGTACCAAAACGGTATATACGGGGCAATTATCGGCAACTAAACCGGGCGAATTTTCTAAAAAGCCTAGCCGCATTGCCGATTTTTCTGCTTTTACCAAAACGGGCTCGTATGTGGTTGATATTCCGGGAGTAGGTTATTCGTTTGCATTTGATATTAAAAAAGACATACACCAAGCTGTTGCTACCGCTTCTTTAAAAGGTTTTTATTATCAGCGCATGTCCACGGATTTGCCGGAGAAATATGCCGGCAAGTGGCACCGCGCCGCCGGCCACGCCAATAGTAGGGCGCTGGTACATGCTTCTGCGGCTTCGCCGCAACGGCCTACCGGTACGGTAATTTCTTCAATTCGGGGTTGGTTCGATGCCGGCGATTACAATAAATACATTGTAAACAGCGGTATTACCATGGGTACTTTATTATCGGCTTACGAAGATTTCCCGGCGTACTTTAAAAATCAGAATACCAATATTCCGGAGAGTGGCAACAACGTGCCCGATATACTGGACGAAACTTTATGGAACCTGCGTTGGATGCTAACCATGCAAGATCCCAACGACGGCGGCGTTTATCATAAACTCACCAATCCAGCTTTTGATGGTATGATTATGCCCAATGAAGCCACCAAAGACCGCTACGTAGTGCAAAAAGGCACGGCGGCAGCCCTGGATTTTGCCGCCGTTATGGCGCAAGCCAGCCGTATTTATAAAAACTTCGATAAAGATTTTCCGGGTTTAGCTGACTCTTGTTCGGCCGCGGCTATCCGGGCCTGGGATTGGGCACAAAAGAACCCCAAAGTAGTTTATGATCAGAATGCTATAAACAAGGAATTTGATCCGGATATTACCACGGGCGCTTACGGTGACCAGGAATTTAAAGATGAATTTATCTGGGCGGCTGCGGAGCTATATGTTACTACAAAGCAAGATAAATATTATACCGCCGTTAACATGTACCCGGACAACAATATGCCTTTACCCAGTTGGGCGCAGGTACGTTTATTAGGTTATTATACCTTGCTCCGTTTCAGCGATAACCTGACCCCAACCGGGAAAAAAGATTTACCGGAATTAAAAAACCGTTTGACTTCCTTTGCCGACGACTTAATAGCCGGTGTTAACGAGCGTACCTACCGTACCGTAATGGGAAAAACTGAGAGCGATTATATCTGGGGCAGTTCTTCCGTAGCTGCAAACCAAGGCATTGCCCTGATACAAGCGTATAAAATTACCGGTAACAGTAAATATTTAATTGGCGCTTTATCTAACCTCGATTATTTATTAGGCCGCAATGCTACTGGTTATTCTTTTTTAACCGGCTACGGCGAAAAGTCAACGGCTAATCCGCATCACCGGGTTTCCGTTGCCGATGGCATAACCGAACCAGTACCGGGCTTATTATCAGGTGGTACCAATGCCCGCGCTAGTCAGCAGGATAAATGCCAGGGCTATACTGCTACTTCTCCTGATGAGGTATACCTGGATGATAATTGTTCTTATGCCTCTAACGAAATTGCTATTAACTGGAATTCGCCTTTTGTATATCTCGCATCAGCCCTGGAGGCCTTGCAAACTAAAATAAAGAGATAAAGAAGTTTTGTAAACCAATCTGAAATGCAAAACCATTAAGCAGAAGCTTAATGGTTTTTTTATGCGCTTTGTACTGATAAAGGTAAAATGTCTGATACTCTATAATGAAGCAGATATAAATAGGGTTACCTATTTGTGTTACTAAACACAAAAGAGAAAATTACTGAGCTGAATGTAACGATGCTGATACTGATTAATCTAGTTCTGTCTTCATAATTATGGTTTTATACAAAAGCACTTTTTTATTTTCCCTACAAAATTAGTTGTAAGAGGGACAGTAGAATTACACCTAATAGCAGTATAAAATTATTTTAGGCTCGGCACTTGATATTTTATTCTTTTACCTGAAGGCAACTTGGGAAAATAAGCAATTCTACAAACATCGTTAAAATCAGAAGCCTGATACAAACAGCCTTAACAAAATCTTTCTTCTAAAAATAAAATGAAAATAAAAACCATCATCAACAAATAAAGTAAATATTGCATATTTGCCTTTCTGTAAAAGATACGTTAACCTGGTTTTTTTTAAATAAACTTATGACGCACGCTGGTAAATGGGAAAAAAGATGGCATCCGCTCCGCGAAGAATGGGTGGTGTACGCAGCGCACCGCAACGCCCGGCCCTGGAGCGGCTCCACGGTAAAAAATACTACCCAGGCCCCAGCTTATGATCCGGCCTGTTATTTGTGTCCGGGTAACCAGCGCATCAGTGGCCATTCTAACCCGCCTTACCACGACGTTTATATTTTTGATAACGATCATCCGGTGGTAGGTTGGGACGCTCCGGAGATACCTGCCGCCCAGCAAAACCTGCATCAGGGTTTATATAAAAAAGCCAAAGCCAAAGGCGTAGCCCGGGTAGTCTGTTACGATCCGCGACATAACCTCACCATGTCCGAAATTCCCCTGGCCCGGGTAACAAAAGTTTTCCAAGCCTGGCGCGGGCAAATGCAGGAGTTTATCGAAAATAAAGACATAAAATCGGTTTTAATATTCGAGAATAAAGGAGAAGCCGTTGGAGTATCTAACCCGCACCCGCACTGCCAGATATACGCCACCGATTTTGAGTTTGCTTTGGTGCAGAAAGAAATGGTTGCTGCCGAAAATTATAAAACCCAAACCGGGCAAAATATATTCGCGGCTATTCTGGCGGCGGAAAAAGCAGATCAGATCCGGATTATTGCCGAAAATGATGGGGCCATTGCTTTTATCCCGTATTTTGCCCGCTACGCTTACGAGGTAATGATTTTTCCGAAAAACCGCCATGCTACTTTGGCTACCCTTTCCGATACGGAATTAAAACAACTAGCGGCCGTTTTTCAGGAAGTAATTCGGCGCTACGATACGTATTTCAACATGAGCTTTCCGTACGTGATGTCTTTTCTACAAGCGCCCGTTGATGGCCTTGCTTACCCGGATTATCATTTGCACATGCTGTTGCAGCCGCCTTTACGCCAACCCGGTTTAATTAAATTTTTAGCTGGCCCCGAGATAGGCGCCGGAAATTTTATGGCCGATACCGTACCGGAAGAAAAAGCCGCCGAGTTAAGATCGGTAGATATTGCGGGCTTTAACGAAATAAAATAACATGAACCACGAGTTATTAAAGGAAGTTTTGTGCCAGATAGGCGAAGCCGTTTGCCGGAAGGTACACCAGGCTTTACGCGATCAATCCATAGAAGAACGGTCGGCGGTGCATTTTGAAGGGGCCGACGATACCATTTACCAGATAGACCGCGACGTAGAAGATATTATTGTGCCTTTGCTGGGGCAACAAGCCGCGGCTCTGGGCGGAGTAGTATTAATTGCCGAAGGTATCGGGGAAGATGCCGAGGATGGATTGGTATTACCTACTGGTTTAAAATCAGCAGAGGCTGCGGTGCGGATAATTATGGATCCGATAGATGGTACACGGGGCATTATGTACGATAAAAGAGCAGCTTTCTTTCTGGCCGGTGCAGCACCCAATAAAGGTCCGCAAACGCGTTTACAGGATATAGAAGTGGCTGTTATGACCGAATTGCCTACTTCCAGAAGCGTATTAAGCGATACGTTATGGGCAATAAAGGAAAGGGGAGCGCACCGGTTTACGTTACACCTCGAAAATAACACCCGCGAAGAACGGTCTATCCGGCCTTCTCAATCTTCTACTTTATACGGTGGCTTCGGGCAAATTGCGCGATTCTTCCCGCCCGGGCGCGATATTTTAGCCGGGGTGGAAGAAGCCATGATCGAACAATTATTTCCGGATGCGCCGGAAGGCAAAGCCATTTTGTTTGAAGACCAGTATATTTCCAGCGGCGGACAACTCTACGAAATATTGGTTGGCCACGACCGCTTTGTGGCTGATATCCGGGTAGCGCTGTTCCGGAAATTAAAGCAGGAAGGTAGAAAGATCGGCCATGTGTGTCATCCTTATGATGTATGCGCGGCTTTAATCGGCACCGAAGCCGGGGTAATTATTACGGACCCAAGCGGCCAGCCACTTGATGCGCCTTTGGATACTACTTCCGGAATAGACTGGATCGGATACGCTAATTCCCAGCTTCAGGCACAAATAGAGCCGGCCTTGCGTAACGCTATGCAGCAATATGGTTTAATCACGCATTAAGTATTTACATGTCAGATGAGCTAAAATCTTTTTTCGGCGAAAACTCCGCGGTAATTTCTTGTTCTTCCCCCGGCCGCTTAGATGTAATGGGCGGCGTAGCCGATTATTCCGGCTCCCTGCTGCTGCAAATGCCTATCCGGGAACGCACCACGGTTTACTTAGCGCGGCGCCAAGATAAACAAATCCGGGTACGAAGCCTAACCGCCCTGGCCGCCAATTATCCGCCCGAAGTTATAGTAAGTCTGGATGATTGGCAGACCGGCTTATCTGATTATGAATCGTTTCGGAATACAATACAAAGCTTACCCGGCGGCGATTGGGCTATTTATGTATTAGGCTGCTTTTACTTGCTGGTCCAGGAAAAAGAAATTTCTATTGAAGGAGCAGATGTATTGGTGCAATCGGAAGTGCCGTTTGGCAAAGGTGTTTCTTCTTCGGCGGCTATCGAGGTAGCTACTCTAATGGTGCTGGACAAAGCATATCATATAGGCTTAGATAAACTGGAGTTGCCCATACTGGCGCAAAAAGTAGAAAACTTAATGGTGGGGGCGCCCTGCGGATTAATGGACCAGCTTTCGTCTTATCTGGGAGAACAAAATAAATTGCTGCCTATCATCTGCCAGCCGGTAGCAGTTTTTCCTGCGGTACTTATTCCCGAAAAAGTTAACTTTTTGGGTTTAGATAGCGGCGTTAAACATGCCGTGAGCGGATCGGCTTACACGCGGGTGCGGGTGGCAGCGTTTATGGGGTACACCATCATCGCGGCCACATTAGGTACCAGCCCGGAACAAATTGCAGCCGCCCGCAGAACAGGTGCGAAAGAAAACCTGCCCTTTGGCGGGTATTTAGCCAATATATCTCCCTCTGAGTTCGAGGAGAAGTTTGCTGCAGTATTACCCAATAATATAAGTGGCAAAGCATTTAAAGCCCAATTCGGTTTTACTATCGATCCGGTTACCGAAATAGAAGACGAAGAGATTTACGCCGTCCGATCCTGCACCGCACATCCAATTTACGAAAACGACCGGGTAAAAGAATTTCAAAGTTTGCTGCAAAGTTTAACTGAGGCTGCCTTGGCTCAAACCCAGGCGCTGTTACAAAAAGCCGGCGCTTTAATGTATGCTTCGCACCAAAGCTATTCGGCGTGTGGCCTGGGTAACGAACATACCGACGAACTGGTGGAAATGGTGCGGTCGACCGGCCCTGAAAAAGGCGTATTCGGGGCAAAAATTACGGGCGGCGGCAGTGGCGGTACCGTTTGTATTTTAGCTTTCGATACCTTAGGCATAAACACAGTGCAGCAAATCCGGGAAAGGTATGCTCAAAAATACCAACAGGGCATTGTACTATTTAACGGCAGCAGCCCCGGCGGATTTTACAGTTAAACTTTGCCGGGTATATTCTTGGTAAAAGTCACTATTATAAAGGCTTTAAACTAATTTATTAATTACTATAATCGGCAGAATTAAATATTGTAGCCGTTCGCTCTTCTGCTAGAAACCAGTTAACTAATAATGATAAAGGTATTGTTATTGTAATAATAACTTTATGCGTTTAAATCTGTTAAAATATCATCTTAATAGCGAAACATTGCGTTGAAAGACAGACTATGCCGTTAAGGAGACAAGTTGTGCTTAACAATAAATATTAATGTTGGCAGTTTAAGTTTCTGATGGCATGGCAGATTAACAAAAATGGTTTTAACCGCCCGGTTTTGTTAATCCGACGTATTATTTGTCAGTATAATTAAATATCATGAATACAAGCGATAACAACCTGAATACAAACCCGGATGTGGTTTTAATAGGGGCCGGTATTATGAGTGCTACCCTGGGGGTACTGCTAAAAGAATTACAGCCCGATTTAACAATAGAA
>Ga0210040_10001868_pt1 | contig 30824 bp, 29 predicted proteins | sample CryGeyCG12114_NA_FD_185462 | JGI IMG/M metagenome (GOLD analysis project Ga0210040, IMG submission 185462) | Groundwater microbial communities from aquifer - Crystal Geyser CG19_WC_8/21/14_NA (SPAdes) (version 2) | ecosystem: Environmental > Aquatic > Deep subsurface > Groundwater | place: USA...
AAAATACAGCAAGTATGATGACAAAGATGACAAATATTTAGTGAGAACTGTAAAGTTGGATAGAGGATACAGCCACTAAATTGAATCATCATGCGTTTATAAGAGATGCAAAGCAATATGCACGTATGCAATGCACTAAATCTCATCATCCTACATGGGAAGCTAATGAAAGTATTATGAATCTTAAATTTACTTATGTAGATTAAAAAATAAGGCTTAAAGTTTTATTAATATTTTCCAATACGCTTCATATATTTTATCATTCATGTGAGAAAATATACATACAATAAAGAAAGTTCATGACTTTTGTGCGATTTGTCCAGTAAAAAAGGATGAGAACTATTTAAAAAGATTTCTGCATGCTTCACACAAGATTCCAATCAAACCATTAATAGTAGGAGGTGGCTCACCCACAGTGCATTTCCCATAAAATAAAACAGTCACGTGTGGATGCCCATTGTAATAAGGGAGTTAAAATGTTGCAACTGATCAATTCCTTCTACAAATATGCATCAGTGATTTATCATCTAGCTGCTTTGTAAACATCAAACCCACGGTTGGTATAAAACAAAAACAAACTCTCTTGGGTATCTTCATGAAGGCATGCCCAAAACAAGGGCTTTAAAAAATAATTCGGGGAAACCGAAAAGTCCTATGGATGTTTTAATAGCCGGAGAAGTATGAAAAAAGAAATAGTTATGAGCATTAACAACTCTAGCAGTGTTTACATAAATATAAAGCATATGCTATGTGGTTACCATCCGGTCTGTGACATGTACAGAACTTTTGGAATCTTAGCTTTAGCTTCTCAAAATTGAATAAGAAGGAAAGTATTTGATGAATTTTGAACCGAAGGACGTAAAACCATAGTATGAAATGCTTTTTTTTTCAGCATAAAATCATCTGGAAAGCTGAGATTTTTTGACGCTTGCCCATCCATAGAAACATGTCCGTTTATTTAAAAATTTAAGTTTGTCGCACTTTTATGCATTTACCACTTAACAACCCATTTACCATTTACTTTCATGCAGTCATTGACAAAGAAGGGAATCATTAAAGATTTGTGAAATGCGTATAAATCCTGAAGGGGAGACTTGTTATTTACATAATGACCCTTTAAATGATTCATTCAGTAGAACGGGAACGTGTTTGTTGAAAATTATAAGCAAGTGTGATTTCCGCATTTCAACCTCACACTTACACACAACAACATAAAATGTATGCATTCAAGTGCAAACATGTACATTTCTTAAACCTGTCTGCAATTTATAGTCAAATAATCGTTTTCAGCTAACTAACTAAACAAAGTATTTATCTATTTGAACTTGTCTCTCTCTCTCACAGGCCAGAGTTTGCTGCATTCGTTATAATTTAAGTGTGTTTTTTATATTATGTTACATACATCGGTCCAGCAAAGAATGCACGCTGTATCAATACTAGAAATCTTTTACTCCTCATGGAGTCTGTCAGTACATGGGAAATAAATGTACATCATTGGAGAGGAGACCGCAGGGACGCAAAAAGTTTTCAAACGAATGGTTTACATGTGTTCACCAGCCATTCTTACAATACAAACGAGTCTAGTGCATACAAACATTTTCTTTCTAATTCCTGTATCCAGTTGAACAGAAATCTCGGCTTGAGACGTTTTACTTTTTATTCAAGTCTTATCTTTGTTCCACCGTTTAAAGGGCAGGGCGTTTTTTTCGTCGGGTTGGATTAATTACGCTCACAAAACAATAAGGTCAGTGAATAACATTTATTTACAAAACTTGGTGGAGAAGTCTGCATACTAATTATTTGGAAGAGAATTTAATAAAATTCGGAGAAAAGCTGCATAGTTAAAGGCTTAAAAATTGTGAAATATGCATTATATTTTGAAGTATGCTTATGCTATTGCATTACATGCGATTCATGAAGCACAACCAACTATTTGAGGGAAAAAAGAAGGCTAAGATCTCCAGTCTGGATAGCACATGTTGTCGGATGGAGTACTTGAAAGTCTTTTAGCTTGTTTTCTATGAACTTATATATTGTCAGGAGTTATGTGGTGATAGGTGTCGAGCTGGGAGATGGAAGCTTAAAGTAAAAGTAAGAAACAAAACTTGATAGTTGATTATTTCTAGCTGGGACAATTTCCAAATACTTCTTTGGTATAATTGGGAAAACAAAGATGTTGTTGGCTCTATGAATCAATTGTTGACACTGGTGCCCATATGGAAAAACAAATATTTGCAAGAAAAATCATTTTTTTAGTGGCTTTACTTCGCATTGACATCGGCTTCTCTCTGTAAGTCGACAGTCTATTGAAAATAACCGAATATGAATTTTTATTTAAGATTGAGTTGAAGTATAATTTGGTATGTGTGTGTATAGATCATGGTGTCCTTATCAAACAGAAAGAATGGTTCCTTGTCGGGTGAGAAATGGCTCGGAATCATATATGGGAAATTTTTGCTGGGCAAATCCTAATGGTTCGCAATCTTGCACCAAGAAGTTAATGCAGCGGCCAAAATTTGTCACAGTGTACAAAAAGCTTACAGAGACGCGGTATAAATGGGATCCCGAATGTGTTCTGAATAAAGTTTCAGGTAAGAAGTTTATGAGACTTTTGTTCTGAATTGCGATACGTAACATTTTTATCCAATATTTATTGGTTATGTTCGAATTCAATGTTTCAGATTGTTTCAACTGCACTCTGTTTAAAGAAATGATTATCAAATTAAATGAACTGGAAAATGCCGTGCAGAATCAGCACCAAAATTCTATTGCATCGAAAGCAAGACAAAACCTCGTGGATTCCGCTATGTATCAATTAGACAGTAAACTAAAATTGGCCAAAAATTCAGAGAACAAAGAAGCTTATGTAGCCACCCTCCTTAGCAACTACAAGTAATTTGACACCTGCGATTCACAAAAAATGAAATCTTATAATCTGTTTCAAGAATTTTTTAAAATTTTGATCAGAAAAACAGAAGAAAAAGTTCATAAGATGGAGTTGGAGTTGTTGCGAATATCCCGAGCAATTCAAGAGATGACAGACGCTACCCAGCATATGAAACAAAGTGAGAAACACATTGAAGCATCCAAGAAAACAGCACAAAGTCCTAGTTTGGGGAAAAATTCTAATAAAAGTCACAAATCTTCATCCAAGCAATATTTAACCAACAAAATTGGAAAACACACGAGCAAAGTTTTAGAAAAGAACTTGGAGCGTGGAGATATTGCATCCACATTGAATGATGACTACGGAGATGAATACTTCGGTGCAAATATTTCTGATGATTATGGGGATCAGTTAAGGGAGCTGATTTAGTTGTTTTTTTTGTACTAAAATGAAATTTTTATTGTTTTTTAATTTTTCTATTGACAAATGTGTGTATGCATGCTTGTACATAAATCCAATATGGAGAAACTTGGAACTAATAAAAACAGGGGCGTTTGTGTTCACCCATTGAGAAGTGCATTTGCGATTGTCGCGCGTCGTTCATACCTTCAAATAACACGAGTGATGTCGTTTTATCATAAGCAATGTTAAAGTTTTAAAAAAAACTTTTAAATACTATTGTTTTACGTTTACCTCATTTTGATTAAGAAAATGCTTGGATGAAATCAGTGTGTGTAGTTTAGCAGTGAATAAGAATTCAATTGGTATACAGAACAGATCAACTCTTACTAACCGTGATTTGTTGATTTACAAACGAAACATTTGAAATCAAAATGTCTTCAAAAATTTTCACTCCAACGAACCAAATCCGCCTCACAAATGTGGCAATTGTAAGAATGAAGAAAGGAGGCAAGCGGTTTGAAATAGCGTGTTACAAAAATAAAGTTGTGTCCTGGAGAAACAAAGTGTAAGTCATTCAATTTTATTTTGACGTTACGTGACAAAGGATTTTTTTAAAACTTAGATCGTATTAAAACTTAAAAACTAATAGCGGAAAATAATTTATTATTTAAATTGCAGAGAAAAGGATATAGATGAAGTTTTACAAACCCACACTGTATTTACGAATGTTTCGAAAGGTCAAGGAGCCAAGAAGGAGGATTTAATTAGTGCATTTGGTAGTAGTGATCAGACTGCTATTTGTAAAGAAATATTGGACAAAGGAGAATTGCAAGTTTCCGGAAAAGAGCGACAAAACCAACTAGACTCTGTTGTGAAAGAAGTTTCTAATATGATAGCGGGTAATTTAATTTGGAAAGCTCCGATTTTGTTTTTTAGAGAGGTACAGCTAAGTAAGTGTAATGTTTTGCAAACTTTTTTTGTTCTGTTTCAGGTCTTTGTGTAAACCCGGAAACTAAGAGACCATATCCCACATCGATCATTGAAAAAGCGTTGAAAGATATCCACTTCTCCGTAAAACCAAATAGAAGCTCTAAACAACAATCTCTCGAAGCTATTCCACTTTTAAAATCTGCGCTACCTATTGAAAGAGCACAGATGAAAATTCGTGTTTCTATCGTGGGTAGCTCTTGTAAATCAGTTGCAGAAAAGCTGGAAAAAATTTGCACTGTTGAACAAAAAGATTTTGATCAAGATAGTTTGAACATGGTATTCTGATATTTTATGAATTGTAATACTAATAATAATAGTAATCATAATATTTCGACATCTTACTCACAACCCATTTTTTTTCCAGATTCTTCTAATCGATCCTGGTCTGTATAGGCAAATTGATGAATTGGTACGTTCAGAAACCAAAGGCAAGGGAAGTATGGAACTAATCTCCTTAAAAGAAGTGCAGGATACTGAAGAAAGTTTAGAGTAGTAGTGAAATTGAGAAAAAATACTATACCTACCTAATAGTTAAATGTAGGAACGGAGATTTTTTTATAAATTGTCTGAAACAAACACTGCAATGTATTTTCCATTTCGCCTTTTTATTGCTTTCGTCAACAGAATTCAATTCTTACCACTAAAACATTGATTGACGTACAAAGTCACATTGCTATTTACAAAAAATCTGTTTAATTTATATACGTGTTTTTATTGAAATACAAAAAACGCTTATTTTATTGACTAACTCAATTCAACTCATGCAAAAACATTTCTTCCGTCATGATGAGACCCATGGGGAACTGCGCAGTGTACCGTCACTCAAGACAAGACTATTTAGGTGAAAAGTTGTTAGTACGCTTAGGCAGTAACAAAGAAACTATTTAAGGATTATTTTTTAGATTTTTCTGAATCTTGAGGCGCGGCTGGTTCTTCTTCAGAACGAATGTATATCGTTTCTTGTACATTGTCTAGTTTTGCCGCATATCGCGCTAAGGTGAAAAGGAAGTCTGATAACCTGTATTTAATCATAGAACACTGTGCTTAAAATCCAAGCAGAACTTGACTATCGTAGGCTAAATTCCCCGAGTGAACCCGGTATAAAATGCAACGGAGAACTTTCACTTTACCTATTCAAGTAAACCAAAGCTTGCTTGTCGGTTTCACCTGACTGGACTAACGGAGCCACATGTCGTTCAGCCCTTCTACACACTGTTCGGGCCACATGTAATTCTGCGCTGGCTTTTCCACCACCCTAAAATAGTTTCGGATAATAAACACAACCAATCACTTCACTAACATCTACAATTAAGTAATACATTTTTCTAATTGGGTTCATGTAGATAATCCTTACAGGTAGTATAAAATTTTCTAGGGGTTGTAATTCTGCACTATACTCGTCAATCCATTCTTCTAACTCGGTTGCATGTCGAGATGAAAATCTGACTTTTTTCATATGTGATTCTCTCGCTGAAGACTTGGGAGTTGCTATCGAAGAAGATACGTCCTGTTTAAAAATTGAATTTACAATAAAAAAATACATAAAGAAACTATCTACAAGACGATCTGTGTCTGTACAAACCTGCAAAATGCATTGAACGCGAAGTATTTTTTCAACGTAGGGATGATCCGCATCGATAGCGAATTCTCTAGCGAGTGCTAAATGCGATGAAAGCTCATCAGTTGCACCTAAAGCTTCAAAAACATGATCACTTTTTGGCCTCCGCTCTCCAGTAAACAAAGCAGAAGTGCCCCCATCACCAGAACGTGTATAGATTTTTGGAAAACTGCAAACAATTTGGCAAGTGTGCACACAACGATTTGAAAACTGGGCCCCTGTTATAGGCTTTGTCAGCCTCTGGATGTTTCTGTACATTTGGTTGAAAAACAAGACATTAGTTGAGTTAATAATTATATTTAAGCATGGATAACTTATTTTTAATCTTCGAGAAGACTATTTTTGGTTTCTTACCGAGCGGAATTTTGAATAGGAAGAGTAGATTTACTCAAACATGGTTTACTTAATGATGTTGACAATTTTAAAAGATTGTGATACATGCTGCTCTTTGTTGATCTGTACCGATGGATAAGATAAAAACACGGAACCAGGAGGATTTGATGCAGAACGTTAAGTCATTCTATGAAATGAACTAAACCTGCAGTTTATGGGAGCAGATCTTAAATTTTTTTAAAAGTTAAGAGAAACAATCAGTCGAAAAGTTGAAGAAAATATGTCCGTTGCAATTTTATTAAATATGGTATGCACAAATTCAATTAATAAACACTGATTCCGGTAGAAAAACGCATAAAGGCTAATCACTTAAGTTAATAGCGATTGGATATTGGATACGTAATTTCTTAAATGGGGATCAACTTTTTCGCTGGACATTGGACATCGATCTCTTTCTAAATGATATAATTTTGAGTACATTTCATCATGTTCCCGCGTAAACTATTTAATGCTCATACTGGCTACGTCGCAGATGTGACATTTAGTCAGAGAGCATTAGCAGACTATCAATTAAAACATAAAAAAAGCGTAATTTAAATTCAGAGTAGATTCATTATATTTATTCACTTATTGTTAGTTACATAACATAACGAAAACACCCGTACAAGTGATAATTAAACTTAAAAGAACATTCAAGATTAATGTTATAATATTATTGAGAATCCCTTATTTGCATAAGGTACTTCTGTTCCAGCATTATTCAACAATTATAATAAACATGAAAAGTCATAGAAGTTTAGCCATAAAAAAGTTATCAAAATCCAAACATACATTATCAAATCATTTCACCGCATTGACCACATAAGCGAGTTACCAAAAAACACTGAAGCTCACAATTGAAATTCTAACTAAACACTACAAAAAATTAGTCAGGTTATCCCAAACGGACCTCAAGTCACTAATCAGGTTGGCCAAACTAGCGTTTCTGAAAGAAAAAATTCATAAAACACATACTATTTAAAACTCGACAATTTCCAAATTCAAACAACCCATAAAATCTCTGTTCACTTACTGGTGTTTTATTTCCCTGTTAATATTTTCAAGTTGACTAGGCGAGAGGGCGAACACGGCAGCATCGTCCTGCCTCATTGCTGCAACTGCTTGATGCTTCACCAGTAAATTATTCAAAGAACTTCTGCTCATCTCGAATTCCGTTCTCATTTGCTCAAAATTGGTCATCCAGATTTGTTCTTTCTCCGTGATGATAGGATATTCTTGATGAAGTCTGAACAAGACTACTCTTAATGATTTTTCCAATCGCTCCTGAATATCTTGGTGATCTTCAAATAACTCGGCCATTTCTTCAGCAGACCTCTAATAAAATAACATAACATATAAGAAACTTTTTTAATACATACCCAGTTAACATTGATTCCTATTGCTCCAAACCTTTAGTTTATCCTTCTTTTCCATAAGTTTATGCACATTTCCGCACAAATCTTGGACTTTAGTTTCTACAATATTTGTTTGGCCAAGTAAAAATTTCGTGGCCGTTTCCAGGGTGTCCAAAAACTTCAACTTCATTGTTATCTCGTCATGGACAAATTTTTGAAGTTCTTTGCCCTGTTAAATACAACAAAATTTCAGTTAACTCCATTTCCTATTCCAGTCTAAACATTTTTATGCAAGATTACCTTAAGGGTTTCACTGCACCAATAAGCTGGCATATTTGAGTTTATCAAACTCTCTACAATTTGATTCACTCGTGTCTCCACCGAAGAATTTGGAGGACATGCAAATGCTGGGTTTTTCATTCCTACCACATCTCCAAGTGACCCATGACCAAGTAGCTGCTTAGAGGTAGTCAAGTCGGGTAAATTACATGTAACCGTCTAGAAAAATAGAAAAAAAAAAACATAAAATTAAATATTAAATTATAACACTAAATTTACTGAAATTAATTACTTTGAGATCTTTAAGAAGACAAAAAAGTCTCTGGGGAAATGCGACTGAAAATGCAATTCCAACCAAAGGACCTTTGGTTGGCACAACATTTTTCCAAGTCATGATTTCTTGGATCGAAGAATCCCTTTCTTGCATCAAAAGTTCTTCACCGATTTCTCCTTTCATGAATAAATAAAGTACTTCCAAGAATCCAACAATAGCCACATAAACTCCGTTGCCATTAACTATTGCAAACCTGAAACACAAACATGTTCATGTACATGTTCAAAAACAAAAATTTCTAACTTCTCTCTCCACCTCAAAAATCTCATCTCATACCTGGCTTTGTGAACCGGATCCTGAATCAGTTGATGAAAGCATAACGGATTTTCCAAAGGAGCATCTATTTCCAATTGCTCCTTCAAATCAATACGCATTTCGTTGGCCAACATAAACTCTTCAAGGTTGTACTGATCCTACAACACAAACACATAAAGTTCACGAATTTATTCACAGCTCAACCAAAAGTACTACGTTGTGAGCATAACAACTCACCACTTTTGACCTTTCCAAAGAGACCGAAGGGGCGACAAAAGAATTGCCAATTATCCCTTGGCCATTCAATATCGTCACAGCAATGGGGAATTCTTTAGAGGTTAAAATACACCTCACATCCTTAATAGGCTCTCTATCCTGGCGCGAGACCAAAGGTCCAAGAAATTCCCAGACGCATCTGAAAACACAAATTTAAATAATCACATTCAACATTTCCACACCAAAAAAATCCAGCCACTAATTTCCCCTACCTAGACTCATCCCTGTAGACCCTGACAAGCGCATAGTAGATCTCTCCAGATCGCCGCACAGTAAATACTGATTGATACTGCGATTTGGGTAGAATAGGTCCAAAGTCGAAATCCATTGGGATGTCCTCTTCTTTTGATGTGCTTATAAGTGGCATAGCACTTTCCGGGCCAACGCAGAAGACAGCCAATGGAGTCCCAGTTTCTCCATAAATCCTAGTGTCAGGTCCAAAAGGAAACATTAAACAACCGTGAATTTACCCCGGCAATACTAACTAACTAACTAACAAACTACAAGTCTATCAAAGGCAATTTAACATAATCAAAGACGAACCTGAGATAACAATCTGAGAACAAAATAACGACAACTTTTTTCTCTGCTGATGGCATCCATTTGGCTTGCATTAGCGTTAATGATTCCAAGCCTTGCGTTTTCTCGCCCAAAACAGTACACCTAGGAAAATACAAGTAAACGTTTACCATACTCAGTTTCAGTCGTAATAATTGACACAACTTGAAAAACATAAAAAACAAAACACATACTGAAGTTTTTTCCCTTTGAGATCAGAATGTGGTGAAGAATGGGGGAATATGCAAGTCACAGCTCCCTTCGCACCCCAAAGCAATACACGATTAGCAGCATGTGAATTCACTGCAATATGATTCACGTCAAACGATATGTAGCAGTCAACAGGAAATTTCTGAAAAACAAACACAAAATTTGCAATGCCTAGAAACAATGGGTTCTCATAAACTACCATCCGTTATGGAGATTTATTCCTTTCTTCTTTTGTGAATTTTAATAAGATTCCCAATTCATATACTATCCTGCATAAAACAATGGGGCAGAATAAGCCATGATGATGTTGATTACAAATACATACACAAGTAACATTGGTCCACATTAGCATGCAAATATACATAAAGTAGACTTGGAAAATATAAAATCATTGTAATCAATGGTCGGATGGATGCTGTGCACGAAAAGATTATGATGATGATGGGAAATGAGAATAATGGCTCCTGCACGAGCACTACTATAACGTATACCGCAATAATAGCATTCCCAGGAACTAAAGTATTGCCATTAAAGCCCAGGCTCTATATTACAAAGGGAGAAAGTGAGCGAGTCGATTTATGATTATTTTTCATTTCGCATATGATTACATAATCCTTCCTTGTGGTGGTGTGTACATTTTACAGGGAAAGGGGAATGAACCAAAGAAAGAATGGAAATGTGCATATTACTTTCACAAATGCAATCCAAATGCACACTAGTATAGCAAGGAAGCAAGTGCACGTAAAAACCTTTGCAATCTTAATAATAATATGATTAGAGGAAAGTAAAGATGTGACGACGGAATATATGCACATACACATTCTGCCTCTCTATTTTTCTTATTGCTATCATCATCATCATCAAAATCATGATTACAAAGCCAACGGAAAAAAAGCCCGGGCATACATTCAATAACGCTAACCCACACGCGTATAGACAATCTAATGGCTTTTCATTAAGTGTAAAAAATGGGATCCTGTTCTTTTTTGTTCCCTTAATATTCTTCCCATCATATGGAATAATGCACCAAAGCTGTACTTACTTTCAAACATTTTTCAAAATCAAGCAACCTACCCTGGGAATACACAGTCAGAGCATTCATTGCACACACACACAAGAAACCTCAAAAAGTGAAAACATTAGGTACACCATAATAATATTTCCTATTACCTCATGCGGTGCAATCATACTCAAATAACTAACTCTTTCTTTTTTCATGCATGCAACAAAAAGGGCTGAAAGTGATGACTACTTTTCTACCCTGTTTTGTATCAAAACGATCCTACTTTTTTCATTAAAGTGGCACCTTAGTGACAGAATATTACTACCCATTTCATATTGCCAATATGCTCTCATTTCTTAATAACTCACTGAAATCCCAAACACATTTCCAAACCTTAAATAAATGATATATTACATCAAGCTTTTTTGTTTAACATGTCCACCATTTGGTACCGATTCAACAGCCAAATTGAGTATGCTACAGCCAACTTAAATGACAAACTAAACTACTTAACGCCCAGTCGATTTGTATGTACAAGACCCATTTTCGTCGTCACACACATGTTTTATTGGAATGCACCGGGTTGCTGTGAAATAGTCGTGAATGAATACAACCTTCATTTGAATGGGAGAAAAAGCCACAAAGACTGTACACAAGTTGTGAACAGAGCCCTAAATTCAAGTCACAAACTGCTCTTTTGGAGCCAACAATCATAATGGGCAATACAGAGCGAGAGTAGTGATTTCCTTCCATTCCTTGTAGGAAGGAAGGGACAAGAAAGAAAAGGTGCTCCCATTCAGCATCTGGTCCGCACAATAAAGGTGGAAATGAACTTTCCAACTAAATTTTACTCCAGCCAGTGAGTCAGTTAGTGAGTTGAGACACAACACACAAACTAACTAACTAACTATACATGATGAGAGCAAAGGAGTTTGTTTTGGGGACAGCGTAAATCATGCATTGTGCAGTCCGTAGAATGGGACTTATTGGTAAAGTTGGGACATATTTATGCTGCACAAGAAGAGGGAAGCCACCATATTTATGGAAGAATAAGGAACTACACACTGCACGTTCAACACTCTCATTCCATTCCAATGGGCTTTCAGTGCCAGTAGTTAGTGGTAGTTAGTGTTTACTCTCTTTTCCTCTCATTATTTCACTAACTAACTAACCTACGCCGGTTAAACTAAATTACTGTCTTTAGTTCACATATTTACAATAACATTCCATCTCCCACCATATGCACAAGCTATCCACTTGAATAGTTACAAACAAACAAATGGCCCATTCCTATCACAGAAAATTATTTTACACTATGGGCTCCTGAATTTCAGTGGGAAGTGGGATGTAAAAAAGATAGAGTTTAAGTACATTGATGGTGCTACACACTTAAAGATGCTAGCCGGAGGGTAACACAAATATAAATTAAACGGTGGAGACTGGATTCAAAGAAAAACAAGTTCAGGAGACCCCAATAATATATTGAAGATGAGAAGAGAAGCAAAAGGGAAAGAGAGGACAAAGGCATTTGCAATTTGCTAATAAGAATGAATTTATGTGAGCAGAAATGAACATTATTCAATGGCCACAACCACTTCTTGTGCACATGCATACAGTCTGGGAGTTAATTTGTGCTCCAAATATATGGACAAATATTCTCTCAAACTAACTAACTCGTGTTTGACATTATTGTTCGCACTATGGGCCTTCCGAGATGAACTCTCCAACTCCCCCCTTTAAAATATGTGTGTTCCCGTGAAAATTCCTGTTATTTCGTTCCCTAATGTATGCGTACACAAAGAATTGAAGAAGCTCCCAAAGACTAAAATCTAGTCACCAGTCCATAAATATTACACTCTACTGTATTTATACAAGTCATCTTACTTACTAACTCACTATCTCCCATTCATTTTATATTCCCTGTATTTCCCATTTCCATCCCCATATATTACATTTTCTCTACCAATTTACACTCAAATATTACCAGGCCTAGGTAAGGATCTAAAAGTTTCTCAACTTTCCCCTACAGCACAAATCGCATTCTCAAACGCTTCCATCAAATATGCAGCCCTAAATAAAAAGTGAAAGTTAAACTTATCAAGTGAGTTAAGTTGACAGATCTAAATACACGAGAAATCTATTGGATTAGCATAATTTTCGTCAAGTAAACCAAACCACAAGCAGGGTGAAAAACTATACACCTTTTGTACTCTTAGTCGGCAAGTTTACACAAAAAAAACTTTCTTTTTTCTCCCTCTTGGCCCTTACAAACATCGTAGTTACACAAACAGCACAAAGGTGGTGCTTCCAATCCCAATACAAAAGAGGATTCGTGTCCTAGTTCAATCAACAGAACTATCAAATATGTCATTTCAAATACACACACACGAATGAATGGATGATGACATGTCCAATAGTATCCCAGATCACCTTCATTACCTGTAAACTCACACTATAGAAACATGTGTGTGACCAAACCAGTTGTTTATTTTATCATTTTCCATTTTGATTACATGAAAGTAAATTTCTTTCAATACACGTGCGTGTACTCATGCAATAATCTCAAAAGATACTTGTACCCTTTTGCTACTAAAAAATATCGAGTCATAAAAAATGACAAGTTGGACAAAACGAAAAAACTTGTAGACAAGAGAAAATGTACAAGTGCCAATTCATTGCGAAAGAAAAGTGTCACTTGATTTATATTTTTCCCCAACCAAATTACAACAACATGAACACACAATGCTGTGACTATACACAAAGTAATCAAAACCCGAACCCTTTTGCATCCATCGTGAAATCTCATTAGAGTCTAGATCCCATCATTGATCTACGCCGCCATAATAAACAATATTAATTAAAACGGGCAAAAAAAGAAGGAGCTAGTCATAAATTCAAAAGGAAATGAGCCATGTTATACAATAAAAGGAGAGTGTGCACAGACGAGAAACTTTTATACACACACCAATTAGACAAGAAATGAAAAAGAAAGGATTAAATTCTATACTCTTTCCTCCCATCATTAAAAAAGACAGTAGGCAACAAAGTGATATGATAAGAGTGCAACTACACTATATGGCATCTTCCTCTATCCATCCATACTAACTTATATAACTAATCCGATCCACAGCCATTAACAAAGAGCAACCAAATTGTTTCATCTCCCAATCCTTGCATAACGTCGTCCATAACCCAGCCGAATAAATAAAATACCATAAAAACATTCTATCTATCAATCCTTGATTAGAGGGGAGCGGCTGGCTCACTACTACACAAAACATTAAAATTAAAAGAAGCCATTTCTCCCTAAGGAGCAACTTGATCAAAGCAATTCCAAGGTGCCTTCAAATGGAAAACAAAGCTCATCCCCACACGGCTCTCATTCCCCGTAACTTTCCATTCCAATCAATAATCACACGGAATTACTCACTTATGTACTAACTACGTGTTCGAGCCGGGTGTGAAAATATCAAATATTATGAGCAACAAACCCAGAGGGTGATTTTCATCATGTGCAACTAAACTACACGCAATCAACCCATGATGATCATCAGCTCATTTCACCATTCCCAGCTAAAACATACATACTTTCCCATGCTCTAAATATTGACTGACACTAGTCTAGTTAGTGAATGTAAGTACGTAGTATTATTACCCAAAACTAAACGAATTGAACATTGTGGCACAGCGACCAATACTGCTATGCAGAGGATTTTTGGTTCTTGCGATAGATACTTGTGGAACCCTGAATTCATTCAATGAGGGTAGTATCTATATCTAGTTAGTTAGTTAGTTAGTTAGTTAGTGCTGCGGACCAAGAATTGAGATCGCTTTAATTAAGAGTTTGGCAGATCTATAATGCACACGTAAAGATATGCATGCATACATTTTGAGAGCTGCTCATCAGGGGGTGTAAAAACATGAGTACGCGTACAACACGATGGGATGCCATTACTCCTTTTCTTCCTTATGGAACTAAAAGTTGGTGTATGAAACCAAGAATTTCCCTATGGTTCTCAATTTTGCCCGTATATACTTTTAGTTACTCTAGAATTCAGTAGCTTTTCTTCCAACAGAGTCCGTATGTCCCTTGGGTGCCATCAAAACAGCCCCTCACTTCCACATCTAAATATTCATTGTATCAATTGCATCCTCCATTATTATCCCTCGCTCCGTCTGTTCCCTATCTATCATGATCTTAAGAAAATGGAGCGCAAAAAAATACTAAATTTCCTAACTCTTATTTTTATTCACTTTTTCAATCATTTTCTTGGCCCTAAAAATTACAAACCAATCCTCTGTTCCAAAAAAAAGTGCACACAAACTATTATCCTCATTTTTAGCTTACTAATGCCAAGATATACTGTATTATGCGAACAAAGAACTTTTGGCTACTAATTTTTAATTTCACTGGCACACACTTGAGACGCTTGCTCTCTCACTCAGTGACTGCAGGTTTTACAAGTTTCCACATGCGGCTGGTGAAGACGCAAAATCAATTAGTGAAAGTGATAATAATGTCACGTCATAATAAGAAAGAACGTGAGCACAAACTAGAAAGCATGGCCTGAACTCTAGCATAGGGAGCCAGTCATGATGATGATGATGATAATGTGAATACTTCAAATGGGCAAAGGATTACTTACACGCTCGCTTGCTTCCATGCATACAAGACCTGATGTAAAAAGAACAGTAGAAAAATGGTATATGGGAGCTACCAAAAAATTATTAATTTCCAAATGAGTCATATTATTTATCCTCGGCGGAAGAGAGATAAAAATTAGAAAATAGAATTTATGACGGGGATCTTGTGAGCCCCAAAATGAAAGCATCTTCTCATATATACCCCCAAAAGATGATAATGATTATTACTGTTAGTTTTCTCCACAAATTTTTTCCCATCATAAATAGAAGAAAAGGAGCCACTTTCATTACTTGTTTTAAAATGGTACAATGTTGACACAATGCGTCTTGCTTGCTATACATAGTATACTCCCCATGCTTCCAAATGAAATGAAACCAATGAATGAATTTTTCCTCCTATTAAATTCTCGGGCCGCTTTCTTTATCTTCGTCATCCATCTACAACCATACTTACTGACTTGCTCAATTTTTTTATCACATTTTACCAGTTTCCATCCACTCGTAATAAATACATGGATGATGATACGTATCTTCAATCTGTACGCAATATAGGATGTTTTAACATTGAATTACAACATGAGCAAAACGGAGCAGTGGAGAGAAAGCATGGCTGCATAATTCTCTTTCTTATAGTCCTTCTCTAAAGAATGCCAACAAAATTTCCTTTTGATTTTTACGACTTTTCTTTTTTTTATCGTATCTATATCTCTCGGTCTCCATTTTTTTGTCCTTTTCTCCCTCTTTTGCATTTTTATAGCCTGCCACTACTATTCATTCATAAATAGCTCAAGGTATACTAAACTATACCCTTTTTACTACCCAAGTCTTCCAAATCAGTTCCTTTTTTACTCTTGTCTTCTTTCATCCGACAAACTGGAACTAATAAGAAGAAAAACGACATTTTTCCTTCCCATGTAGGAATCAACTATTTCCATTTACTATTCGCATTCCTCCAACTGTAGGCCAGTTTATGACACCGACCAACCACTTATTGCAAAACTAACTAACCATCTATTACTGTGCACCAAAAAGAAAGTCGGGGGGAAAATCACACACCAATAATAACGTACACATTTAATAGCCACTTGACTACAACATAGGCTATCGATGATGACGCTTGGTAGCAATAAAACAATCTTCATATCTAACTCTGGCCACATACTACTCCTACTACATGCAGTCATTACCAGATGGTGCATACATATAATGGGTCCCTTGTACAAGAAAATGAGTTAATCCTTGGAAGAAAAATTGAGCGATTTCTATCTTTATTGCATGGAATGTAGATTGGTCACTATTAGCTAGCTGGACACAGTAATTGTTTACGCAATCTATACCCATTTTTTGGTATGGCAGATAAAATTTTGTCCACAGTTGGACTTACGTATAGTTGCTCCTATAAGTTGGTTAGAAAAGAGCAATAAGCCCAATACCGAAACCAAAGTACATAATAATAAGACGGCCCGAGAGAGAAAATAAATGTGAGACTAAATAGGTTTGAAAATCCGAAGGATTATAGTCCCAGAGTCTACACAATTTTTCCTTCCCTTCGTCTTGCTCCTGTGCACAAATATTATTATTACTATATAAATCCGACAATGGAACGTGTGACATACGATATGATGAAGATGAGAAAAATAATATAAATAGTACATTTCGTGGGTAGTAGTGACGACTACTTATTTACAGATATGATTATGATCATCATAATAATCATTACGTTTATCTCCTTATTTTTGGGCACACAACAGAACGCAAATGGATTCTTGTATGGTTCGTTACACATGGTTTGTCTATCTACTTTTGCAGATGTAATAAATTCCATGACATTCTCCCGATTTCCCTGATCAGGGCCTCAATCATAAAAATTTACTGAGTCAAACTAAAGTAAAAAAAAGCATCATAAAATAATTGACTCTTACTTACAGCTTACTTAACACGAGCAAAAATCTAGATCTTGCTAAGTTTTACTCAAGTTATTTTTTTCTTTATTAATGCTTGCTTGTCCTGACGCGACTTAAGTAAGCCATTTGAATCGGGCCCAGGGCAATAATGATCAAAAGATTAATATTTCATATTCCTCCAATAGATGGATTCTGCTCATCTTTCCAACAAACCTAACCACTATACATAAACTAACTAACTAACTAACTCTGATAATATCAAAATTGTATTTCATGATACCATATCAACGATATAATGGGGGTTCCAAATAGCCAAAGGTGATACGAGAAGGAATTCATTAGTCAGTGAAACGGAATGAACAAGAAAGTTACTCAACTAGATAATAAGTGTACAATCTATAGACGATTTCCTACCTAAACTCAACTCCCAAAACAGAATCCAAAATAATGACTTCTCAAAACTCACAGCTCAGGGCTTTCCTCTTGAGCTTGCACAGACCATATTTCTCAATAAATCCTAAAATCATTCATTATTTACGAATAGCGTAACATCAACAAAACTCCACTCTTTCGAAACTGTCCCGGTAGCGAAAATAACAAAAGCTTACCAAACAACTAACCTACAGCAGCATATCCATTCATCAAACGTGCCGTAAAATTCCTATCCCTCAAGAGCATCCAACCGAACCACAATACCTCAAAAACTGCAGAGTATACAAATACCCACTCACTGGCAAATAAACTAAAAAACCGAGTAAATCCGAAAACTTACTAAAAAATTAACAACCTCTATCTATTAATAATGAAATGAACCCCTAATTCCCAAAATTGAGCCAGAATACACAGTGGCTTGAGTAAACAATGAGGGATCTTTTGTGTGTGCCTCTCGGCAATTCAATTTCCTCCTCATTATGGCCACCCTAAAGAACTTCATATCAATGGTCTCATCAAAGATCATAACAATGACCAAAACCAGCACTAGACCACATGCAGGGCAAACCTTAGTATGGGTCAAATACTTTCTATACCAAAACTAAAGCCATGTGCTTTCACTAGTTAGTTAGGAGCCCGAACATAATTTTGGGAACCAAATGCACTCACTAACTCAGTCAGCCAGTCAGTGAGTGACTACTACTATATGGAAGGTAATTTGATCACACAGCTTTGATCTGTAAGAAGTGATAACAACATTATATAGAGAGCTGGATGGAGCTTATTGTAAAAAATGCACTCTCCAGTGAGATGGATATAGTAAGTGTGTGAGGGAGTGAGTAGCCGCGTGACTTGTTTCCCAGTAATCCTCCAAGAAGGCGAAAAAAGGAGCAGTTAGCTCCAGCTATACGAGATGAGACAAGTGACCCAAAACAAGACCATATTAATAGGGTGTAATACATAACGTAGGACGAGATGAGAAGCTGTCTAAATAAACTTGGATGGATTGTGTAGAGCTAGGGAGAACGTGGAACAAAGATGGGGACGCTTATGGATAAAAATGTAGATGGAACACCCAAAAGGAATCAAGCATTTTTCAAAGCGTCAAGAAAGTTAGTCTTTTTTTTTTGTTTCTTCCAAAAATGAAGGGAAAAACAAAGACTAGAGAAGTGAAATGAAAACTTTTCCTATACTCTGGTGCACTGTGGTCCGTTTGTAATTCTCCTTTAGTTTATTTCCCTTTCCCAAATTGACGATTTTTCACTGACTTGGAAATTGCAAGAGAATACACAAGAATGAAAATCACTAGAGAGTCAAACAGTGGAGCAGGGAAGGAGAGAAATGGGCTCCGATTTTTCAACATAAAAAAACACACTCTATACATGTAGTTTCAGTTTCCCCACTAACTCTATACACTTTATTTTCCATGCTATCATATTCCCTGGGAAATAAATAAACTGACAAATATGAACCCACATGAGATCACTGGAATATATACGAACAAAGGGAAACACACACACACACATACAACAATTCTAATACTATTATAGATGATACAAGTAAAGTTTCCCTTCCTAAAAAGTCAATCTATCCGAGTCTGTGAAATTCATCCCATTTACAGTGTAACTAAAATAAAATTGGTGAAACAACTAACAAACACTATACTGTATACTGCATATAACGGCATTCATCAAATGTTTTCTTTTTCACAGAAAGCAATCAGTTTGCTTCTTCTGGCTAACTTAATAGCATATATAGTTCGGACTTGATCCATATCATTGTAACTTTATGATCTTGATTTGTCTGCCTGAGTATTCTCTATGGATTTTTCTTCACTTTATGGATATGGATACACATGGGCAAAGGTCAAAATAACACATACAAAGGAAACCACCAAACTGATACATTTCACTTTCTTTCGTCTCCATCACAAAACAATGTGCCTTTAATAATGCAGTGAATTGGCTCACCCCTCTTGTCTGAACCTCGTTCCAGACCATTTATTTATTGACACGTCTCAGTCATCCGGTCACTTTACTTTTCTCATGGCCAACTCACAGATTCAATCAGAATGAACAAAGCATGGGGGTGAAAACACGAGAAAAACCAAAGTCCACTCAAAAATAACTTTCTCACTCAGTCAGTTAGTTCAATCCAATCACTTCTGTTTGACAATACTATCCAACAACCCTTATTAAACACTACAAATACACTCAACCCATAAAAAAGAACTATCCATTCAAGATCAAATTGTCTATAGAAAAAGATACAGAAATCATCGCAAATATCAAAAATCATTTCCCCCTTTTACAATGCAAACAAACATAACATTGAGATTCACACTCACAGTTTACATGGGAAAATAATGCATCCAAATTGGCTTCATTTCCATTTAAATGTATGCATTTATTCCACGACTAGTATGTCAATCTAAAAATGATCTTGTCATCTTTTCACTTCCTCCCCATCCTAGTTTTTTTTTACAAAGACATGTTTTTGGCAACCAAATAAATATAAATTCTTATTATCATCCTGCTCAATGCAGTCATGCAAGAATTTTTTAGATGGAGTACAGACCGTAATACTACCAAAAAAATGAGCAAATACATCACATCCATCCCATGAATTATTGAGCTTTAGAATAACTATACTGTACCTATGCACACTGGCTTTAATAGAAACACACTATAATAAGTTCTTAAGTACACTATATACAGTACAGTAAGTAGTGGCATGAATGAATGAATGAGTGAAATTCCATCGCAAACCTTTTACTTTTGTCATCTAGTAGGGACTTTTACTTTTGTAGTATAGTATGCTTATAAGGTGAGCCGAACAGACCCCTAAAATCCTGTACATAGACTATAATATAATATTCACAAGAAGGATCAAAGAAACATCTTTCTTTTCTCTCTTTTGCATTCATTTGCCTATAAAGAGGCTTCACTTCTACCTCCTCATCTTTATTCTTTTTAGGCATCATAATTCACAGTCAAAGAGTGAAATGAGACGCCATCACATGATTTCTGAAGCAAGGGAGAAAATGGACCGTCATTTGAATGTACACGTTTGTAAACGGGTGCCGTCAACCCCAAAATAATAGCTTTCTACAAATCCGTTTCCCCTAAGTAAATAAACTGACAAAACTTAACCAACTTTTTAACCCAAAGCAGGTAAACACGTTTCCAAATATTACCACCAGGAAGCCACAAAATCGAATCATTATACATATAGAAAAGTATTCATTTGAGTTCACTAACTAACTAACTATAAGTGGTATTCATTATACTACAGAAGAAAAAAACGGTCAGTAAAATCTAATCTGCTTGTGTTTTTTAGAAAAATTTGAAAAATTTAGACTTCACCACAAAAAAATGTTTGCCAAACTTGTCACGACTCCCAAAAAAGTCCTCTAAATGGAAAAACATAGAACAGAAGTTGGGTCCTTCCATTTCACGGAAGCCGGTTAAGCTGATAGTTGATAGACCATGAAATTCTTTCAGTTCCATAGGAAAATAAGCTGTTATCCACTATTTAAAGAAGAATTGCTCCCCTTTTCGCTCAAACATATATGATCCCGTCATTCCTTTACATGTAATAAGTTATATTTTTTTACTCCTGTCTCTCAATAAACATACCAGTTCTGCGGGTAACAGCAACAACCTATTACGATATGCACAAAACATTTAAATGTCGTTTCCTTCACTCTTTCATTTTCCGGAGAGAGAAAAAAAATACATACAGGGATCTGTCATATGAAATCCTTTGCTCTGCATTTATATTCCATCCCTAATAATAATAAATGACATGTCCCTACAGTCCTGTGTGACAGGAAATAAATTTGGATCAATATACAATGCATATTATCAAGTTCTCCAGCCCAACAACAACAACTCATGACAAATGACAAGTCACAAACCATTCTTGTAATGAGATGAAATTGAAAAACGTTTCACCCAGTCCTCAACCAACTTTTAGGTAACATGATAAAATATTACATACTTGGATAATCGATCTGTGACGGCAATCTGTTTAAACCAATAAAGTGATCCAAACAAAAAAATTCCACACCCAAACTTTCTTTGGTATTGATGGTCTTAAAAACCACATATAATTTTTTCGCTATCAAAATCATGCAATCATTCAATCAGACTTGTTTACTAATAAAACTACTTTCACTTTTTGACAGCATATTTCCTTAATGCCAGTCAACATACCAAAACCCCCCAAAAAATCAGTTTTTAGTTTTCATTCCACAGATGGAGCTGTCACATCTAACATGACAAAAAACCTCACACACAAAAATACGGAATTCAAATCCAGGCCTTCAAATTCAGTGAAAAATACGTGAATGTTTGTTCTTGTGAATGGATGCACAAAACTCAACATTTCACATTGATAGAGGATCTCTCATACCCTTAGTAGCAATACTCATGCTTTTAGAAACCGAGAATAATTCCACTAGCCTATAATGTTAAGCAAATGAAGCGAAAGTTTAAAAAGCGTCACAGTTACTACATCCAACTTAACTGTAAAGCTCTAACAAGGCATGAGTAATAGGAGCGACATATAGAAGAGCGAAAAGTCCAAAAAACGAAGACAACAAACTTTCCCAACTCACTTTGCTCGTCAGTCTATCTTCCCCATTTGGTGCCTCCGTCTACTACTTTGCATACATGAACTCAAGTGAAAGAGTTTATTGGAAAGTGGAGGAAGCAATATAAAGAGAGGCAGAAAAAAAGCATGAATAGATCACGTTCATGCATGCATACTTTTTCTTGTACAGAGGAAAAGGACATGATGATGGGATGGGGAAAGAGCGAGAAAAAAATTTGAACACAACAGGAGTTGAGGGAGTCATTACGACCGATAATGTAGCCTACGAGCCATTAACGTTTTCAAACTGGATCTGATCAATCTCTTTCTTCCTTTCTTCTAAAGAAATGCCATATGCAAATCCATGGAGTGCTCAAACTGAGCACACAAAATATCACCACATGCATTCCCCTTAATGTAAGATGCACAATCTTGCACACCCTACACTCATTCCCAATCCATGTACAACAGAATACAACCATAGTTAGTTAGTTAGCAAGGTTTCTTTCACAATCATAGTTTCCAAAAACCCTGGCCAACAATATTATATTTGAAAGAACAATGCACATTGAAATTAGAAAATCAACTTTCAAATTCACACAAACACAATTCATAGTAAAGCTAAATAACTAAGGGTGGTTTCTTTAACTCTAGCAGAAAAAAAAAATTCAGCAACTACTAAATTTATCACTCCATGTTTATGCAACATAGGTTCTTATAGAAGTAGTGGCTGTATATGTACATTGTTTTGTATATACATAGGAACTAGTAGTTTTTGGAAATTACTCCTATGGGTGAATGAAAGTTCCCTTTTCCGTCCATGAACGATGTCTTCTCCGTATAAACTGTCATTTGCTATGAAATTGCGCCCATAAAATCAGCCTTGACAGTTCCTTTCTGTTCAGCTACAGACAATTGTACATAACACCCGTTTTATTTCCATTCCCATCATAATGTACAGAAATGTGGAAGACACTTTTTATTCAATTCCTCATGGAGTACAGGAGGATAAACAAACCCATCAATTCTTAATTCCCAGCATTTTAAAATCCACCCTATTGATCCTCGTCAGTAGCATGTACAGAGCTCGTCATAATAGTCTCGTGGAAAACAATAAAACCTGCTGAGATAGACTTACAAAAGTGAGAAAACACATCACTGCATATAAAAGTGACGCAGCCCAAAAGTGAAGATAGCAATAGAGAATGGTAGTTAGTTAGTTATTACACTAGTTTTGGTGACTATCCTTATTTATTGGAAGGGGGAATAGAAAAGAAGGATTTAAGCAGCTGTTGTCTCTTAAAATTGAAATAATATTGTTCTGTGAGCAAATTTTTACAATTTTATCTTGAACGAGAGTAAAAAATCAGGCAAAATTTTAGCATTATTATCTTATAGAATGAAAAATGAAAGCATAAATTTCTAGGATAATGTGTCTAACTAACTAACTAACTAACTAACGAACCTACTAAAATAGACTTATAGAGAGCAGAGAATTTGAGCCACACAAATGTGCCAGTGATAATCCAAATCCTCAAGTACAAGGCATTGGAATTAAAGGAATAGAAGAAAAGTGGCTGCCACAGTTATCTTACGTTAACTACACTGATAAAAAGACAACGTCTCCCTTTATAATACACGGAGCCCAATTTCATTCGTCTTATCTTTCTCCACGACAAATATTCATTCTCATAAATTTTTATGCTTCACAAAATACTCATTCTCTTAATGTCTATTTTATACCGCCGTTACTCATTTGTCACGCTAGGGAGAATTATTATAAGTTTTGGGTAACTTTTTTTTATCTGCAGCGCAGCATCCAATCATTGTCACATCGCCACTTACATACGAGATGGAGGATGCATCAAGGAGAACATGTTATTATATATAGTGGCAATTTTCGATGAACAATGAAACGATTCTGATGATTCTTTTGTTTTACCACTTTTCCTTTTCCCATTTCATTTGAATGAACGAGCTTTGTAATTTTATTTTCATGCAGATACAGGGTGCTCGTTTCACAAGATCTACCCAAAAAGACACAAAGGCAGTCAAAGCGTCTTCCGGATCGGATTCATTGAAATTCATTCACCCGTCTACGGCTAGATTTAATTTTACTGGCCAACTATATGGGCTCTTCTTAGTTAATGGAATCTTTAAATGGATCTCAAAAGACTCAAGAGTCAAAATACGAAGAGCGTGTATTAGATATACATAAGCATTGCAAGGAATAGGTATGTGTAATAATCAACCACTATCATCTCAAGTTCCCGGTGGGTCTTTGCAACACTAATTAACACAAAGTGTTATCTATCCTACTGAACTAGCTATATAACTGCCATTTTCTATACACAGTCGATAAAACCGAATGAACGTAATAAGGCAATGCAAACATGAATGAAAGGATCAATATGTGTCCTCATTCGTCACAAAATTCCAAAAAATGGAAACCACCTAGCAGTTTAATTAACTTGATCTTAATTTCAGCATAATATTATTACTGCAAGTCATCGAAGATTCTCTATCCCAATCCCCAGTAGGCACTATTTCCACGAAAATATAAAAACCAACGTCTTGAGTTTTCAGCAGATAGTACGAAACGTTAGCAGGCCAATTCAATGTGGAACAAATGTTTTGAGCACAGTTGGAATCAAATTCTACCTTCACACTTTAAAAAACCACACTTCCTGATGTGCAAGTTTTTAAATTTTGATCTTGTGACCAACTTGGTTGACCAATGCATCGGCTAATCGACTTCGACACCTTAAATGTGGCTAATTGTTTTAATATGTGACAACGTAATTAAACTCTAAAACCAATCAAATGCAATTTCGGAGTATTTCATAATAATAGTTTTCCATATTTTAACCGTTGTGTACCAACGCCTAATAACGAATCTTACTTATCTTACGCATCTCCGTTTAAGAATTCAGAAGAGCCACTAGTCAATGCCGGTATTTCCATTCAGATCAGTAACTTTAATGCACTTTTTAATTTCCTCAAAGCTGAAAATATCGATGGATTCAATACCGAACAGTGTGGCTAACAAACCGATATGCTTTCGACAACAATCCCCCATAAGTTTAACTTAACTATGACTCTCTGCATTCAAAATAAATCAATCAATGTTTGCTCACCTTCACATTCTCGGGTGGCACAACCGAGTCCGTTTTAATCACATCCAAATATCTGGCAATTAAAATAGATTGATGAATGGGACTCCAAATGTAGCAGTAATCTTCATGCATGGCAATTATTGAATTAGCTTGGTTTAGATGAGAAATATTTTCTTGGATTAAAGGGTGACATTTGAAAAAGTCGATGTCCGTAGAGATACGGGGATACGGAGGGAAACGAGGGTGATTAGAGGAAGCAAACATTTTGGTTCCCATTTCCATCACCATTGAATTTATTAAAAAAAAATTTGAGTACAACTAGTTTAGTCAATAAGAAACTTTGAAAATCCACAAATACAAAAATGTACAGAGAGGAAAATTCTTGATTTTGCAATATAAGTGAGGGACCGCTGATTCTCCCGCTTTTCTATTCTACCATTGAGCCTACTCTTGCTTGCTGCAAATGGCAAACTATACGGTGGTTGCTGGGTGAACAAAGCATGGGAATTATTTTTTTCAACTAAAAGTTGTGTGAACGGCGTGAAAATGTATATGATGATTTTTAATGTGTTGAGCAGGTTTAAATTCACCAAAAATGCTTAATCAAGCTATTATTGATTTTGACGACGCATTATTTCTTTTTTTTAAACTTTTTAAATGATGTTTAATACGATAGATAAGACAAACTGAATCATGGTTTAAGTCTTACGTGAAAGAAAACAATAATGACTATTCAGAGTGGCTAGAATATAAAGTTAGGGCATATTACGCCACCACGTGTAAACCAAATGTCAATTGGGATGGGTAACTGAAAATGAAGGATATTAATTTTCACATATAGATAATCTTTAAGTTAGTACGCCTATTAGTTTTCTTAGTGTCTCCGTTTGCTCTTCATTTTACACGGATCTGATGATAAATGTGAATTTTTACGACTAGACAAATGATGAGAACCTATCAGTTATAGGCATGACCATAGAAATTACTAACAAAAAAGTTTCTGTTTTCACATTGTGCATAGTGCAACATTGTTTCCTTTGTTTTCAAATGAATAAAAATGAATGCGAAATACGTTTTAGGAGTTATAGTTAGCAAAGTAGTTAGTGAGTCCGTAAATATCAAAACATTATTATATGATGATTAGGCTATACGAAATGCGTGACACAGAAGGGCAATAATACATGAAATAACAATTCATGAGAAACATATAAAATCAAATGACAACTGATAACAACACATGGGATACATTCAAAGTCTAAGAAGGGAATTTTTTTCTTTAAACAATCAGTGTGACCTAACCAGAAGACCTTTATGACCTTACTGGTCTGCAACATTGTATTCAGCCAACATTTTATGACTATTTAATCCCAATAATTTTATTGCATCGATTTTCTTTCCTATACATTGTATGCACATTTGTCATTTCGTTGGCGTCTACGTTTCCAGTGTCGCATTACAAATGTGACATAATGCTAGAGGGCCTAACACTCAAATTCATATAGTAGAAATAACAGTTTTGTTTACGAGTTAATGGTAGATAAAGACCAAAAAATCACTACTCGTGCATATTTTCTACGTAACCATTAATGTGTAGCCAGCAACAGTAAAAATCATTATTTTGATTCAACACTGATAAGCTATTGAGAAACATAACAAATGCCGTAATTCAAGTTCCTCAACATTTTAACAAATCATTGTCAATACACTCTATATGCGATCACTCATTTTTTCTAACGCTCTTGTATACGAAAAAACAGCTTACATGCAATAGTTTAAAAATCCTTTCTTACAAATGGTCTTGTGGGATTGACTACCAGTTTATGCACACAAATAAGCTTTAAATAAGAGCATGCACGCTTTTCATATGGAATCCATACATAGGCTGGCAACATTTTATTCGCTATTTCCTAATCAATAGATTTGATCTGTGCCCAAAAAGTGTACACACGACACTCTCACTCAATCATGGCACAATGAAAGGGTCTCACGTAATAATCCATTTCGTTTACATAGTATAGACATTAGTTTTGAGTTGTACGGGAATAATTATTCAACGTAGCTCACTCACTACTATACCCATTGGTAATAATACGTAGGACAGACCGATCGGCGAGATAGACATCCAAAGTTCGAGTCTATTTGCCCTTTTACCTGCATTGGAAGTAACTAATAAATCACCATTTGTGTTGTGACACATTAGTATAGAATCAATGAGTGGACTATAGGAAAACTATACTAGGGAATTATAATTATCACGAACTGCGGGTAGCGCCACACCAATAAAACCATTTGGTTCACTCAATACCGTACAATTTAATGCATAGCTCATGAAAAAATATGCTTGCAGTGTTTTTATAACGCAATAAAACAACAATAGAAGCTATAGCACTATTGACCACTACTATGAAAAATGATGGTCAACACGACAACAAGTAGTAAGTGAAATGGTGTAAAAAAAGTAAGAAATTTAATGTGTTGAGATTTAGAGTGGAAGATTTCACTTTTGATTAATTCTTTCAGTTGCCGTTTGCGTTACTAAAGTTTCACTAATTTTTCGAGCTCAAGGTTTTCCACCTCCATCAATGCCGATAACATGTAACCTTTATGAAAGTTTAAGAAACTGACAGGAAAAAGCGATTAGAAAGAAAGTGGTAGCATTTCTCATATGGACTATGGTTCTATAATTCTGTATCAGTTTGATCTTTGTGCTATCGACCAAGCAAATAGTGCATTGCTTTATTCACGCTGTTTTAGAATGACCCAAAGACCACTGATTAATTGACCATGCGTGCGTGGTTCTGCATAAATTTTACTTTTGCTGCAACTCTGCAACGTTCAATAGATTTGGAAAACACGACCTAAACTTTATTCATTGAGTACAATATTGATATTCTTCCTAACCATATCCCTCCTTAAAACCTTTATTTCACATTAGTATGTAAAATTGCCTATTGTGTCTCATTAAAAATATATTTTCTAAAAAGCACTTCAACTACAGTTAATGTGCTGCGAACGTTTAATTATCCCCACAAGACTATTAGCCAATACTGATGTCCTGTTCATATAGATATGTGAGTCCAGCTACACAGATTTGATCAGAAAGCTGCCCGCATTTACCCCTACAAATGGCTATTGAATAATGAAAAGGTGAAACGCATGCTGGCTCCTCAAACGCGCACACACATGTAGTTTGCTAGTTAGTTAGTTTTGAAAGCAAGTGACTAATCAACTAACTAACCAACTAACTAAAACTAGCTATGAATACACACCATGGAGAGAGAGAGAGAGAGAGAGAGCATTCCCAAAAGTATACAAACTGGCTCAAAAGTCAAACCCACAACTAACGTGTGTGGAGCGGGCTGAGTTGCTAAAACCTTGTTCCATACCCCGAATACATGATTTCCCATTACTTGTACACGTATGATGATGATGTGTGCATGCATATAATATGTGTGTGTGTGTGCAGCCATAGCCATGTTAGATTAGTTAGTTAGTTTAGCTACTTATTTAGTCAGTCAGTCAGTCATTCATTCAGGGCTACAACTTACTCGTACTCGTACACATGCATAGAATCCTCATTTACACATCTTATGTGGTTCTAACTAATGCTAGTCTCCGTATTCTCACTTTCTCAATTATCATCCTCATTTGTGGGCCAACCCACTGAACGACAAGTTTCCATTTCTAAGGTGGAAATACTCCAGAAGTGACGAGTGTGTAACAGTTGGTGAAAAAATACATACAGTACATAGAGTTTTCTCCAAAGTTCAGAATTTGTTTCATGAGTCGTGTTCAAAGTTTCTGAAAATCATCATACCGGCTACTGCTACTTATTGGTAAGATTTTTTTGTTTACTATTTACATTATGTTTCGTAGTCTGCTTATATGGTCATGGTAGTAAGTATATTATGTAGTATGGTAAGTTTATAAAGGGACAAAAGGGTGACTATATTTGCATTATGTAGTTGTAGTAGTCTGTAAAGGAAGTGAGGATTTTCACTTACTTTTCATTCATAACAGTAGCTTGTTTGTTAGCTAGCTATAGTATATATAAAGGGAGCCTTTAAGTGTGTGTGCAAGATCTACATACAAGTGTTTTTGAGAATGGCTCAGTGAGTGGGGGAATGGTTTTGTTAGATGGCTACTCAAAGCATCATCATAAACCACTTTCTTCACTTTCTCTTATGCATGTGTGAGAGAGCATGGGATCTGACATGCTGATTTTTTGCTCAAGATACCTGTTGTACTCACTTGGGCTCAAGATCAAGTAAAAGATTTAAAGAATTCGAATTCCCGATTCAACTTTCTTGTGATTTTTTAAAACTGTGTACAAGGTGATAAAAATGTAGATAAAAACTTTATTTTTTTGCATAGAAAAAGGAGATAGCTTTGAAAAACTGAAGTTTGTTTTGTTGAAAGAATTTGAAACATGAAAAACAAGAAAGGTTGAGCAAATATTTGAGGTTTACAGTGTAAATTAAGTATTAGTTAGTTAGTTAGAAACGATCTAAACAAGTCTGCATATTGGAGCTAAAGTTAATTAGCCAGTAGGAAAAACGGTAATGACAAGATTTTTTCTCTGTTTGTTTATATGCTAAATGAGTAAATAAAGATGAAATAGTGTACAAGTTAAAATGTTGCCAGACTTACTGACTGACTGAGTGAGTTTATTTTAACTGTGTAAGAGAAAATTAATGCGTTGAGGAAATCACTCAACGAATATTAAAAAATCAAGCAAGTTGGGGATAGTATCTGTACTTGGTTGGAACTCCCTAATTACCTAACTAGTGAATTTATTCCATTACTTGGTCCCATGTTTGTTATGTATTTTTTGTATAAGTAATTGGAAAAGAAGCTGACTAACTGAGCTCCTCTAATATATGTATACGACTAATTAGAAAGATATCAGCTATGGTAAGTGGAATGGAAATCATTAGCTAGTGCATTCAATGGCTCTATTGGGAATTCCAAGACTAATCAGGATGAAAAACATTACCTATAAGACTGGTACAGTTTTCAAGGGAAACGAAGACTGTTTGAAACTAAAAATTCACATCAAATCTCCGGAGACAATGGCACATGTGTTTTTTACTACCCTAGAAAATGACATTGTATAATGAAAAAATAGCTACTAATTATTAGTATGGCTTTGTAGACAGTGCACGTTCTAATTTCATTAATTCAAAATCAATTAATAAATTCAATTTTACAAATAAGTTTCACAAATTTTTAAATGTTTGCGTCGGAAATTTTATAATTAAGTTTGTGTTAATGTGTTGTAACCGAGTCAAGAAACGAGCGCTGTGCAGCCGTGTATGTGTAGTTTTAAAACAAGGTCAGGAATGGATAATTTATTCAATCAAAAGTTACGATTTCTGTCGAAAACACTATAGTTTTGCAGTCATTGTAAAATGAAAATGATACAGGGAAAATTTACTCAATCCTTCTCCAACTCTTATATTCAACTTGTTACGAAGCCGAAGGCGAAGTCAGGTAATTACCAACGGGAGCGCCCTATGCTGCACATGTTAAAGCTAAAATCACCTGAAAACGCAAGATGAAATTTGTGTTAGTAAACTCTGTTTGGAACGGG
>Ga0210040_10001869_pt1 | contig 30823 bp, 36 predicted proteins | sample CryGeyCG12114_NA_FD_185462 | JGI IMG/M metagenome (GOLD analysis project Ga0210040, IMG submission 185462) | Groundwater microbial communities from aquifer - Crystal Geyser CG19_WC_8/21/14_NA (SPAdes) (version 2) | ecosystem: Environmental > Aquatic > Deep subsurface > Groundwater | place: USA...
AGCGCTGGAATCGGGGCCCATACGGCTACACCGACCTTGCCGACGTCACCGCCGAACCCAAGCGCCAGGCCGATCACTGCCCAGGCTATTGGTGGTCGGAACAGATGAAGTACTATTACCTACTCTTTTCGGACACGCCGCGCTTCGATTACCGCCGCAACTATCTCTCCACGGAAGGCAACGTGCTGCTGGGATTCCGCACGCAAGCCGCTGCCGGATCGGCGTAGCGCCCGGCGCGCGGACAAGTGCTCGAAGCCCAACCGATGCACGATGTCTGCTCCTGGTAGAAAGCGGACGTTGCGTCAGTAAGCCACCAGAATGGCAAGCAGTGCAGGATCGACCGCTTGGCCAGGCAAATGCGGCCAATGATTGATAAGCGTATCTCCGTCCGCGAACGTGTAGCTTTCATAGCGATCAGCAAAGACGGTCAGCTCGCGGTCGGCCCAGTGGAGCGATAAGCCAGCATCGTAGCTCCCGAGCGTAGCGCTCAGGGGAGCAGGCACATCATGGCCCGCCGACACGAGGTCCAACGCGTTGGCGAACTGGTCGCTCGGGACGTTCAGACCCTCGACCTGTATCTTGATGTCGAACCAGCTCATCCGACCGTTCTCCCACGAGTTGCGAATGTCCGCTATTGGGCGATAACCGACGTTCGCTTTCGCTCGCTTGCATCCCGTAAACGGCCTGTCCTACATTGCCCGATTGTGCTGACTTCCGCGCCATGCGCGCCATCCACAGCGTTTGCCCTTCCGCCCCCGTTCCCACATTCACGCAGGAGGTGATTTCCGAACGGGGCGTAGCCTCAACTCCCTCCACTTCCGGGGCCCCGGCACCGGCTGAGCGCTACCGAATCACCTCCCCGCTCGACCTTGCCTTTCGGCGCGTTTCCGGCTAGCACATGTTCGTCCAGCGGGCAGGTGCTCGCGGAGGAAGGCGCGGCAGCGAGATCTGCACGCGCCCTTTTCGCATCCAGCGCAAGAGCTCCTCCGCCTCCCCGTCCGCCCGGATGCCGCGATCGGCATGGGGCCGCCGCGGCGTTTTGGCCAAGACCACCGGACCCAACCGGTTGGCCGGAAACAACGTGTTGAGGAACTGAACTCCCTTATGGCTACTCAAGCCCTTCCCACCCGCGACGATTTCGCCGCGATGCTCGATGAGATGTTCGGCGGCGCCGACAGCTTCGAGGGCCGCGTGGTGCACGGCACCGTCACCGCGATCGAGAACGATCTCGCCGTGATCGACGTTGGCCTCAAGTCCGAAGGCCGCGTGCCGCTGCGCGAGTTCGCCGCTCCCGGTCAGAAGGCCGACCTCAAGGTCGGTGACGAGGTCGAGGTGTACGTCGACCGCGTCGAGAACATGCATGGCGAAGCGATGCTCAGCCGCGACCGCGCCCGCCGCGAGGCCGCCTGGGACAAGCTCGAAACCGAATTCGCCAAGACCGCGCGCGTCGAGGGCGTGATCTTCGGCCGCGTGAAGGGCGGCTTCACGGTCGACCTGTCGGGCGCCGTCGCCTTCCTGCCGGGCAGCCAGGTGGACATCCGCCCGGTGCGCGACGTCACGCCGCTGATGGACATCCCGCAGCCGTTCCAGATCCTCAAGATGGATCGCAAGCGCGGCAACATTGTGGTGTCGCGTCGCGCCGTGCTCGAGGAAACCCGCGCCGAGCAGCGCACCGGCCTGATCCAGTCCCTCGCCGAGGGCCAGATCATCGACGGCGTGGTCAAGAACATCACCGATTATGGTGCGTTCGTTGATCTCGGCGGCATCGACGGTCTGCTCCACGTCACCGATCTCAGCTACAAGCGCGTCAATCACCCGTCGGAGATGATCAACATCGGCGACACGGTGAAGGTGCAGATCATTCGCATCAACAAGGACACGCAGCGCATCAGCCTCGGCATGAAACAGCTGGAGAGCGATCCTTGGGATGGCGCCGCGGTCAAGTACCCGGTCGGTGCGAAGCTGACCGGCCGCGTCACCAACATCACCGAGTACGGCGCGTTCGTCGAGCTCGAGGCTGGCATCGAGGGCCTGGTCCACGTCTCCGAGATGAGCTGGACCAAGAAGAACGTCCATCCGGGCAAGATCGTCTCCACCTCGCAGGAGGTCGACGTGATGGTGCTCGAGGTCGACGCCGAGAAGCGCCGCATCAGCCTCGGCCTCAAGCAGGCGCAGAACAATCCATGGGAGGCGTTCGCCGCCGCCCATCCGATCGGTTCGACCGTCGAGGGCGAAGTCAAGAACGCGACTGAGTTCGGCCTGTTCATCGGCCTCGACAACGACGTCGATGGCATGGTCCACATGTCCGACATCGCCTGGGGCGTCTCGGGTGAGGATGCGCTCAACCTTCACCGCAAGGGCGAGACGGTGCAGGCCGTGGTGCTCGACATCGACGCCGAGAAGGAGCGCATCAGCCTCGGCATGAAGCAGCTCGAGCGTGGCGGTCCGTCGGTCGCCAGCGACGGCGGTTCGGCGGGCGATCGCCTCAACAAGAACCAGGTTGTCACCGTCACGGTGCTGGAGGTTCGCGACGCGGGCCTCGAGGTGCAGGCGGGTGACGATGGCGCATCGGGCTTCATCAAGCGCACCGATCTCGGCCGCGACCGCGACGAGCAGCGCCCCGAGCGCTTCCAGGTCGGCCAGAAGCTGGACGCGATGGTGACAGGCTTCGACCGCTCCAAGAAGCCGACCTTCTCGGTCAAGGCGATGCAGATCGCCGAAGAGAAGCAGGCGGTGGCGCAGTACGGCTCGTCCGACTCGGGCGCGTCGCTCGGCGACATCCTCGGCGAGGCGCTCAAGGCGCGCGGCGGCGACACGAAGTAAGACCAAGGCGGCCGGGGCACCACCCCGGCCGTCTCTTTATCGGGTGGCAAACGGCCCAATCGGCCCTATGGGACGCCATCCGCGCTTTAACGTGCGTCAACCGATCGAACCGAAGGGGAGCCGACGATGATCCGTTCCGAACTCGTGCAGAAGCTGTGCGATACCAATCCCGAGCTGTCGCCGCGCGAGATCGAAACCATCGTCACCGTCTTCTTCGACGAGATTACCAAACGGCTGGCGGCCAACGGCCGCGTCGAGCTGCGCGGCTTCGGCGCCTTCTCCACCCGCGCCCGCGATGCCCGCACGGGTCGCAACCCGCGCACCGGCGAGACGGTATCGGTCGACGCCAAGCGCGTGCCCTATTTCAAGCCCGGCAAGGAAATGCGCGCCCGCCTCAACGTCTGAAGGGGCCCCGGCGCACGTTCATAGGCTTGACGCCCCGCGCCGCCTCGGCTTCCGCTCCTGCCGTGTGCGGACGTGGCGAAACCGGTAGACGCAGGCGACTTAAAATCGCCTTCCCCTGGAGTGCGGGTTCGAGTCCCGCCGTCCGCACCACTCTGTTCGCCGCCGCGCTGCTCGCCGGCTGCAACCCCCGGCCCGACTCCGGCGCGGTGATCGTCAGCGCGATCGGCGGGACGCCCGCCTATCGCGATGCCGGGTGCCGCTCGACACGCCGGCCCGCCTGCTCGCCGACGCTACCGCGCAGGGCCTCGTCCGCTTCGACGCCGCGGGGCAGATCGAGCCGGGCCTCGCCGAGCGCTGGATCGTCATCGACGACGGCATGACCTACATCTTCCGCCTGCGGGAAGCGAGTTGGAGCGACGGCGCGCCGGTCACCGCCGAACAGGTAGCCGCCCTGCTCAAGCGGCAGATCGCCCCCTCGTCACAGAACCCTCTCACCCCATTTCTGACCGCGGTGGACGACATCATCGTAATGACGCCGCAGGTGATTGAGGTGCAACTCAAGCGGCCACGGCCCGATCTCCTCAAGCTGTTCGCGCAGCCCGACCTTGCGCTGATGCGACTGCGCCCCGCGAGTGGCACCGGCCCCTTCCGGGTCGGCCGTCCTGCCCGCAGCCCGTTGCTTCGCCCGCTCATCGATCCTGCCCGCGGCGATCCCGATGATCGCCGCGCACCGAAGCCCGAGGAGAACGTGCGGCTGATCGGAGAGCGTGCCGCCCGCGCGATCGCCCGCTTCGCCGCACACGATTCGGACCTGGTCACCGGCGGCACGTTCGCGGACTGGCCGCTGGTAGGGCTGGGCGAGGTCGCCCCGGCGAACGTCCGGACCGATCCTGCCGCCGGCCTGTTTGGATTGGCGATCGTCAACCGCGACGGCTTTCTCGGCGATCCGGCCAACCGCGCCGCACTCGCCGGCGCGATCGACCGCGCCTCCGCGATGGCGATGGTGCTGCCGAGCTGGGGAATCGCCGAACAGATCCTCCCGGAACAGCTCGATTCCGCTTCGCCCCCGCATCCCGCCGCATGGGCGCCGCTGCCTCTCGCGGACCGTCAGGCGCAAGCAAGGGCGCGGGTCGCCGCCTGGACCGGTGGGCCGATCGCCCTCCGTATTGCGCTTCCGGACGGGCCCGGTGCGACGCTGCTGTTCGGCGCGCTCGCCGCGAGCCTCAGGCGGGTCGGCGTAAGCAGCACACGCGTCGCGATCGGCGCCCCTGCCGACCTTCGCCTGATCGATGCGGTGGCGCCCTATGACAGCGCGCGCTGGTATCTCGCCACCGCCTGCCGGCTGTGCAGCGAAGCGGCGCACGCGGCGCTGGACGCCGCCCGCGACGCTCCGACGCTCCCCGACCGCGCTGCCCGGCTCGCCGAGGCCGACGCGGTGATCGCCGGCGATACGCCCTTCATTCCGCTCGCTCGCCCCTTGCGCTGGTCGCTTGTCGCGCTGCGTTTGCGCCAGTGGCAGCCCAACAGCCGCGCCTGGCACCCGTTGAACCGGCTGCGACCCGACACCACCTCTTGAGGATGGCCCAACCCACGAGCCCGTCCACCGCCGCCTCGCTTCCGCTGGGCCGCGACGCCGCCTCGGTCCGGCGCCGGGTTGAGGCGATGGAGAAGTTGCTCGAGGGGATGTTCGTCGTGCCGGGCATCAACCGCCGCATTGGCTTGGACGTCATTCTCGACCTGGTGCCGGTCGCGGGCGACCTCGTCGGCGCGGGCCTGGGCGCCTGGCTCGCGTGGGAGGGCCGCAACGTCGGCATGTCGAAGACGCAGGTCGCGCGGATGATGGGCAACGTCGGGGTGGATTGGGCACTGGGACTGATTCCCTTTGTCGGCGCAATCCCGGATTTCTTCTTCCGGTCGAACACGCGCAACCTGAAGCTGATCAAGCGCCACCTCGACCGCCACTACCCGGCGACCGCGACTATCGACGCGGTCGCGGCCCCCGCCAGATCCTGAGCGACGCATCGGCGGGCAGCCCGCCGCTGCCGGCACGGCAGCGCTCGTAATGGAATGAGGTGTCGAGGCACAGCCACAGCTCGTCGAGCCAGCCCTGCTTGTTCGCCGTCACCCGCAGCATCGACGCCTCCAGACCCGGGTTGGCCGCCGCCATCGCTTCGGCAAAGCGCCCAGCGGTGAGCGGCTGGCGCGACAGCGCGTCCATGTCCGGATAGCGCAGCTTGCGGTAAAGGCCGGTCGAGCGACGGAAATAGTCGGCGGGATTCAGCCCGGGCATGCACGTCCCATGCTTCGCCCATTCGTGCTGCAGCAGCTGCGCCGAGGGCGTGGCGCACAGATTGGCACGGATCACCGGCGGCGGCAGCAGCGGCGCCGCGCGGCAATATTGCGGCCAGTCGCGCCCGACCCCGTCCGGCCACAGCCCGTGCAGCGTGAAGCCGAAACGGTTGCCGCTACCGCATTCCATCGCTGCCGAGGCGTCCCGCGCATGCTCATGGCAATATTGCGGCGCCCAGGTGATCGCCAGCGTATAGCTGCCGATCGGCAGCAGCCGCTGCGGCTGGTCCGCCGTCGGCAAGTCAGGCCGAGGGCGCTCCACCCGGGCAGGCACGGCGCATTGATACGCCTGGGCCGAGGCGATCGCCGGCAACACCCCGAGGCTCGCCACGACGGCGGAGATCACGCCCCGCGTCTTCACGCGTGGTACTCCGAGCGGCGCGCGAACCAGGCGCGCGACGGGCCGGCGAATAACAGGACGACGGAGGCGATCATCAGGACGAGCTGCGCGATAGTGATGGCGGCCACCACGTCGAACGCCGAGCCCGCCGTTGTCTGACGCACGACGCTCCACACGCTGAACGCCGTCCAGGCAGCGAGCAACCACAGCGCCGCGCGGCTACGCCTCCGGGTGGCGAGGAGAAGCAGCAGCGAAGGCACCACGATCACCGCGATGATCGAGCCGAGCGCGATCCCCGCCCCCAAGGTCGCCGCCGCCACTCGCCACGTCAGTACCGAGCCGACCAGCACCAGGACCAGAGACGCGAAAAAGAGTGTTTCGCCCAAGGCTACGGTTCTCGGTCGCATCACCAATCCTCCCACGTCCCGTCTTCTCTAGCCGTCTGCCCGGCGCGCGCAATCAGACGCTTTCGTAATCAAGGCCGATATCGGCCGCCGGCGCGGATTGAGTGAGCCGCCCCACTGAGATGTACGTCACTCCCGTCTCCGCGATGGCGCGGATCGTGTCGAGCCGCACCCCCCCGGAGGCCTCCGTCGGCACGCGGCCGCCGACCAGCGTCACCGCGCCACGCAGGGTCGGCGGGTCCATGTTGTCGAGCAGCAGGTGAGTGGCGCCGGCCGCGAGTGCGGGCTCGATCTGGTCGATCCGGTCGACCTCGACGATGATCCGCGCGATCCCTGCGTCGCGTGCGCGGCGCACCGCTTCTTTTACCCCGCCGGCAACCGCGACGTGGTTGTCCTTGATCATCGCCGCGTCCCATAGCCCCATGCGATGGTTTTCGGCGCCGCCCATGCGGGTGGCATATTTCTCCAGCACCCGCAGGCCGGGAATGGTCTTGCGCGTGTCGAGCAACGTCGCGCCGGTGCCGATGATCCGCTCGACATAGCTGCGCGTCAGCGTCGCGATGCCGGAGAGGTGCTGGAGTGTGTTGAGCGCTGAGCGTTCGGCGGTGAGCATCGCGCGGGCAGCGCCCTCCAGCCGCATCAGATCGGTGCCGGCGGTGACCTGCTGGCCGTCCTTCACCAGCCGCTCGATCCGCACCTCCGGGTCGAGCTTGCGGAAAAACAGTTCGGCGATCTCCAGGCCCGCGACGGTGATGGCGTCGCGGCTGCCCATGGTGGCGGTGAACCGAGCGTCGGCCGGGATCACGGCGGCGGAGGTGATGTCCCCGGCCTCGCCAAGGTCTTCGCCCAGCGTCGCGGCGACGAACGCATCAAGGTCGAGACCGGGCAGATCCGGCGAGCTGACGAAAGACAGCCGAATGCTAGTCACCCGTCACCGGCGCCGGCCCGAGATCACCCATGCCGACCGTGCCTGACGCCATGGCGAGCATCGCGTCCAGGCTCTTTTTGGCGCGCAGGCGCAGGCTTTCCTCGATATCGATGCGGGGCTGGAGGTCCCGCAACGCGAGGTAGAGTTTCTCCATGGTGTTGAGGGCCATGTAGGGGCAGATGTTGCAGTTGCAGTTGCCGTCCGCGCCCGGCGCGCCGATGAACCGTTTGTTCGGCAGCGCCTTTTCCATCTGATGGATGATGTGCGGCTCGGTGGCGACGATCAGCGTGTCGCCCTCCATGCCTTGCGAGAACTCCAGGATGCCGCGCGTCGAGCCGACATAGTCGGCGTGGTCAAGGATGATCGCCGGGCATTCGGGATGCGCCGCGACCGGCGCGCCGGGGTGCTGCGCCTTGAGCTTCAGGAGCTCGGTCTCGCTGAACGCCTCGTGGACGATGCACACGCCCGGCCACAGCAGCAGCTCGCGCCCAGTCTTTCGAGCGAGATAGCCGCCGAGATTGCGGTCGGGGCCGAAGATGATCGGCTGGTCGGCCGGGATCTGCGACAGGATCTTCTCGGCCGATGAGGACGTAACGATGATGTCGGACAGCGCCTTCACCTCCGTCGAGCAGTTGATGTAGGTCAGCGCGATGTGATCGGGGTGCGCGGCGCGGAAGGCGGCGAACTGCTCGGGCGGGCAGCTGTCCTCCAGGGAACAGCCTGCGTCCATGTCCGGCAGCACGACAACCTTGTCGGGTGACAATATCTTGGCGGTCTCAGCCATGAACCGGACGCCGCAAAAGGCGATCACGTCGGCATCGGTCTCCGCCGCCTTGCGGGAAAGGTCGAGGCTGTCGCCGACGAAGTCCGCCAGGTCCTGCAGCTCCGGCTTCTGGTAATAATGCGCGAGAACGACCGCGTTACGCTCCTCTCGGAGGCGTTCGATCTCGGCGCGCAGATCGACGCCGGCGAGGTTGGTGTGAACTTCCATGGCCGCTATTTGGCCTTCCCAAGCACTTCCTGCAACGAGCGTGTGGTGTCCCAATGCGCGTCGCTGTTCCTCGCCTCGTCGGCGAAGCGCACCTTGACGCTGGCATCGACGCCGGCGGCACGCAGAGGCATCGCAAAGCTGCGCTCGACCGCCCGGCGCGTGGCATCGCGCGCAAGCCGCATCGGCGTCGCGTCCCGCGCCTGGCGCACGAGTTCGACCTGCCCCGCACGGCGATTGGCGGCGTCGAGCTGCTCCGTCGCGTTGGTGACGTGCGAGAGCAGGCCGCCCGAGCCATATTCGCGGATGGCGGTGAGATCGACCTGCGGACCCTCGACCTCGATTGGCGGCAGCGTGACAAGCAGCGTCTTGTTGGCCGCGTCCCATGCGACGTCGCGCTGGCTGAGCTTGCCGAGGTCCACCTCGTAGCGGACGTTGCCGGGCATGATCAGCGTCTTTTCCGTCGAAAAGCCGAGCGCGGTCTGTCGCGACGTCACCACCGCGACGAAGCGCGCTGCAAAGGCGGACAGGCGGTTCTGTTCGCGCAACCCCTCCAGGCTGGCGCTCGCGACAGTGGTCGGATCGGGCGACAGCCGGTTGGCGACGTAGCGCTGCACGCCCCACATCACCAACAGTACCGCGAGGGCGAGGATCACCACCGCGCCGGCGAACTTCGCGAGGAAGCCGATGGCGGAGTGCCGCCGCCGCTCGGTCACACGGCGATCGTCCATGCGTTCTCCTCCTCTTCGCGCACCAGGCCGCGCTGCCTGAGATCGTAAAGATGGGCCAGCACCGATCGCTGGGCAGCCGGGAGCAGCCGCGGGTCGAGCCCTGCGTACATGCGAGACACCATGGCGGAAAGCGCGCTCTTGCCGCCCCCGAGAAGGCGCAGGATCTGCCCCTCGCGCTGCTTGCGATGGCCGAGCAGCCCGCGCACAAGGCGCTGCGGGCTTTCCACCGCATTCCCGTGGCCGGGATAGTAGATGCGGTCGTTGCGCCCCATTAGCTTCTCCAGACTCGCCATGTATGCGGCCATCTCGCCGTCCGGGGGCGACACCACGGTGGTCGACCAGCCCATGACGTGATCGCCTGAAAACAGCGCGCGTGTCTCCGGCAGCGCGAAGGCGAGGTGGTTCGAAGTGTGCCCCGGAGTGGCGATCGCCTCCAGTGTCCAGCCGTCGCCCGCGAGCGTCTCGCCCTCAGCCATCACCCGGTCAGGCGCGTAGGCGGGGTCGAACGCGGCGTCGGCGCGCGGCCCTCCCTCGGAGAGTGCGAACGGCGCCGCGCCCACGATCGGCGCACCTGTTTCCGCCGCGAGCGGCGGCGCGCCGGGACTGTGGTCGCGATGGTGGTGGGTGATGACGATCGCCCGCACCGGCCGTCCGGCGATCGCGGCGAGCAACGCGGCCCGGTGGTCCGCGTCGTCGGGGCCGGGATCGATCACCGCCAGGTCTGTGGCCCCTACGAGGTGCGTCTGCGTCCCCGTATAGGTAAAGGGCGACGGGTTAGGCGCAAGGATGCTGGTGACGAGCGGCTCAAGCGGGATCGGAATGCCGGTCGGGTGCTCAGCCATGGGAGCCGAGATGGCGGCGGGGCTCGCCCAAGGCAAGCCCCGCTTGGCTCGCTTGGGGATCAGTCTGCCTGGGCGAGGTCGCGCTCAAGCTCGGCGATCGACAGGTCAACGGTCGCGAGCGCATCCTTGCGCATCGCTTCGGGTAAGGGCGGTTGGGTCTGCGTCGCGATCAGCCGGCGTTCGCCGCGCAGGCCCGACAGCCCCTGCTTGTACGCATCCCGCTCCAGCGAGGCGGCTTGAGCGGCCACCTGCGAGGTGCCGGCCGTGCAGGTAACAGTATAGTCGCTGTCGCCGCCGCTGCCGCGGATCACATAGGTGATGGGCTTGCCGTCGCGCTGGTCGCGGCACGCGCTCGCCAACGTGAAGTCCCTGGGCAGGACGACGCCGTCCGGGAGGGCCTCTCCGGCTGCGACGCCGGAACGGCGTACGACCAGGACGGGCGCTCCCGATGCCTCGCGGTTGACGACGATGGTGCGTAACTGGTGCGAGCCGCCCCCCGCCGCAACGAGGGCAGCCTGACGACCGGACGCTGTCGCGCCCAGCCCGCCGGCGACGAGCAGCGACACGGCGGCGGTTCCGACGGCGAGGCGTCGGGGCGAGGTGCGCGCGGTAGTGAGCATCTTCAGTCTCCTCTTCAGGTTGAACACGGAACGGAAGTGGCAGGCGGCCGACAGCGGGCCGCCCTGCGTCGCCTTGACGAGCGCACGGGCGTAGACGTGGCGATCGGCGACGGACACGTCGGCGAGGACGCGCGCGTCGTTGGCGAGCTCCTGGTCGGCGCGAAATACCCGGAAGGCGCACCAGGCGACCGGGTTGAACCAGTGCAGCGCGAGCACGCCCAGCGCCGCCCAGTTGGCGAGGAGGTCGCCGCGCCGGTGGTGGCCGGCCTCGTGCGCCAGCGCCAAGCGCTGCTCGTCGGGGCCGAAGCGCTCGGTGAAATCGAGCGGCAGCGCGATCGTGCGCTGCCACACGCCGAAGGCGAGCGGCCCGCCGGCGGCGGCGCTGGTGACGATCCGCAGGCCGCCGCCGTGTTCGACACTCTCCGCCTGCTCCATCACCCGGCGGCAGAAGCGGAGGTGCCGGACGAGGTTGACGAGAAAGAACCCCACGGCTCCGAGTGCCCAGGCAAGCGTCACCAGGCCGGACAGCGCGCTCGATATCGGGAGATCGGCCCCGGCCAAGGGCACCGGGGCGGAGAACAGCACCGTTGCGGCCTGCCCTGCCCGCTCGATCGGCAACTGCGACGCGGCGCCCCAGCTGCCCGGCAACGGCGGGAGCAGCAGGCGGAGGAGTGGCAAAGCCCAGAGCGCGTAGCCGAGCTGCACTCCGAAAAGCCGGCGCACCGGCCCGCGGACGAGCAGCACCGCGGCCATCAGCAGCGTCGAGGCGACGAGCCCCTCGGCGACCCAGGCCGAGACGGCGCTCATGGCTTGAGCGCCTTGAGCAGCGCCTCGATCTCGGCGATGTCCTCGGGGCTCAGCGCGTCGCGTTCGGCCAGGTGGGCCACCAGGGGAGTCAGGCGGCCGCCGAACAGCCGGTCGATCAGCCGCCGCGACTCACCGTGAACATAGTCTTCGCGCGCGACCAAGGGTCGATAAAGATACCGGCGGCCGTCTTCCTCATGGGCGATCACCGCCTTCGCGACGAGCCGGCCGAGCAGCGTCTTGACGGTGTTGACCCGCCAACCACGCTCGGGGCCAATGCGCTCGGCCACGTCCTGGGCGGTGAGCGGCGCCCGGTCCCAGAGCACCTCCATCACCGCATGTTCGGCATCGCTGATCCGTTCGGCCACTACTCGCGCTCCAGTCTGATTACGACTGTAATCGCACCGATTACGTATGTAGTCAAACAGGCGCCATTAAGCGTCGGCGGACTTTACACCGGAGGCTCAGCTCTGAAAATCGTTAATCACCGTGTGGCGCTGGAAACCGTGGCTGGCACGGACTGGCACGCGCGGTGCATAGTGTGGGGCAGCCGAGCGTTCATCGCTTCAGCCAGGGCGGACCGTCCGCGTTTCCCGTATCGCATCGGTCCGCCCTAACCCGGCTCTCTCCCATGGCCCGTAGGCCCACAGGTAAATTCACCGGGTTTGGGCCGGAATGGCTCCGGCGTCAGCGGGCGGCGGTTGCGCCTTCGAAGAGCTGAGCCAGCTCGCCGCTTTCGTACATTTCCATCATGATGTCCGAGCCGCCGACGAACTCACCGCCGACGTAAAGCTGCGGAATGGTCGGCCAGTCCGAATAGGCCTTGATGCCCTGGCGGATGCCCTGGTCCTGAAGCACGTCGACGCTCTCGAACTCGACGTTGAGGTGCTGGAGGATCGCCACCGCGCGGCTGGAGAAGCCGCACTGCGGAAACAGCGGGCTGCCCTTCATGAACAGCACCACTGCGTTGCCCTTGACCACCGCGTCGATGCGGGAATTGGCGTCGTCGATCATCGTCTCGTCCTTCATTGTGCGGCGGTCGTGAGTTGCAGCGCGTGGAGCACGCCGCCCATCCGCCCGCCCAGCGCGGCATAGACCGCCTGATGCTGCTTCACCCGCGGCAACCCCGCGAAGCTCGGCGCGATCACCCGCGCCGCATAATGGTCGCCGTCGCCGGCAAGGTCGGTGATCTCCACCGTCGCATCCGGAATCCCGGCGCGGATCATGTCGGCGATCTCGTCAGCGGCCATCGGCATGATTATTGGCTCTCCAGCAGCTGGCGACGTGCTTCCACCATCTGCTCGTCGAGCGCGCGGCGCACCGCGGCTTCGTCGATATGCACCCCGGCAGCGGTCAGGTCTCCGACCAGCTTGCGCACCACGTCCTCATCGCCGGCTTCCTCGAACTCGGCGTGGACGACCGCCTTGGCATAGGCGTCGGCCTCTTCGGGCGTCAGCTTCATCAGCCCCGCCGCCCAATTGCCGAGCAGCCGGTTGCGTCGTGCCGTGATCCGGAAGGCCATCTCCTCGTCGCGGGCGAACTTGGCCTCATGGGCGCGCTGGCGATCGTCGAAGGTGGTCATGTGGCGTAGCTCCCCGGGCTTGTATCGGGGAAGATAGGAGACGGGGGGAAGCGGCGCAACGGCGCTAGGCGGCGACCTCCACCACCAGCTTGCCGATCGCGCCGCGTGCCGCCATGGTCGCGATCGCCTCGCCGCCCTGCTCGAACGGGAACACCCGCGTCACGCGCGGTGCGATCCTGCCGTCGGCCCAGAGGCGGAACAGCCGGTCCATGTGCGCCCCGTTCGCCTTGGGATCGCGCGCTGCAAAGGCGCCCCAGAACACGCCGCAGACGTCGCAGCTCTTGAGCAGGGTGAGGTTGAGCGGCAGCTTGGGGATGCCGGCGGGGAAGCCGACCACCAGATACCGCCCTTCCCACCCGACCGAGCGCAGCGCCGGCTCAGCGTAATCGCCGCCGACGGGATCGTAGACGATGTCGAAGCCGTCGCGACCCGCCGCCGCCTTGAACTGGTCGGCGAGCGCCTTGGACTGCGCCTTGTCGAACGGCGCACGGGCATAGACGATCGTATCGTCCGCCCCCGCCTCGCGCGCGGCAGCAGCCTTCTCCTCCGACGACACCGCCGCCACGACGCGCGCGCCGAACGCCTTGCCGAGTTCCACCGCCGCGAGCCCCACGCCACCCGCCGCGCCGAGCACGAGCAAGGAATGCCCCTCCTTGATGCGCCCGCGGTCGACCAGCGCATGGATGGTGGTGGCATAGGTGAGGATCAGCGACGCGCCCTCGGCGAAGCTGCGCTCTTCGGGGAGTCGGTAGAGGCGCGCGGAGTGGAGGGCCACCTTTTCGGCCAGCCCGCCGTGGCCGGTCATGCCCATCACCCGGTCGCCGACCTGCCAGTCCGTAACACCCTCGCCGACGCTGTCGATGATGCCGGCGATCTCGCCGCCCGGCGCGAACGGGCGCGGCGGCTTGAACTGGTATTTGTCCTCGATGATCAGCACGTCGGGATAGTTGATCGCGCAGGCCCTGACGGCGACGACCACCTCGCCCGGACACGCGACCGGCTCCGGCAGGTCCGTCAGCTCCAAGGTGTCAGGCCCGCCGACCACCTTCGACAGCAAAGCCCGCATCACCGTGTCTCCCCGCGATCCAGGGGCGATGGTCCGCCATCGCGCCTTCGAATTTCGAAATCGCGGTATCCCTTGCCAGCGTCAGGCCGATCTCGTCCAGCCCCTCCATCAGGCAGCGGCGGCGGAACGGGTCGAGATGAAAGGGATAGCGGTCCTGGTATGGCGTGGTGACCGTCATCGTCTCCAGATCGACGGTGACCGGATCGGTCGCGGCGACCTCCACCAGCCGGTCGACCGCGTCCTGCGGCAGCACCACGGGGATGATGCCGTTCTTGAACGCATTGCCCGAAAAGATGTCGGAAAAGCTCGGCGCGATCACCGCGCGGATGCCCATGTCGGCAAGCGCCCAGGCGGCGTGCTCGCGGCTCGACCCGCAGCCGAAATTGTCGCCCGCGATCAGGATCGGGCTACCGGCATAGGCAGGGTCGTCGAACAGGTTGCCGGGCACCGCCCGCACCGTCTCGAACGCACCGCGGCCGAGGCCTGCGCGCGTGATCGTCTTCAGCCAATGCGCCGGGATGATGATGTCGGTGTCGACGTTCTTCGCGCCCCAGGGATAGGCGCGGCCCGACACCTGGGAGACCGGCTCCACGGCTCAATGCTCGCCGAGGACGACGGCTCCGGACGAGACGCGCGCTACCGCCACATAGGCCGCAAGGCCGCTCAGCATCGCGCCGGCGATCAGGATAACGAATGCCCGCTTCATGCTCTTTCCCCCATCAGATCACGCACATCACTCAACCGCCCCGTCACAGCCGCCGCCGCCGCCATGGCCGGCGAGACGAGGTGCGTGCGAGCCCCCGGCCCCTGCCGCCCGACGAAATTGCGATTCGAGGTCGAGGCACAGCGCTCGCCGGCCGGTACCTTGTCCGGGTTCATGGCGAGGCACATCGAGCAACCCGGCTCGCGCCATTCGAAGCCTGCGGCCGTGAAGATGCGGTCGAGCCCCTCGGCCTCGGCCTGGCGCTTGACCAGGCCCGAGCCGGGCACGACCAGCGCACGCACACCGTCGGCGACGCGGCGCCCGTCGGCGACCGAGGCGGCGGCGCGCAGGTCCTCGATGCGGCTGTTGGTGCAGCTGCCGATGAAGACGTGCTGGACCGCCACATCCTGAAGGCGCGTACCGGGGGTGAGCCCCATATAGTCGAGCGACTTGCGCGCGGCCGCCTGCTTGGAGGGGTCAGCGAAGCTGTCCGGTTCGGGCACGGTGCCGGTGATCGGCACGACGTCCTCGGGGCTGGTGCCCCACGTCAGCGCCGGCGCGATGTCGGTGGCGTCGAGAAGGACCGTCTTGTCATAGGCCGCGGCGGGGTCGCTGGGCAGTGTGCGCCACCAGGCGACGGCCTTGTCCCATGCCTCGCCCGAGGGCGCCATGGGCCGGCCCTTGAGGTAGGCAAAGGTGGTCTCGTCGGGTGCGATCAGGCCGGAGCGCGCGCCATGCTCGATCGCCATGTTGGCGACGGTCAGCCGCCCCTCGACCGACATGGCGCGGATCACCGAGCCGGTATATTCCGCCACAAAGCCGGTGCCGCCCGCCGCGCCGACCTTGCCGACGATCGCCAGGATCACATCCTTGGGGCTCACACCGTAGCCGAGCGTGCCCTCGACGCGGATCTCCATGGTTTTGGATTGCTGGAGCAGCAGCGTCTGCGTGGCGAGAACATGCTCGACCTCCGACGTGCCGATGCCGAAGGCGAGCGCCCCCAGCGCACCATGCGCGGCGGTGTGGCTGTCGCCGCACACCAGCGTCGTGCCGGGTAGCGTGAAGCCGAGCTCCGGCCCGATGACATGGACGATGCCCTGCTCGGGCGCGGTGGCGGGGATATAATCGATGCCGAACTCGGCGGTGTTGCGGGTCAGCGCATCGAGCTGCTGCGCGCTCTCCGGGTCGGCGATCGGCAGCAGCCTGCCCTCTGCATCGACGCGCGGCGTCGTCGGCAGATTGTGGTCGGGCACTGCCAGCGTCAGGTCGGGCCGGCGCACGCGGCGGGCGGCGGCTCGCAGGCCTTCGAAGGCCTGCGGGCTGGTCACTTCGTGGACGAGATGGCGATCGATATAGACGAGGCAGGTGCCGTCATCGCGCTGCTCCACGACATGCGCGGCCCAGATCTTTTCGTACAGCGTTAACGGACGGCTGGCCATGCCCCGCCCCGTACCGCCAAACTCCCTATAAACCAATACTTCCTACGCGCTTCGCCGAGTCGTTCGGGCGCTTGGCCGCGCTGCGCGTCACGGAGCTGCGCGCAAGTCCTGCGTCACGTCGCCGATCCCGGCGAGTTCGTCCTCGTGATCGGCATCGCGCCACCGCTCCGCGAGGGCCGCCGCTTCCCAATCGCGCATCGCAGAATGGGCGAGAAGGCGCTCGCCATAGGCTGCGGCGGCCGGCGCGAGCGGGATGCCGTAGGTGCGCACCCGAAAGGCAACGGGCGCGTAAAAGGCGTCGACCGCCCCGAACCGCGCGCCCGCCAGCCAGTGGCCGCCGAACCGTTCGAGCCCTTCGCTCCACAGCTCGCCCAGCCGCTCGACATTGCGGGCCAGCGCGGGCGACCCGCCGTTCGGCGTCACCCGCACGCCGACGTTCATGGTCCGCTCGGCCCGCAGCGCCGCAAAACCGCCATGCATCTCCGCCACCGCGCATTGCGCCCAGGCGCGCGCGGCGGGGTCGGCCGGCCAGATGCCGCCGTGCCGCTCGGCGAGGTACAGCGCGATGCCCAGCGAATCCCAGATGGTCCGATCCCCATCGATCAGCACCGGCACCTGGCCCGTGGGCGAAAAGTCGCGAAAGTCAGCCCAATTATCCGCCCCGGCGAACGGCACCACCCGGTCCTCGAAGGGGATGCCGAGCGCCCTCATCAACGCCCAGGGGCGCAGCGACCAGCTCGAATAGTTGCGATTGGCGGTGACCAGAACGTAGCTCATGCGGTGTAGCGCGCGGTGGTCTTGGCGGCGATCTCGTCCCCGGTGACGCCAGGCGCGAGCTCGGCCAGCGCGAACGGCGAGCTGTGATCGCGCCGCTGGAACACCGCTAGGTCGGTGACGATCATGTCCACCACGTTCCTGCCGGTGAGCGGCAGCGTGCAGGCGCGGATGAACTTCGGCGCACCGTCCTTGGACGTGTGCTCCATCACGACAATGATCTTCTTGACGCCGGCGACGAGGTCCATTGCGCCGCCCATGCCCTTGATCATCTTTCCCGGGATCATCCAGTTGGCGATGTCGCCCCCCTCGCTCACCTCCATCGCGCCGAGCACGGTCAGGTCGATATGCCCGCCGCGGATCATCGCGAAGCTGTCCGCCGAGGAGAAGTACGCCGACTGCGGCAATTCACTGATCGTCTGCTTGCCGGCGTTGATGAGGTCTGGGTCCTCCTCGCCCTCATAGGGGAACGGGCCGATACCGAGCATGCCGTTCTCCGACTGCGAGGTCACCTCGACACCGGCCGGGATGTGGTTCGCCACCAGCGTCGGGATGCCGATGCCGAGGTTGACGTAGAAGCCGTCGCGCAACTCACGCGCGGCGCGGGCCGCCATCTGGTCACGGGTCCAGCCCTTGGCTTGCTCGGGCATCAGCGGTTCTCCTCGGGAGTCCAGCGCTTGTCGGCGGGAAAGATGTCGTCAGGCGTGCCCTTGAGCGCGGTGCCGTAGACCGGGTTTGGCAGCACGAACCAGCCAGCGCCCCATTTGGTCGCGATCGGCGCGGCCTGCACGGCAGCCCGCCGCGCGGCGGGAGACAGGCCGGCGTTGAACAGGTCGGAGAAGTCGCCGAGCTGGTCGCCGCCCATCGCGACCACGCAATAGCGGCTGGCGATCCGCGCGCGGCGGCCGTCTTTGCGTCCGCCGGTGGCGTCGTCGCCCGACAGGAACAGCGTCTCGCCGTGCCGCGCAGGACCGAGGCCGGCCCCGTTCAGCGCCGCTTCGGTATAGGCGGCATTGGCCGCCGACCGGTTGGTGTTGAAGATCACCGTCACGCCGAAACCCCGCAGCGCCCCCAGCGCCATGGCCGCGCCGGGTACGGGCAGCACATGGCCGGCGCTGCTGCGCTCCCACGCCTGCCAGCGCTTCTCGTCGTAAGGCTGCGGGTGCGCCGCCTCGTTGCTCTCGAAGCCGAGGTTGAGCAGCACCGTCTCGTCCACGTCAAAGACGGCGGCGAAGGGTTTGTTTCCACACGGAACGAAGCGCGGCGCGGCGAGCGTCGCGCCTTCCGCCAGTACCACGCTGTCGGCCGGCCGCGCCCGCACCTGCCCGACGACATAGCCCACCAGCGAGCGCCACGCCTGCACGCTGATCGCCGACGCCTCGCCCGACCCGTAGAGATATTGCATGCCCGGCGGGACGCTCGAACTCGCGGCTACGGGAGCGGGCCGCTCCACCGCGACCGGCGCGACGACGCAGGCCGAGAGCGGCAGCATCGCCAGGAACACCAAGCTCCGCATCACGCCGTCGCCGCTTCGGCACGCGGGCGTGTGGTGCGGAACTCGATCTTCTTGTCGTAAGGTGCGCCGACGATCATCCGCTTTACATAGATGCCCGGCAGGTGGATCGCATCGGGATCAAGGGAGCCGGTCGGCACCACCTCCTCCACCTCGGCGACGCAGATTTTCCCAGCCGTCGCCATGGGTTGATTGAAGTTCCTCGCCGTCTTCCTGAAGACGAGGTTGCCGCTCTCGTCCGCCTTCCAACCCTTGATGATCGCCAAATCAGCGCGGATGCCACGCTCCAGGACGTACTCCTCGCCGTCGAAGACCTTCACCTCCTTGCCCTCCGCGACAAGCGTGCCGACGCCGGTCTTGGTGTAGAAGCCGGGGATGCCCGCCCCGCCCGCCCGGCACCGCTCTGCCAGCGTACCCTGCGGACAGAACTCCACCTCCAGCTCGCCGGATAGATATTGCCGCTCGAACTCCTTGTTCTCGCCGACATAGGAGGAGATCATCTTGGCCACCTGGCGCGTGCGCAGCAGCTTGCCGAGCCCGACCCCGTCGATGCCGGCATTGTTCGAGGCGATGGTCAGCCCCTTCACCCCCGCCGCTTCTATGGCGTCGATCAGCCGCTCCGGGATGCCGCACAGGCCGAAGCCGCCCGCGCAGATCGTCATGCCGTCGTGGAGCAGCCCATCAAGCGCGGCGGCCGCATCGGGGTAGAGCTTCTTCATCGGCTTCGTCCTCTCGCTCGGGGCGATAGGGGGCAGCCCGGCGGCGGGTCAAGGCGGAGCGTCGGGCCTCGCTGCCGGGGTTAATTCATGCCGCCACCGTCCCGCGCCGGGACGCGCTCGATTGCCCTCTGGCGAGGCGCCGCGGATTGGCCGATGAAGCGTTCATGGCACCGATGCAAGAGCCTCCCCTGCCCCCCTCGCGCAGCGCCCGCTGGGCCGCCCGCGCGATCCTCGCGGGGGCCGTGATCGCCGCCGCCACCTACCTGGCCGGCGTGCCGTCCCGCACCTCGGCGACGGCGACTCCCGTGCGGGCGTCGGTGCGCCAGCAGGTGCCCGCGCCCGCTGCCAAGCGGCTACAGCCAGTGTCGGCTCCAGCGGCCGCGGCGGCCAGCAAGCCCCAGCCGCTGGTCATCAAGCGCATCCTCGACACCGGCGGACCGATCCGCTTTGGCGACTGGTTCTGGGACGATGCGGGCGTGCCCGCCGGCCCGATCACGGTCACCGTCGACCTGCAGGCCGAGGTGCTGTCGATCTTCCGCGGCGGCTACGAGATCGGCACCGCGGCGGTGATCTTCGGGGCGGACCACATGCCGACGCCGCTCGGCGTCTTCCCGATCACCCAGAAGGACGCGCACCACGTGTCCAACCTCTACCATGCGCCCATGCCCTATATGCTGCGGCTCACCAACGACGGCGTCTCGATCCACGGCAGCGAGGTCGCGTGGGACGCTGCGACTCACGGCTGCATCGGCGTGCCGACACCGTTCGCCAAGAAGCTGTTCGGCGCGACGAGGCTCGGAGACCGGGTGATCATCACCCGCGGCAAGATGATCGGCGCGGGCCAGCCGATCACCGCCTGACCGGACAGCAAAAGGCCGCCCCGGTTGCCCGGAGCGGCCGTTGAGCATCTGCGGTCGCCGATCAGATGTCGTCGCCGAGAGCGCCCTTTACCGAGCCCTTGAACTGCTCGCCCTTGCCCTTGAGCGCCTGGGCGGCGCCTTCGTCGTGCAATTCGGAGTCGCCCTGATGGCCGCCGATCGCCTGCTTGGCCTTGCCGACCGCTTCGTCGATGTTGCCTTTGATCTTGTCGGTGAGTTCACCCATGGTGGCCTCCATATCAAGCCCCGGCAGCGGATGGTCGCGTCGGTTCGCTTGACATGAAGAACGGCCGGCCACCCCCGGCCGTTCCATGAATTTTGCTTTAGATTAAGCCCGCCAGCGGGCTCGACGGGTCGGCATAGCGCCGCTTGCCCATGCGACCGGCGCGATAGGCGAGCCGCCCCGCTTCCACCGCAGACCGCATCGCGGCGGCCATCATGACCGGGTCCTTGGCCTCGGCGATCGCCGTGTTCATCAGCACGCCGTCGCAGCCCAGCTCCATCGCCGCCGCGGCATCGCTCGCCGTCCCCACTCCGGCATCGACCAGCACCGGCACGCCCGCGCCCTCGACGATCAGGCGGATCGTGACCTTGTTCTGGATACCGAGCCCGGAGCCGATCGGCGCCCCCAGCGGCATGATCGCCACCGCGCCGACATTCTCCAGCCGCTTGGCGGCGATCGGATCGTCGACGCAATAGACCATCGGCTTGAACCCCTCGTTCGCCAGGATCTCCGTTGCGCGCAGCGTTTCCACCATGTCCGGGTAGAGCGTCTTGGCCTCGCCCAGCACCTCGAGCTTCACGAGGTCCCAGCCGCCCGCCTCACGCGCCAGCCGGAGCGTACGGATCGCGGACTCTGCGTCGAAGCAGCCGGCGGTGTTCGGCAGGTAGGTGACCCGCTTGGGATCGATGAAGTCGGTCAGCATCGGCGCGTTGGGGTCGCTGACGTTGACGCGGCGCACCGCGACGGTAACGATCTCCGCGCCCGACGCCTCCACGGCGGCGGCGTTCTGCGCAAAGTCCTTGTACTTGCCGGTGCCGACGATCAGCCGCGAGCGGAACGTCCTGCCGGCCACCGTCCAGCTGTCGTCCGCGACCGGTCTCGCATGATCGCCGCCGCCGACGAAATGGACGATCTCCAGGTCATCGCCATCTTCGACGCACACCTCCGCCAGGGTCGAGCGAGCCACCACTTCAAGGTTGCGCTCCACCGCGATCTTTTCGGGTACGAGGCCGAGTTCCGTCGCCAGTCCGGCGAGGGTCAGCCCGGCGGCGACGCGCTTGTGGTCTCCGTTGACCGTGATCGAAATGGTGCCATCGACATGGGGCATAGATTTGCTCGGGGAGCACCTCCCCGCTTCCGTTCGGGCTGAGCTTGTCGAAGCCCTGCTCTTCTTCTGCCCGACCTGATGAAGAAGAACAGCCCTTCGACAAGCTCAGGGCGAACGGACTAAGAGGGAAAGCATTGACCTAAGCGCGACGGCACCGCCGTTCAACCGAAAGACGTTCGATGCCCGACACCGTTTTCGTCCTCAACGGCCCCAACCTCAACCTGCTCGGCCTGCGCGAGCCCGAAATCTACGGCCACCATACGCTGGACGACATCGCCAACCAGCTCGACGACCGCGCCCGCGAGCTCAGCCTCCAGATCGACCTGCGCCAGTCCAACCACGAAGGCCATCTCGTCGATTGGCTCCATGAGGCGAATGCCCGGGCCGCCCGCGCCGTGCTGCTGAACGCCGGCGGCTTCACCCACACCTCCGTCGCGATCCACGACGCGATCAAGGCGGTGACGGTGCCGGTGATCGAGGTTCACCTTTCCAACCCGCACCGGCGCGAGGCTTTCCGCCACATCAGCCTCGTCGGCCAGGCGGCGCGCGGAACCATCGCGGGCTTCGGCGCGCTTTCGTACCTCCTCGCGCTTGAAGCGGCGGCGCGGTTCTGACAGGAGGCCCCGCCATGACAGACAACAGGGATACAGGAGGGGGAACGATGCAGGTCGACGTCGACCTCGTCCGCCAGCTGGCCGAACTGCTCGACACCACCCAGCTCACCGAGATTGAAGTGGAAGACGGCGGCCGCCGCATCCGCGTCGCGCGCAAAGCCGCCGCGATCACCGCCGCGCCGGCGGTGCACCACGTGCCGATGGCCGCGCCATCGACGCAGCCTGCGGCCACGCCGACCCCAGCCGAGGTCGGTGCGTCCGCGCCCGCGTCCACCGCCAGCGCGGTCAAGTCGCCGATGGTCGGAACCGCCTATCTCTCCGCCGAGCCCGGCGCCAAGCCGTTTGCCGCGCCAGGCCAGACGGTCGCCGCCGGCGACACGTTGCTGATCATCGAGGCGATGAAGGTGATGAACCCGATCACCGCGCCGTCTGCGGGCATAGTGCGCGAGGTGCTGGTCACCAACGGCCAGCCGGTCGAGTTCGACCAGCCGCTCGTCGTCGTCGAGTAATCATGCGCGAAATCAAGAAGCTGCTGATCGCCAATCGCGGCGAGATCGCGCTGCGCATCCACCGCGCGTGCCATGAAATGGGAATCAAGACGGTGGCGGTGCACTCCACCGCCGACACCGACGCGATGCACGTCCGGCTTGCGGACGAAGCGATCTGTATCGGGCCGCCTGCAGCGGCGGAAAGCTATCTCAACATCCCCAACATCATCTCGGCCGCCGAAATTTCGGGCGCCGACGCGATCCACCCCGGCTACGGTTTCCTCAGCGAGAACGCGCGCTTCGCCGAAATCGTCGAGTTGCACGGCATCCTGTTCGTCGGCCCGAAGCCCGAGCACATCCGCACCATGGGCGACAAGGTGGAGGCCAAGCGCACCGCCGGCGCGCTGGGGCTGCCGCTCGTTCCCGGCTCCGATGGCGCGATCAGCGACCTCGCCGAAGCCAAGGCGCTGGCTGAGGACATCGGCTACCCGGTGATCATCAAGGCAGCCTCGGGCGGCGGGGGCCGCGGCATGAAGGTCTGCACCGGCCCCGACAGCCTCGAAACGCTGATGCAGCAGGCGGGCACCGAGGCGAAGGCCGCGTTCGGCGACGCCACGGTCTACATGGAAAAATACCTCGGCAATCCGAGGCACATCGAGTTCCAGGTGTTCGGCGACGGCAACGGCAACGCCATTCACCTCGGCGAGCGCGACTGCTCGCTCCAGCGCCGCCACCAGAAGGTGCTGGAGGAGGCCCCCTCCCCGATCATCACGCCGGAAGAGCGCGAGCGGATGGGCGGCATCGTCGCCCGCGCGATGGCCGACATGGGTTACCGCGGCGCCGGCACGATCGAGTTCCTGTGGGAAGACGGCGAGTTCTACTTCATCGAGATGAACACCCGCCTCCAGGTCGAGCATCCGGTGACGGAGATGATCACCGGCCTCGACCTCGTCCGCGAGCAGATCCGCATCGCAGAAGGCCATCCGCTGACCTGCACACAGGATCAGGTGCGCTTCCGCGGTCACGCCATCGAGTGCCGCATCAACGCCGAGGACCCGCGCACCTTCGCGCCCTCACCCGGCCTCGTGAAGCAGTTCCACGCACCGGGCGGCATGCACGTGCGCGTCGATAGCGGCCTCTACGCCGGCTATCGCGTGCCGCCTTATTACGACTCGATGATCGCCAAGCTGATCGTCTACGGCAACACCCGGGAAGGCTGCCTCCGCCGCCTCCGCCGCGCGCTGGAGGAGTTCGTGATCGAGGGTCCGACCACGACCATCCCCCTCCACCAGGCGCTGCTCGACGATCCGGAGTTCCAGCGGGGCGCGTACACGATCAAGTGGCTGGAGGAATGGTTGGCGAAGGAGGGCGCGTGACGCCAACGGCACTCAATCTCTGACGAGCCTGCGTTTGCTGTTCGGCGATTGTGGACATCCGCGCTAAACGCGCCGCGAATGTCAGCTGATGGTTCTAGACGCCAGGCAGCTTTCGGCGCTCAGATAAGCCTAAGCGGACGTTCGTCCACTTGGATCTCATCGTTCTCATCGACACGGGAACGAGATCCGGCATCGCCGCTACAGTTCCATCCGACTGCCGCCGTGTTGATCGCGCGGGCCGAACCGTCGCCGCTGCGCCTCCTTCGGGGAGGCGTCCCGGCGCCAACGCTGCCTGCGCGGTAGATGGTCGGGGTGAAGTGGAGATCGGCAAGCCAGGTTCCACATCGAGCGCCGGGGTAGGGAACCGATCTGCTTTACCGACCTATGGGATCGCTGCACCACCTCCTGTTCCCGGCCTGGTCGAGAGCTTTACAATGGTCACGCAAGCCCCTGGGCCGCTGGATGTGCGTGACGAGCGGACAGGAGGCCGTCGGCGGTTGACAAAGATCCGTGATGCCCGACAGCCCGCGCTGATCGAGGCGGGCGAAGGACTCGGGTGAAGCGTTCGGTTCCAGCAGGTCACGCGGCGCGCGGCATTGCGACATTGCTCCTGAGCGTGGCGTCGGTCGCGGCCGGCGCGTGGGCGATCTACTTCCCGCTAGGGTTCGGGTCCGCTTGGTGGAACCCGCATGTGAAGCCGGTCACGCTATGCTTCGCTTTTCTGCTGCTCTGCCTGCTATTCGCGGCGGCGGTGTGGGTGTGCGCGCGCGCTTTCGACCTCGGGCGATTGTTGAGACCGGACGACGCCCGTGCCCCTCGGGTCGCCATCGCGGCGGGGGCGGTGCTCATCCTGCTATCGCTCGCGAGTGCGATCCTCGTCCAGCAACAGTTTGCCGGCTCGGGCGACGAATTCGCCTATTTGTTCGAGGCGAAGACGTTCCTCGCTGGTCGCCTGTGGAACGCACCGCCTGCGGGCGGGCAGGCGATGGCCCCGATGTACATTTGGGTGACGCCGACCAGATGGGTTGCGCAATATCCGCCGGGCTGGCCGGGGGTGCTGGCACTGTGGTCGCTGGTCGGGCTGAACCCGTGGGCGCTCGGCGCGGCGCTGGCGGGGGCGACGGCGCTGATCCTATACCGGATGACGGCGGCGCCGGTGGGGCGTGTGTCTGCAATGTTGGCGGTGGTGCTTTTTGCCGCCGCGCCATTCTCGACCTTCAACGCCGGGTCGCTGTTCTCGCACACGCTCGCGGCGACGCTGGCGTGCGCGAGCGCATGGGCGGCGGCACGGCGACGGGACGGGGGAGGCCTCGGCTGGGCGGTCGCCGTCGGCGGCGCGGTCGGGCTGCTCGGACTCACGCGCTCGCTGACCGCGGTGTTGGTGCTTGCGCCGCTCGCGGCGGCGATGTTGCGGCGGCGCGATTGGAAGGGCGTCGTCGCGGTCGGCCTCGCAGGCATCCCGTTCGCGGCCGCCCTGTTGTGGTATCAGTGGCAAATCACCGGCGCGCCGCTGAAGTCGGTCTACTGGATCGGCGGCCGCGACGTCGATCATCTCTATCTGTCGCGCGCCGAACTGATGCGGGGATCGCTGGAATCGATAAGGCGACTGCTCCACCTGGGGCTATGGACCTCTCCCGTCATGCTCGCGCTGTGGCCGCTGGCGTGCTGGGTCAAAGTGAAGGCTAGTCGGTTCGAGGCCGCGGATGCGGTCGCGCCGCTGCTGGTAGGCACCTTCCTACTTTACCCGATCAACGCGGGTAATGGGTTCGGCCCACGTTATTACTTCGACGTGTTCCCGCTGATGGTGTTCACGATCAGCACGGCGCGGCCAATCCTGTCGGCTCCTTTGCGGCGCACGGTTGACGCGGCGATCATCATCAGCGCGCTGGCCGGTTTCGCCCTCTTGCCTGCGTTGGGGTGGAGCTATCACCGGATCATGGAAGAACGCCGCGACGTGTTTGATCAAGTCGCGGCGGTGGAACTGCGCGATGCGGCGGTTTGCATCCGCGGCTCGACTGGGGTGACACTCGACATGCAGCCGATGGACCTCGCGCGTAACGACCCTGCCGGGGTGGCGCGAGTGCTCTACGCGCGGTGCGATCTCACGACGGCCGATGCGCTCGAGCGCGCTTATCCCGAACGGAGCATCTGGACCTACAATCGCGACGCAGACGCGGTCCACGGCCGACTCGAGCGGTGGCGCTAATCGCTCCGCTTCGCTTTGCAAGACAGACCGCTCGGCGATGTCCGTCGACTAAAGCATCAGCCACATGGGTCAGTCGCTCACGTCAGCTCACTCGGAGAAGCGACTCCGTACCGGACGTAGCCTCAACTTCCTCCACTTCCGAGCCGGACCGCGCCTCCTCAGCCGATCGAATCACCTGCCCTGCCACCTTGCTCAATTGGTGAGCACCCACCTCCCGCCTGCCCCTTTTCTGGGCAGCCGAAAGCCGCAAATCACCATTGCCCGACAGGGCCTGCGCTGGCACGTTCCGTGCAGAGCGCCCGTGCGGGCGAGGGTCGAAAGGGGACGCGTTGAAAAAGGTCGAGGCGATCATCAAGCCGTTCAAGCTCGATGAGGTCAAGGAAGCGCTGCACGAGATCGGCGTCAGCGGCATCACCGTCACCGAGGCCAAGGGCTTCGGCCGCCAGAAAGGGCATACCGAGCTCTATCGCGGTGCCGAATATGTGGTCGACTTCCTGCCCAAGGTGAAGCTGGAGGTCGTCGTTGACGACGCGATGGCGGAGCGCTGCGTCGAGGCGATTGCCGCCGCCGCCCAGACCGGTCGCATCGGCGACGGCAAGATCTTCGTCATCCCCGTCGAATCCGCGCTGCGCATCCGCACCGGCGAGCGGGACGAGGACGCGATCTGAACGAATTGACGCGGCGCAGCATCCTGTGGAAATCTCTGCGCCGCGACCCTGCTCTCCCGACTCCGGCCGGGACCATCCCAGTCAAAGGACCTGCACATGGCGAATTCGGCCAACGACGTTCTGAAGATGATCCAGGATCAGGAGATCGAGTGGGTCGACCTGCGTTTCACCGATCCCAAGGGCAAGTGGCAGCACCTGACCATGGTGGCGTCCGTCATGGGCGAGGACGAGTGGACCGACGGCCTGATGTTCGACGGCTCCTCGATCGAGGGGTGGAAGGCGATCAACGAGTCGGACATGATCCTCAAGCCCGATCTCGACGCGGTGTACACCGACCCGTTCTCCGCGACGCCGATGCTGATCGTGTTCTGCGACATCGTCGAGCCCTCCACCGGCGAGCTCTACGCGCGTGACCCGCGCTCCACCGCCAAGCGCGCCGAAGCGTACCTCAAGACCACCGGCATCGGCGACACCGTCTATGTCGGCCCCGAGGCCGAGTTCTTCATGTTCGACGACGTGAAGTTCGACACCTCGTACAACCAGAGCTACTTTAAGATCGACGACATCGAGCTGCCGACCAACACCGGCCGCGATTATGAAGGCGGCAACCTCGCTCACCGCCCCCGCGCAAAGGGCGGCTACTTCCCGGTCGCCCCAGTCGATTCCGCCGTCGACATCCGCGGCGAGATGGTCTCGACCATGATCGAGATGGGCTTGCCCTGCGACAAGCACCACCACGAGGTGGCGGCCGCGCAGCACGAGCTCGGCCTCACCTTCGGGACGCTGACGACGACGGCGGATCGCATGCAGATCTACAAGTACGTCGTCCACATGGTCGCGCATGCGTACGGCAAGACCGCGACGTTCATGCCCAAGCCGATCAAGGAGGACAACGGCTCGGGGATGCACACCCACTTCTCGATCTGGAACGGCGGCACACCGCTGTTCGCGGGCAACGGCTATGCGGGCCTCAGCGACATGTGCCTGTATTTCATCGGCGGCGTGATCAAGCATGCCAAGGCACTGAACGCCTTCACCAACCCTGCCACCAACAGCTACAAGCGGCTGGTGCCTGGCTATGAAGCGCCGGTGCTGCTCGCTTACTCGTCGCGCAACCGCTCGGCCTCGTGTCGCATCCCGTACGGCACGGGTGCCAAGTCGAAGCGCGTCGAGGTGCGCTTCCCCGATGCGATGGCGAACCCCTATCTCGCCTATGCCGCGCTGATGATGGCCGGCCTGGACGGCATCCAGAACAAGCTCCACCCGGGCGAGGCGATGGACAAGAACCTCTACGATCTGCCGCCAGCCGAACTGGCGAACGTGCCGACGGTGTGCGCGAGCCTGCGCGAGGCGCTCGACAGCCTCGCCGCCGACCACGACTTCCTGCTGAAGGGCGACGTGTTCACGCAGGAGCAGATCGAATCGTACATCGAACTCAAGATGGGCGAGGTCGCCCGCTGGGAGATGACGCCGAGCCCGGTCGAGTACGACATGTACTACAGCGCCTGAGGCGCGCGTGCCGCGCGCCGGTGCTTCGCACAGGCGCTGTCGGCCGCCCTCGCCCGGGCGAGGAGCGACGGCGTCGCTTCGCCACGTCGCTGGCGGAACCAAAAGGAGGGCGCCCGGAGCGATCCGGGCGCCTTTCGCTACTTCACCGAATAGGGCAGCGACACGGTGAAGGACGAGCCGGCCGCCATGCTGCCCCTGGGCTTCAGCCGAACCTGGGTCACCGCGCCTTGGGTCGTCGCGTCTCCGGCCGTCGGGGCGCAGCCCCAGCCGGTGCCATCGGCGCAGAAGAATTCCACGTCATCGGCGATGCTCGCCGGCCCTGCATAGGTAAGCGACAGCCCCGACGGCGTTGCCCCCTGGCTCAGCTGGACCACGTCCCCCGCGCCGCTGCCGTCGCCGTCGAGCGCAACAGCCAGTGTGGCCGGCGTCGGCAGAACCACCTTCAGAGAATCGGCGTCCAGCGGTACCAGATCAGGGTTGGTCACCGTCAGCGCCCGGCGCACCTTGCCGCCGGGGATCGCCTTGGGCGAGTTGGTCTTGCGGATCGGGTCCCAGGTGGTGACTGACGTGATGGTCATCACCGCCGTGCGCGGCGCGATGGTGAGCGTGATCTGCACCGTGCCGGACTTGCTGCCCGTGTCCGCCCCCAGCACGCACACCGAGCCGACGTTCACGCCGGGACAGAAGCCCCACTCCCATTTGATCGAGACGCTGCCCGTGTAGGTGCCCGGCGCGACAAGATCGGTGGTGGACGGCTTGACGAACACGGGCACCGATTGGATATCGCTGCTCAGCAGTCCCGCCACGTTGAGGGTCGTGTTCTGCATGAACGTGACGGTGGTGCCGGGGTTCAGCGGCGTGGAGCCGCCGCTGTCCGCCGCGATCTTGATGCCGATGGTGCCGCTGGTGTCGGTCGATGTGAGCTTGAGCACCGCGCCGCTCGCAACCGTCGCCTTGAGATAATTGCCGCCGAGCAGCACCACCACGCTATCGGCCGTGCAGCCGAACCCGCTCGCGGTGCGCAGGTACGGCACCGCCCCGCCCTGCAGCGACGCCGGCGAGTAGCTGTCCGGAACCACCGTGGAGGTGGAGGCGGCAACGTCACAGGCAAGCGCCGGCAACGCCGCGAAGGCAAACATGGTGGCGAACAGGGCAGCCGCCCAGCGACAGGCTCGCGCTCGCCTCTCCGTCATCGTCAACCTTCAACCCTCGTCCTGTCTCGTGACGAGTTCGACTGCGGCAGGTTGGTTTAAGGGAAGGTAACACCGCCAAAACGGAGGGATCCCGACAGGGGGTGCCCGGGTCGGGGCGCTATCAGGCGAGCAGGTCCTGTTCTTCTGGGTGACGCTCCATATACGCCTCGACGAACTCGCATGCCGGGATCACCGCCAGGCCCTGCGCGCGCACGTCGGCAAGCGCGCCCTTCACCAGCGTGCTGGCGACACCGTGGCCTTCAAGTCGCGGGGGCACCTCCGTATGGGTGAACGCCATGACGTCGCCACGCCGCTGGTACACGGCGATCGCTACGTCCCCGTCGACCTCCAGCTCATAGCGCCCCTGCGCGATGTTGTTGCGAACCTCACTCATCCGATAGCTCCCGCCTTACGTCGCCGCGGAGAGCGGCTGGTGCATGATACGGTGCCTGGAAGGCTGGCGACGGGCAACTCACGATGGCCCCGGCGAAGGCGAACAACCCGATCGCCGTTGACGATGCCACCCCAAACGTGGCACTTGGCGGCCCATCGCATGCGGACAGGCAACGGGTAATGCTGGCCCGGGTTCCGAAGCGATCCGTTCAGCGCTCCGCCGCTGGCATGCGGGTGTAGCTCAATGGCAGAGCAGAAGCTTCCCAAGCTGGCAGGATTGGCGGATTTCCGCGCCTTGTGCTGCAAAACACCGCCGAAATGAGCCATTTCACATCAATGACTTAGGTTTTTGGTGCAAAACAATTTGCACCCCCCAGCCCGCCTGCCGCGCAGCCTCACGGCATCGTCCGAGCGGGTGAAGGAAACCGGCCAGAAAACGTAAGTGGCTCGTAGCCCACGGGTAGCTGTTACTCCTGACGTTCTTCCGATCGCTCCCACCCGATTATCGTGCCGATAAAGTCGCTAAAGTTCTCTTCCATCACGACGGGAATATACCGCACCGGAAGCTTGGCTATCTCCGCAATTTCCCGGCTGGTCAGGCGTCCGCTCTCGTAAAGGGGGCGCAGCTTATCTCTACAAATTGCGGGAAGTAGCACGGCAAGCGCCGCATAAATCCGCACTCGATCATTGAGGAATGACTTTCCGACGCCGCCGGAGTCGAGGCCGTTACGAAGCTCGGGGGGGAGCGAGAATTGGTCGAAAAGATTGTCGACCGCCTGCTCGCTCATTGCGCAGAGCTCGTCGCTGTCAGTGATGTGTAGCATCTCCTTGACCGCCACTAGGCGCTGCCAAGCCTCTGCTTCCTCCCCCATATCCTGCGGGATGAGTATTTCTGAAACGAACTTGGGTAGCCCGTATGGGGCGTCGTGTCGCTCATACCGGTAGAGCAAGCCCCTGATTTTAGATGCGTCCATCTTCACAAAATGAAAGTTGATCTCATCCTGAACGCCCATGGCAATCAGCTGATCTCTAACGTCGTTCACATCGATATGTAGGCGGCTGACCCTATCGAAATGATCCAACAACCGGTCCAGGAGCATGCGAATACTCAAAAAAAAAGCCCGGGCAGAATGCCCG
>Ga0210040_10001870_pt1 | contig 30822 bp, 24 predicted proteins | sample CryGeyCG12114_NA_FD_185462 | JGI IMG/M metagenome (GOLD analysis project Ga0210040, IMG submission 185462) | Groundwater microbial communities from aquifer - Crystal Geyser CG19_WC_8/21/14_NA (SPAdes) (version 2) | ecosystem: Environmental > Aquatic > Deep subsurface > Groundwater | place: USA...
TAAGTGGATGTAGTGAGAAATATCTAACAACGACAGATATGGAAGAGAATAAACCAAATGTTATCGTTACTGTAACAAACACATCAACAAAAAAATATACCTCTGCAAATTGTGATAATATGTCATTGTATTTTGAAAGAGATAAATGTTATTTAAATTTGCATAATAAAAATTTTTCAATTTGTGAGAAAATTAAAGACAGTTCTATAAAGAACATTTGTTATGGCAGTGTTGCCGAATCTGAAAAAAATTTTTCAATTTGTGAGAAGATGATTAATTGTTCAAAATTTGAAAGAGAAATATGTTACTATGGGGTCGCCAGCGCTAAAAAGGATATTTCAATTTGTGACCATAAAATTGTAGATAAAAATCTAAAAGACAGGTGTTATTTAAGTATTGCGATATCTGAAAACGATTCTTCAATATGTGATAAAATTAATGACGAATCTGAAAAGGTTGAGTGCCAAATAGAGGTAGGCCATTGGTTTAATTAGACTGCTATAATAACCTACCTACAAAGTAGATCGTATTCTTGTGTAATAATCTGTGTATAAGTGGTGGCTACATCTATATAAATCTTATGGAGCTTTTTTAAAAGCTACCGCTGTACTTAGACTAATGAGCCACCTCTTTTATATTAAATTTTTCATAAATAAATTTAAAATACAAATATAAATTTAAAACAAAAAATTTTAAGTTATAAATTTTATAATCAAAAATATTATTTATTGAAATTTTTATTTAATCTTCAAAATTCAATTGATAATTTACAAAAATATAAGTGGCCTACTTTCATATGGCACACAACCTTTAAAATTAAATTTATAAATATTATAATATTTAATTTTACTGAAAATCTTTGAGATTTTCAATCTTTAAAAATTTACGAGATTTTAAAATACTGAAAACTATGAGTTTTCAATCTTTAAAAATCTTTTGGATTTTTAAATGATATTTCAAAAAATTTATTTGCTTAAAAATATAATTTTTAAGCAGATTTTTAAAAAATATCTCACAAATTAATTATCCCAATTTAAAGGGATGAGCACCTAATAATCAAATTTAATACTCAATAAATTCTAAATCAGAATGAAGCTTATAACCGCAAGAACCCTGAAACAGGGCATGGCAATGGAAGAAAGCAAAATTTCCCAAACTTATCAGAACATTTGTGCAACCGGATTTCTCAATGAAAAAGACATAGCAAAATCAGACATGAAAGAAGGAGAGTTAATAAAAGCAAAAACAGCTTATGGAGAGGTCGTTGTTAAATGCAGTAAAGGTGTGATTGACGAAGGAAATCTGCTTATCCCCATGGGGCCCTGGGCAAATATAATTATAGGAGGAAATACAAATGGTACGGGTATGCCTGATTTCAAAGGAATTGATGTCCGGATTTCAAAGACAGATGAAAAAATTTTAGATGTAAAGGAAATTATACAAAAATTAAAAGAAAAATAATTTAAGATGGAAATAAAAAATGTTGTCTGCCCGTTTTGCGGATGTTTGTGCGATGACATAACTGTAAAGGTTGAAGATAATGAAATAAAAGCCGTTAAGAATGGCTGCGGAATCTGCATTACAAAATTTATAAAACATCATGTAAACGCGGTCCAAAGCCCGATGCTCAAGAAAGAAAAAACAGATGAAAATTTTGTTAATGTTTCAATGGATGAAGCGATAGAAAAAACAGGCGAAATTTTAAAAAATGCAAAATACCCTTTAATATTCGGATTATCAACAACTGAATGTGAGGCACAGGGTAAGGCACTGGAACTTGCAGAATTAACCGGAGCAACAATTGACCAGTTACCTTCCGTATGTCATGGTCCGAGTATCATGGCATTGCAGAGCGTAGGACAAATAACTGCAACATTGGGAGAGGTAAAAAACAGAGCAGACATGGTTATATTCTGGGGATGCAATCCGATTGAAGCACATCCGAGACACTTCAACAGATATTCCGGAACAACAGCAGGTATGTGGAGTGACAGAAACAAAAGGTATATTGTGACGATAGATGTCAGAGAAACACATACCGCAAAAAAATCGGATAAATTTATAAAAATTTCTCCTGGAAAGGACTACGAATTAATTTCAATAATAAGGGCGGCAATCAAAGGCCAGAAAATTCCCGACAATGTTGAAGAAATGATGGGTGTAAATAAGGATGATATTGAAAATTTAATAAACAAAATGAAGGGTGCAAAATATGGCGTTGTGTTTTACGGTATGGGGATGACCCAGTCGTTTGGAAAGGAATTAAACACAGATGGTGCCATCTCGCTTGTCAAGGAATTAAATGAATGGACAAAATTTTCTATTAATCCCATGCTTGGGCATTATAATGTGGCTGGGGCGGTACATGTATGGGGATGGCAATCCGGCTATCCTTTTTCAATAAATTTTTCATTACAATATCCAAGATACAATCCTGGAGAGTTTTCTGCAACGCAGATACTGGCAAGAAAAGAGTGTGATGCTGCATTAATTATAGCAACAGATCCTGTTGCTCATCTTCCCAATGAGGCAGCAAGGCATCTGGCAGAGATTCCAGTAATAACAATTGACCCAAAATTTTCTCTTACAGCTTTGATTTCTGATGTTGTTATTCCCTGTGCAACAGCAGGGATAGAGGCAGAAGGAACTGCTTACAGAATGGACGGAATCCCACTGCGACTGAAAAGGGTTGTCCGTTCGGAGTTTTTGTCTGACAGAGAAATTTTAGAAAGACTGATTGAAAAGATAAAAGAAAAATAGTTTAAAATTTTACCTATTTTAAAATGTTGATAATAAAAAATGGAATGATGTATGATCCAGCAAACAAAATAGATGGAGAAACAATAGATATTTACATTGAAAATGGAAAGATTGTTGAACAACCGGCAAATGAGAGAAACAATAATGAGGATATTATTATTGACGCAAAAGGAATGATCGTAATGCCTGGCGGTGTTGATATACATTCTCATATTGCAGGTGCAAAGGTAACAAAGGCAAGGGTTATGTGTCCTGATGACCATCGCAAAGATGTTATCCGCAAAACAAAGATATCAAGAAGCGGAACTGGCTACACAGTTCCGACAACATTTATTACAGGATACAGATACGCCAAACTTGGTTATACCTTTGTTGCAGAAGCAGCAAGTCCGCCGATAGCGACACGACATACACATGAAGAATTTAACGATATTCCAATAATTGATAAAACTGCTTATATTTTAATGGGCAGCAATCATTTTGTGCTGGATAATATCAAAAATAACAATTTTGACGGATTAAAGAATTATGTTGGATTTCTGCTTAACGCAACAAAGGGCTATGCAATAAAAATCGTAAATCCCGGAGGCGTTGAGAACTGGAAATGGGGAAAGAATGTAAAAGGACTTGATGATGTCGTTATAAATTATGGAGTGAGCCCGAGGGAAATTTTACAAAACCTGGCAAAGGTCAGGAAGGAATTAAATTTACCTCATGCTATACATGTTCATTGCAATAATCTCGGTTCTCCTGGAAATTTAAGAACAACATTGGAAACAATTGATGCAGTTAAAGGTGAGCCAATTCACATAACGCATATTCAATTTAATTCTTACGCTGGCGAAAACTGGGGAAGCTTTGCATCAGGAGCTAGTGAAATTTCAGATAAAATTAATTCTTCTAATAATGTAACTGTTGATGTCGGTCAGGTTATTTTCGGAAATGCAACGACAATGACAGCTGATGGACCCTGGCAGCATACTGTTTATAAACTTTCGCACCAGAACAAATGGGTAAATATTGACGTAGAAATGGAAACTGGAAGCGGAATTGTTCCTTATATATTTAAAGAAAACACTGCGGTAAATGCAATTCAGTGGGCAATCGGACTGGAACTTTTCCTGCTGGTTAAAGATCCGTTCAGAATATGTCTGACAACAGATCATCCTAATGCAGGTCTTTTTTATTATTATCCGATGGTCGTTGAATGGCTGATGAGCAAAAAGAAACGAGATGAAATGCTGAATAAAATAAACCCGAAAGCAAAAGAAAAAACAACACTGGCAAATATTGAGAGAGAATATACATTGCAGGAAATAGCAACGATTACACGGGCAGCAACTGCTAGAATCATGGGATTAAAGAATAAGGGACATATTGGAACAGGAGCAGATGCCGATATATCAATATATAAATTTGATGAAAATAATATTGTAAAATCCTTTTCTTCCGCAAAGTATGTAATAAAAGATGGAAGGGTTGTTGTTAAAGACGGAGAAATTACTGGAACTCATTTTGGAAGGACTTATTATGTTAAGACAAAAGGGGAAGCAAACGATGAAATAAAGGAAACATTTGAAAAATTTTATTCGGTTTCGTTTGAAAATTATGCGGTTGAGGATGTTTATGTTCCGAGAAAGGAAGTGACAGAATGTTGTAAAGAGTCAATCACCAACCAATAAAAATGAATGTTAAAAGAAAATGACTATTAAAATAACAAAAAATATCCAAATCAAAGATGAACATAAAAGATATTATTGAAGGATTAAACAAAAATCCTGATGAGAAATTTTTAATAGATGAAGTAAAAGGAATGGTTGTAGACAAGGTCATTAAAAGGGTTGGACGGGAGAGAGTAGTAAAATATATATCTATATTATTAGGAAATTTTAATTTAGTTTTCTCTCCTACTTCTCTCTAACAAGATATTACATTGTTTTTTCCCTTCCGGATCTTTTTAATGTTTTTTGAGTTTAAAACTTTATAAATTAGGTAATTATTTCGTAACTTGTGATTTAAGTTAGTGGTTATGTTATTCTGTTTTATCTGATTATTCAAATATGTGCAATTGTTTTTTTGTAACTGTTCAGAGGACATTTTCAAAATGAAATTTTGAAAATCTCCAAACGGAGTGAGGTGACAAAATTTACCTGCGATTTTCAAAACGCAAAGTTTTGAAAATATGAGAGCGAAGCGAACTTATTTTAAAATCTCAAAGATTTTAAAATCTCCAAACGGAGTGAGGTTATTTTCAAATTCGTAGAGAATTTGAAAAGACACGAACAAAGTGAGCGTATTTTCAAATTCGTAGAGAATTTGAAAAGACACGAACAAAGTGAGCGTATTTTCAAAACGCAAAGTTTTGAAAATACACGATTTTTGAAATCATAAAGCTTTCAAAAAGACACGAACAAAGTGAGTGGAACAAAGTGAGCGTAAAATTTTAAAAAATACCAAAAAATCTTATTTTGTATTTGCTCAATATTGGGCAGTAATTCACTCTTGTTTTATGTGAATATAAGGGTAGTTTACCACTACTTATTGAGCAAGTTCAAAAAATGTCAAAGTGCGAAATATCTTTTCTGGCATATTAAAAATTTCTGAATTTATAAAAATTCATCAAGTCCTTTCTGCCTTTCTTTACCTTTGCTTTTTTCTTTTTCTTTTTTGCTTTTTTCTTTTGCTTTTTCTCTTTTTTCTTTTTCCTTGCCTTTATTATTCTTTTCTTTTTCCTTACTTTCTTTACCTTTATTGCCCCCTTCGGTTAAAATTTCCCCATAAACTCCATCATATCCTGGCTTAACGATGTGTTTATTATTCCGCAATGATTCAATAACAATTGCAACATTTTCATCAATCTTCCTAATCTCATCAATTTCTGCATTAAGCAAAACATTCATCTCGTTGTTAAATTTGTTAATTAAAATTTTCTCCTTGTTTTTAACCTTAAATTTTCCACATATTTCCCACAAGGGAATTATGTTCTTAAATGGAATTGCATCCAAAGGAATAAATCCATGCTCTCTGTCTGCCAGTTCTTCAACCCTTTGTTCAACACCAATTGTTAATGGATTTTTGCAGATAGGACATAAGTTGTGCAAATTTATTGCTTCTTTTGGCGCGCACGAAAAATTACAACTCCTGTGTCCTGTATAGTGATATTTGCCGAATTCAGGCGGAACTTCAACGGTAAATAAAAATTTTTCCTTATTTTTAAATTTTATTGCATTAATAATATCCTTGTAACGGACATATTCTTCATCAAAATTAAAAGCATTGCATTCTCTTCCGAGATTATGCAAACTGTGTGAATCGGAATTTGAAATTAAAGCATATTTGTCAAGTTTGCTTAATTGCCAGTTCATCAAAGGATCCGAAGATAATCCAGTCTCAACTGCATAAATTTCCTTGCTTTTATCTTCAAAACATTCTTCAATACTGTCAAAGCCGGATTTTGAACCGAGAATGCCGAACCACGGAGTCCAGCAATTATGAACCGCGGCAAATTCACAAACATAAGAATTATCCTCTTCAACCTCTAAGTTATAAACTTCTCCTTCATAATCTTCTGCCCCGATATCTCTTACGGGGATGTAAATATATTTTTCATCAATCCATCCATGTCTTCTATCTAATTTGGTGTTAAATTTTCTAAATTCGGGAGTTTTCAATAATTCAAATGAATCTTGAAAGAACGAAAGATTATAAAAAGAAAAAAGATCACCTTGTGCTTTAATAGTCCTATTTCCTATTTTGTGTTTCTTACTTTTATTAAAATATTCTTTCGTTTGTTTGCCAATAGAAGGAACTATTCCTAAACGAAGCAAAATAATTTTCATTTGATTCATCATCTCTCGGGAAGAAGTGTACCCTGTATCTCCCCGCCACCAGCCAGTAAGAATTTCTACCTGTTTTTCTAATGGCAAAGTTAACATCCAAAAAGGTAAACATTTAGTGTTGGCTTTTTTTATCGCATCGGAATTATAAAAAAGAGTACCAAAGACCTTTGATAAAATTTTTGAAAAATAAATAATTTCTATGCTTTTTGTCTTTTTTCTTTTGTAAATTCTTGGCGAAGAAAATTTAAAGATTTTCTTCATCAAAAAATTTAAATCCTTCACATATTCTTCTTCGTTTTGGTTAAAACAAAATGCAATAGAATCCCTGTTATTTGTGTATCCTTCTGAAATATAATACCCCCCCAGCCTGCAAAAATTTTTATCAACATTTACTATATTTGGCAACTTTTTATCTGTTCTTCCTTGATTACAGGATATTTCATTATCTAAAACTTTAAATTGTCTTTCAGACAGATAATTGCTAATTCTGATTTCCTTTACATCTTCCGTGGATGTATTAAATCTGGGAAAAACGAGAACATCTCCTTTTTCAATATCTTTTGCTTGAACCCATTCGGAGCGGTAATTCATGAAATATGGATGCTTACATCCTCGTCTCTTTAAATAACTACAATTTCTCCTGCAATATACATGCTGTTGTCCGCCAAAATTGGAACAATCTTTAAATGTTTTAATTACACAAATTGGATGTTCTGGGGTTGTTTTTAAACCAATTCGGAAATAATAGGGCTTTATATTAATCATTTCTCCTTTATATCGATGTCTATAAACCTTTTGCACTTTTTGATATTGTCCTTTATGAGTGTAAACCAAATCTCCGACAGAAATGTTTTTTATCATTTTCATGTCAGAATTACAATGTAAAAAAGTATCTGGTAATATGCAATGCGCCGGAACGATAAAATTTTCCTTTGAAATTTCCATAATTTTTTCTGTAAATTCAACCGCATTCATTCCAAATATCGGCCTTCCGTCTGCTTTTAAATTTCCTTTCTTTGAAAGCCAGTCATTAATCTGTTCAACAATTTCAAAATTTTCTGAAAAAATCAGCAGATGAACCTTCCTTACCTTCCTCACATTATTTATTTCCTTGCCGAATATCAGGCATATCTCTGTTGTGGGGATAAATTTTGTCCCGCTTTTTTCCTCAATGAAAATTCCTTCGTTAAATTTAGATAAATTTTTCTTCAACTCAGCAAAGTATAGCGGATGGGTAAAATCACCCGTGCCAAGTAAATTTATTCCTTTTTCTTTTGCTGCTTTTCCCAAATCAATAACATTCATCAGCGGACTTGTTGCCCTGCTGTATTTGCTGTGTAAATGAAAGTCGGCAAGAAGCATACTTAATTTATTAATCTGTTATTCATTTAAAATTTTTTCATATATTGTTTTCATTTTAATATAATAAATTAACAGTATTTTAATTAAATTTTTATCCCGTCATATTTGGTTTTGTAGTTGTTTTTTCATATTTTTGACACTTAATTTTTTAAGCACCTAAAAAAATGCCTTTTTTATTTTTAATCGTTTTTGAAATTTTTAATTTGCAACAGCTCTATTATAGTGAAAATTTCAACTTTTGATTATTTATTTTGAACATCAACATTACATATTATGATTTAAAGAATAAATATATGGACAAAAACAATATTATCAAAAGATGTCAAAATGACTATAATCAAATTATACAATAAAAAAAGGAAATTACTAAATATCATAACAGTTTTAATTTTAAAATTTATCCGGCCAAAAATTCAGCCAATTCCTTTATTCTTGGATATGTCTTTGAATTGGATGGAATATTTATTAAAGGAGTTCCAGAATTGTTATATACAATAACCTTTTCATCATAAGGGATCCTGCAAATTTCTAAAATTTTTGTGTTTGCGATTTTTTCATTTAAAATTTCGCTGCCTGTTTTTACTTTTTCAGTTTTTTCGCTACCTGTATTTACTTTCCTTACTTCTCTTGCTTCCTTTACTTTATTTACAACCAGAAACATACTGTCCTCTTCAACTCCTGCATGGACAGCGATTTTCTTTATTGTTTCAGCACTTCTGAAGCCCGCCTCAGATGTATCAGTAACTATGAGCAAAACATCTGCTCCTGTGGTTGTCTTCCTTGAAAGATGTTCTAATCCTGCCGCACAGTCAACAATCACAAATTTATAATTTTTCTGCTTTTCTTCTAACACAAACCTTAAAACATCATTGACACTGCAATAACATCCCACTCCTTCACCTTGTCCCATTTCAATAAAATCAGATTTTTCTGTGTGTGTTGTATTTTCAGAAATTTTCTGCCGCAGATAATCTAAAAAATTTATATTTTTACTATTTTCAACATTGAAATTTTCTATGATTTCTCCAATACTCATTAATGCCTTTATTCCTAACGCATCCGCCAAATTTGTGGCAGGGTCTGCGTCTATTGCCAGAATTTTTGCATCTTTTTTTAATTCTGCGATACATCTGACGAGCAATGATGAAACCATTGTTTTTCCTACACCTCCTTTTCCTGCAATGACGATAATCATTTAAATTTGGTGAAATAATAATTAAATTTCATAATGGTTTAATGGTTTAAATTTTTCGCTCTCATATTTATTTTTATTGATTAAAATAATTTATTAGGGATCCTGAATCCAAAATATCCTTTACAAATTGCATAGATAATTTAACTAAAATTTGTAATTTTTTGTTTCAGAATATTAATTATTTAAAAAGTTAAGAGCAGCAGTTAAATTAAATAAAAATAAATCACCTCACAAAAAAGTTATTTACAAAATTACAGGCAGATGCAAGAAAAAGGAGTGTGTTTTTGCGTAGAGTTTTTTTAAATCAGAATCCCTGTTTATATAATTTTTAGTTGTCTCTATTTTAAATATTATAAAATGAACACTTTTGGCGAAATTTTTACAATTACGACATTCGGAGAATCACATGGTAAGGCAATTGGCGTTGTTATTGATGGATGTCCTGGGGGGATTGAAATTTCAAAATCAGAAATACAGCATGAATTAGACAAACGAAAGCCTGGTCAAAGTGAAATTTCCACTCATCGAAAGGAAGAAGATACTGTTGAAATTTTATCCGGAATTTTTGAAGGAAAGACGCTCGGAACACCTATAGCAATGATGATTTATAATAAGGACGCCCGTTCATCTGACTACGATGAATTGAAATTTAAACTGCGTCCCGGACATGCCGACTGGACATATAAAGAGAAATTTGGGCACATTGATTACAGGGGTGGCGGCAGGAGCAGTGCAAGAGAAACTGCATGCAGGGTTGCAGCAGGTGCAATAGCAAAGAAAATTTTGAATAAATTTAAAGTTGATGTTTTTGCTTATGTGAAGGAAATTGCCAATATTGAATCTGGAATAAGTTATTATAAAAATTTTGATACAGACAAAATTGATGAATACAAAAAGGCAGTTGAAAAAAGCGATATCAGATGTATAGATGTTGAACAGGGCGTACTGATGAGGAATGCAATAATTAAAGCAAAAAATGAAGGGGAATCCGTTGGAGGAATTATTGAAATTCTGGTGTTGAATCTTCCGTCGGGAATAGGAGAGCCAGTATATGGTAAATTAGGTGCGCGGCTTGCTTATGCTCTAATGTCAATTCCTGCTGCTAAGGGATTTGAAACAGGAAAAGGTTTTGAATTAAGCGGTATGAAAGGAAGTGAAGCAAACGATGAATTTTGTATAATTGAGAATAAATCGGATAACGCAAAAAAAATTTTCACAAAAACAAATAACTGCGGAGGAATTTTAGGAGGAATTAGCAACAGGATGCCTGTTGTGGTACGACTTGCCATTAAGCCGACATCTTCTATATCCAAGATGCAAAACACAGTTGATATTAAAAATTTTGAGGAAACGACATTAAATGTTAAAGGGAGGCATGATCCCTGTATTGTTCCAAGAGCTGTTCCGGTTGCTGAAAGTATGGTTGCAATAACTATTGTTGATTTGATGATGCAAAATAACAATATTCCAAAAAAATTTTAAAATTTTGGTGCTCTCCTCTTTAAATTAGGATAATTAATTTGTGATATTTTTTAAAAATCTGCTTAAAAATTATATTTTATTGAATCGTATGCTACACACTTTACATAAGTACTATTGCTATTCATTTTTTTTATGTCTATTTTTTACAACTTGTTCATGATTGACTAGGTTATATATTTCACAATTTTCGTTTGGACACGCCTGATCGTGATATGTTCGCTTTCGACAGCGTTTTTTTATTTTGGTTTTCCATTGTTTTTAAATATTCAGTAGTTCCGAACACCTTTATCCTATGATAAATGACTGTATTAAAAAAATTTAACAATTTAAAAATATTAAAAATTATTTGGAATTACTTTTAAAAATAATTTAAAAAAATTTCCAAAAAAAGCAACGAATTTAATAAATGTGTTAATGTTATTGAAAATGTTATTGAAAATGTGCTTAAAATATCAAAATTTGTTAATGAAAACATTTCATTCGGAACTACTGATAAATATAAAAACTATCTTAAATGCTCCCGAATAAATTTCGCCTAAAGGAATAAGGGTATCCGAAGTTACCCGATAGGGCAATTTCACGGAGTGCAAGGGCGATAGCCCGCCGCGGATACCCTTTGTTAGACGAGGGCGATAGCGCCCCGAACGGAGCGTAGCGAAGTGAGAGTTTATTCGGGGAGCACTACTATATCTATTACAATTTTAAATCCCCGATATTAAATTTCTCTCATATATATTATTCAAAAACTTTTTTTCTTTAACTATTATTCTTTTTTCGACATCAACCCATATATGCATTCTACGATTAATAGTTTCCACTTCTACTTTGAAACATTCTCTCTCATTAACTGTTTCTCTCTCAATTACTTTAATTTTTTTATACACACCATCCTCCTTATAATTAAAATCGTCTGTCAGTGTCAACATCCAACTCGCAAACATTTTTGAAGTATCCATCGCTTCTAATTCTGCTTTTTTACCCAAAAAGATCTGATTAGAAAAATTTACTCTTTTCAAATTTCCAGTGTTTTTATCGTAATAGTATACTTCCTCATAATCAAGCGAATAATCAGATGGTTTTATAATAGTAATATCTACTTTAAGGTTAATGACATAACAATCATTGCTATTGATTCTTTTTATTTCCTTTACAGAGTATATTTCTTTTCCTTGACTTACTATGTCACCATCACTTGTATATCCTTTAACTTCGTATTCAAATTTTTGCCCGATTTTAAAAGGAACTTCAACATTTTTTTCTATCTGCTTTATGGATATTTTTTCAGTATCTGCTTTCTTCGGGACATCTTCCACTAAGCAACCACTAATTCCAATAAGTGTAGTTAACATAACCACTGTAATCAAGGTTATTTTTACTCCCCTTTCCATAGTAACAATAGTAAATTAAATATAGTTAAGGAAGGAGTAGCGCATAATTTGCTATTCGCTTCCTACTCCATCTAACTAACAATTATAGTGCCAGTCAAATACTTCCTCTGGCCAATAGTCGTGTATAAATCCATACCAATTGGATTCTGGGTTTGCTTCTGGACCCTCACTATGTGCCTTTTTTGTATCTTCGTACCAATTCACCTGATACCTGTATCCGTAGCTAATCCCTTTAGTATAATCTGCATCCGCATAATCTCCTAATTGACCTGCTGCATATCCTGCAGTTCTATGGTATCCCTTGTTGTAAATTTCAGTCTCAAGTGCTGATTGATTAGCAAAGTTCTTTTCATGCCATCCAAGGTTTGGATCTTTGTTTGTACACCCCCATAGACATGCAACACTTCCTTCAACTTTACATGATGGATTGTCATCATGCCAGATACAGGTGCTTGAACTCAAACCCAAATCTCCATAGTTTGGTATTCCCCAATTGTAGCCTCCATACCATGTCCAGCAAGAATAACTATTTGTATATCCTAATACAACAGAACCGCGGTTTCCCCAATTTATCCTCTTAAGTTTCCCTTTAATTGCCTTTTTCATCTCGTTCTTTGAAAGACTGCAAAATTTTCTTACCTTTCGGATTTCTTGCTTATTTAATCCTTCTGCCGCTATCTTTTCATCCGTCATATCACATTTACCTTTTAGGTCATCCACCATCGCATCAGTCATTACATCTAATTCTTCGTTTTCTACTTCTTCATCCGTTGGACTTCCACCAACACCGACAGCCCCCAACAAAATAAAAAATAAAAACAGAGTTGCTGTCTCCCATAATATGTTTCTTTTTGTTTTTGTCATTTTTGGTTTTTAATGATATTAGATTTATATATAAATCAGTAGTTCCGAACACATTTATCCTGTAATAAAATAAATGATTGCATTAATAATTTATAATGATTTAAAATATATTAAAAATTATTTGGAATTATATGCATTAAAAGTGTTAATTTAAATAAATTTCCACGAAAAGCAACGAATTTAATAAACAATTGTGTTAATGTTATTGAAAATGTTATTGAAAAATTTGGGTGGAAACAATAATCAATATAAAAATACATTACTGCTGAAAAGTTAAAACGGTTATTGTCACTGCCAAACATAAGCTTAAAATATCAAAATTTGTTAATGAAAACATTTCATTCGGAACTACTGATATTTATAAAAATATTAGGTAATTATTCAGAGGGTATTTTTAAAACGAAATTTTAAAATACTGAAACCTTTGGTTTCAATCTTTAAAAAATCTACAAGATTTTCAATCTTATTTTAAATTTTGTTAGAAATTTTAAATCTCCGAACGAAGTGAGCGTATTTTCAATTCGCAGAGTTTTGAAAATATCCGAGCAACAATGAGCGTATTTTTTGGGATGGCTGCATAGTTACTATATTTAAGATATTAGTAAAAAAAACAAATACATAATTATCCCAATTTTAGTGAGTTAGCACCGAAAATTATATTTCTTCTATATTTTAATCCAATTGAAAATTATATTTCCCACATTTATTTTATGCCCTATTAGCACGAAAATTAAGCACTAAAAAAACAGATATTTTTTCTAATTTTTTTATATTTACCCTTTACCGCACGCTGTTTTTCTGAAAATTTATTTGCTGAAAATTTTAAAAATTCCAAGTTAACAAAATAATACGATTACTCTATCTTGTTTTTAAATATTTTTACTTTACCAATAGTTAACTTGGACTTTTTGAGGTCAAACTCACAGCATTGACCTTCATTTTCGTTATTTTTTTCGTGCTAATGGGTTATACCTTTGTTAATTTTTTATACCTTTGTTAATTTTTAAATATTTCAAATACTGAAAATCTTTGAGTTTTCAATCTTTAAAAATTTTTAAAATGGAAAAACACATAAGAAATACTGCCGACGCAGTTATTTGTAGAAAAGGAAAGAATAATAATGATAATGATAATAATGATAATGATAAATACGAAATTTTGCTAATTCAGCGCAAAAATCCGCCGTTTCAGGGAAATTTTGCACTTCCCGGTGGCTTTGTAGAATACGGAGAAACAGTTGAAAAAGCATGCATCAGAGAAGCAAAAGAGGAAACAAATTTGGATGTCAAAGTCGTGAAATTAATCGGAGTATATTCAAAGCCCAACAGGGATCCAAGAGGACATACCATAACAGCAGCATTTTTGTGTAAGCCATCAGAAAATTCATCTCCATTAGGAGGTGATGATGCAAAAAATGCAAAATTTTTCAAAGTAAGCGAAATTTTAAATATGCAATTGGCATTTGACCACAAAAATATTATTAAGGATGCATTAAAAGCCCTAAAAAATGATAAAAGAAGTAGGACCGGATGATTTAAAAGCGATAAAAACAATTACAGAAATTTATAATTCCTATCTGCAAAATTTTGAATTTCCAATAGATGAAAAATTTTTAGCCAATTCATTACAAGATGAAAATTTTAAAATTTTTGTTGATGATACCTATGGAATTATCAAGGGCTTCTGCGGAATTTATTTTTATCCTGATTCATCAGCAGAAATCGGTCCAATAGCCGTTGGCAGAGAATTTTTAAACAGGCATACTGGAACCGCCCTTTTACAATACATATTAAATTTTGCAAAAGAAAATAAATTCAAGAAATGTATAGCAAGGGTTTCAGATAAAAATTTAACTGCGATAAAATTTTTTACGGATAATGGATTTATACCTGAAACAACTGCTGGGTATGTAGCATATTTCATTAAATTTCTTTATCCTGTATTTACAAATTAATTTATAGATATTTAAAGAATTCAGACATTTATATTGCCCTTCTGCAAAAGATGTTGTAATCGCTGACGTTCCAAAAATGAATTTTCTCATGATTAACAGTATGGGAACGGACACTTTGTACTGTTAAATTTATGCTCAAAAAAGAAAAATCAATTGACTATTTTGTCATGCCTCTTGAAGGACTTTGGTGGGTTAATAACATGAGTAAATTTTGTCTTGAAAATATGAATAAATACAGACGAAAACGTATTTTGATGATTATGCAGCCAGAATATGTAACAAAAGATATAAGATATATTTAACAAAGCACTTAAACTGACTAAAAAGAAGAAAAATTTACCTTTCCTTTCCAAAATACGGCTTAAAAATTTGCATGAAGAATTATCAGCTCAGATATTGTATGTGGGTCCTTACGATGCTGAACATACTGCTATTGAAAAAATTCACTGTTTTATTAAAGAAAAAGGATATAAATTTTCAGGAAGGCATCATGAGATATATTTGAGTGACTCTGTAAAAATTTGAGTGACTCTGTAAAACAGCGCCGGAAAAATTAAAGACAATAATAAGACAACCAATAATAAATAACTTTAACATAGCATTTAAAATTTAAAGCCCGGTTGGACAATCAATAAACCTTGTTTCAATGCCAAATTTTTTTCCGATTAATTCTGTCATTGCCTTAACCCCGAGCGTTTCAGTTGCATAGTGTCCTGCAAAAATGACATTAATTTTCCCTTCCTTAGCGATGTGATAAACCTGATGTGATGGCTCTCCGGTTACAAAACAGTCAATATTGTATAATGCCTCATCAATTAAAGAAGCAGCCCCACCCGAAACAACTCCGACGCTTTTTATTTTATCCTTTCCAAATTTTAAAATTTTGCATTTCGTATTCAGCTGTTTTTCAATTTCACTTACAAAACCGCTTAAATTTCTCTCTTTTTCAAATTTTCCTTTGTATCCGATAATTATTTCATGATATGTTCCAAATTCCTCAATTGCTTCATTTATTCCGAAAATTTTTAAAAATTGTATGTTATTGCCAACTTCTCTGTGTTTGTCAAGGGGCAAATGTGTCGCATAGAGGGAAATTTCATTCTCAATCAGAAATTTTAACCGCTTATAATTTATTCCTGTAACCTTTTTTATTCCTCCCCATATCATTCCGTGATGAACAAACAGCATATCAGCATTCTCTTTTTTTGCTAATTTAAATGTCTCAAGAGATGCATCAACTGCAAAACAAATTTTTTTAACATCCTTCCGACCTTCAACCTGTAATCCATTTACAGACAAGTCATCAATTTCTGAAATTTTTAAGTATTTGTCAAGAAATTTATTTAGTTTTTTAATTTCCATCTTAATTTTTTATACTATTTCATCTGCTTTCAATTCAACCTTAAAAGGAATTATGCCTTTTTTGTATCCTTCATTTAGTAAAATTTTTATGGCCCTAATATCCTCATCGCCTAATTCAATTGTTCTATTATTCACATACATGTCAACAAATTTCTCAATCTTATTGAGGTCATTTAAATTTCTGGCAAATTTTGATGCGTAGCTGATTGCCTCTTTCTTATGCTTAATGCTATATAAAATGCTTTTCTTTAAAATTTCGGAAATTTTTCTCGCATTTTCAATTCCCAAGTCCTTTCTGATAACATTGCATCCCAGTGGAACAGGCAGTTTTGTCTTTTCAAACCACCACTCTCCCAAATCTAAAATTTTGAATAAATTTTTTTCTGAGTAGGTAATCTGTCCTTCGTGAATTATTAAGCCCGCATCAATTTTTCCTGCATCCACCTCATCAATAATTTTATCAAAGGGTATGAATACAGGTTTGAATTTGTCTTCAAAAATTTTTAACAATAAATAAGCAGTGGTCCATTTTCCAGGAATACCAATAAGTTTGCCTTTTATCTCTTTGCCTGCCTTTGATTTTGAAACCAGAACTGGCCCGTATTTGTAGCCAATGCTTCCGCCTGTTTTCATTAGATAATAATTTTTGGCAATGTAAGGATACAAATGAAAGGATATTGCAGTTGCTTCATAAATAAAATTTAATGCCCTGCTATTCAGCGTCTCAATATCACTTAAGATTCCTTTAATTTCAAAGCCATTTGTATCTATTTTTTTGTTTTCAATCCCGTAAAACATAAATGCATCGTCTGCATCTGGTGAATGTGCAAAATTTATTTTTGGCATTTTTTTAAATTTTAAGATTTATTGTTGTTGTGTAACCTCTCAAAAAACTTAATCCAATAAGCGCATCAATATTTGTCTGTGGCAGCATGTTATGATACACCATTAGAACATTATCCTTTTCGATGCCCGGTGCTTTGATTTTTTTAATAGTAATTAGGGGCACTTTTTCTGGTGCTCACCCCGTTAAATTGGGATAATTAATTTGTGAGATATTTTTTAAAAATCTACTAAAAAAATATTTTTTAGTAAATAAATTTTTTGAAATATCATTTAAAAATCCAAAAGATTTTTAAAGATTGAAAACTCATAGTTTTCAGTATTTTAAAATCTCGTAAATTTTAAAAGATTGAAAATCTCAAAGATTTTCAGTATTTTAAAATCTCGTAAATTTTAAAAGATTGAAAATCTCAAAGATTTTCAGTAAAATTAAATAGTATGATATTTATGAATTTAATTTTAAACATTAACTTAACTTAATAATTAGTGGTTGTGTGCCATATGAAAGGGAACACTTTTTTTGACATAATTAATTAAATTTTGAACGTAACTATTCAGCCACCCTAAAAAATACGCTCACTTTGTTCCACTCACTTCGTTCGTGTCTTTTAAAATTTCATAAATTTTGAAATTATATTTTTTTGAAATTTTCAGAGGTAAATTTCCTACCTCCTGAGTAGTTAGTATAAATTTATGTTCCCCTTTATTTGACACTCAACATTTTAATTTTTGTTAAAAATTTAGATAGATGGAGGATTTTCATGTCATCATCTTTTACACTGCAACACCCCAAACCAACATTCAGATAACAATAAAACACATATCCCAAAATGCAAAAAAGCATTGAACAAATTCCAAACAAAATTCCTGCATTTATACCATAATAAATATTCACAGTAATTGCTGAAAGGATACACGCTAAAATTATAATAATAAGTTTTTCAATATCAATCTCAACATATATTTCTTTTGTTTTTTTTAGTGATTTTAGAATCGTCGCCCGTATAATTATCTGTATTCTCGTCCTCACCTACATCTAAAATCAATGCCCCGACATATTCGCAGTCCTCGCATACATATCTCGCATCTGTACTACTATATCCTCCACCAACAGATGTTGACATTCCACTATAATTTATTTTGTTACTTCCGCATACAGGACATCTCAAATCCTTTGCCAGGTTATTATTGTTTTTATTTTTGTTTTTATATTATTCTGGGAAGATTTAATTTATTCTGTATTTGAATTAATTTCTATTGAAATAAATTTAAAATATTTATCAAAGATAAAATTATTATTGAATAAGATAACAATGAAACCAACAACGAAACCAACAACGAAACCAACAAAACCAGTCCCAACAACCTATAAACAGGCAGGAGTAGATATTGACAAAAGGCAGGAAGTAATGAAAAATTTTATAAATTTAATGCAGAAGACATTTAAATTTAGGGACGGCGGGATAGGAAAAGTACTTATGGATGTAGGGAATTATGCAAACCTTGTTGAATTTGGCGATTACGGAATTGCATTTAAAACAGACGGTGTCGGAACAAAAGTACTTGTAGCACAGGAACTTGATAAGTATGATACTGTTGGAATTGATATGGTTGCTATGAATGTTAATGATCTGATTTGTGTCGGGGCGGAGCCGGTTGCACTGGTTGATTACATTGCTTTGCAGTCAGTTAATGAAGAAATTTTAAACGGACTTTCAAAAGGAATTTATGAAGGTGCAAGGCGGGCAAATGTGGCAATAACAGGAGGCGAGACTGCAATTGTCCCTGACTTAATTAAAGGACTTAAAGCTAAAGCTAAATCTAAGGATAAAAAGGGCTTTGATTTGAGCGGAACTGCACTGGGGATTGTCAGGAAGGACAAAGCCATTGACGGAAGCAAAATTAAGGTTAATGATATTATTATCGGATTTGACAGCAACGGAATTCACAGCAACGGATTAACACTGGCAAGAAAGGTTCTGCCAAAGAAATTTTATCCAGAAATTTTAAAGCCAACGAAAATTTATGTTAAGGAAATTTTGGAAATAATAAATAAATACGATGTTCATGGACTGGCACACATAACAGGGGGCGGTTACAGAAATTTATTGCGATTAACAAAATACGGATTTGAACTGCAAAATCTGCCTGATTTAAATGAAAAGCACACAAAAATTTTCGCTGAAATTCAGGAATATGGCAATATAAACGATGAAGAAATGTATAACACATTCAACATGGGAATCGGATTTTGTGTAGTTACAAACAAGACAGATGCGGCGGAAATTTTGAAAAACTACAAATGCAGAAAAATAGGCAAAGTGATTACTGAACATAAGGTGCTGATAGAAATGAATGATAAAAAAATTGAAATTTTAAAGGAAAAATAGACGCCTTTTGTATAGATTATCAGTTTTAAACCTGTGGATTTATAACAACCTCTTTATTATAATTTTTGTATGATGTTGTCTTTTCTATCGTTGTTATAGCATTATTCCTGCCTTTTAAGGTCATAAGTTCGTATTCCTTTATAACATCCTTGTTACTTTTTGAAATCAATAATTTTAATTCTAAATTTTCCAGGTTATCATCTGCTGTTAAATTTAAATTTTTTTCTTTGATAACTTCATTTACATTGACATAAATTTTAACTATGCTGCAGTTTTGTCCGTCAATGACTTCGCTTCCGACAGTTTCTTTTTTCTCCTATCTTTTAGAAAAATCCGTTTTTTGCCGTAGTCACCATCAACATTAAATATACCGGCAGACCTCATAAATTTATTATCTCCTTCTAATTCTCCTTTTAATTCTCCTTCTAATTTCTCTTTTTTTATAAATTTTCCATTCCCTTTTGTTGTTATTTATTGCAGCATAATAAATTTTGTCATCAATCTTATACATTTTTGATTGCAATACTGTATTCAGGATATTATAATTTGATGTGGTGAAAAATTTTTTATCTTTTAGATTTACCGTTACATTCAAGTCTATTTTTATTTCTAAATTCATGCGAAGTAGAAAATTTTACTGCTTCGCTGAACTCGTAAGAATGAATGCAGGATGCTCTCTTAACTCACTCCTTAATCAGGGAATCGGGGAAATTTCTTTGAACTGGCTGGTCTGGCCGGGAGTTTGTGTCACCTGCGATAAATTTTCTTTACTAACTTCACCTGTTTTGTTTGGGTTGTCTGTATTTCCAATACATCCTAATAAAGCAGGGATAAATATAACAAACATACATGGTGGTAGATAATTACAAAAATAATTAACTATTTTAAAGAACAGACAAGAAAGCCCTTCGGGCAAGGTTATACCTTCCTGATAAGTAAGCCCATACTTTATTTTCAAAATGCCAAGTTTTGAAAATATCCGAGCAACCGCGAGGTTATAATACGATAAAAAAATATACAATAAAAAAATATACAATAAAAAAATAAATAAAAAATGGACCAACAACAATCGGCTTTCCCGCTCATGGAGCAGTACTGACATGATCGAGATAATGCTTAACTTCCGCGTTCGGGATGAGAGCGGGTGTTTCCATTATCTCTATGACCGTTGATCCATTATTAATTAGCATTTGGAGATTAAATATTAAATAATAATTTAGGGTAAATTCCTTTGGTTATGTGCTATATAAAAGGGGACAATGGTTTTTTGATATAATTACAGTGAATTTTTCAACTTTTAATTATTTATTTTGAACATTAATATTAGCTTGTCCAACTGTAAGGTTATTCCAATTTTTTGACCCGTTAAAAATTTAGATTTCTATAAAAATAATTTAAATAGAAATAAAAATAGAATTTTTTAGAGAGGGGTTACTTTTTCGTCCATATAGCAATATTTTTTCATGACGCCAAAACGGACTTGAATTTCTATTCAATACTGTAACTTTTTACAATAATGACTATGTTTTGTGTAAAAAAACAAACTTATTTTAAATGCTTATAGTGAAAATTTCAACTTTTGATTATTTATTTTGAACATCAATATTACATATTATGATTTAAAGAATAAATATATGGATAAAAACAATATTATCAAAAGATGTCAAAATGACTATATATTTCATTTTCAATATTTAACTCTAAATTTTTGTAAAAAAAGATATTAGCACATATTTGGAGGTTTGCGGGTAACGAAATTTTGGAATAATCTGTAATGAAGAAATTTATAATGATGGCGGAAACGGGGCAATAATCTTTGAAACAATCGGGTTTGGCAATATAAAGAAGGTGGTTGTTACAGGGCCCAACAGAAATTTGATAAAGGAAACAGGACTTGATTATTATTTTGCATCTCTGGGAGGTGATATGATGATGACTGGGCCGATAGGACTAATAGCAAGTGCAAAGAAAAAATTTGTTTAAATTTTAATTTACAAATCAGGTACTTTAATTTCATCTCACCATTGCTTTAATCACAACATCCAGATCACATAGTTTTTCTTCAATTTCATATTCGTTTAATTTTGATTTTTTCAAATCAAGCGTTGCATTAAGCGATGATTTTCCATCGCCGATAGGAGATACTTCTGTTTTCGTTATATTCACATTTAAATTTTTCAAAACGTCTGTAATTTTGTTAAGTGTCCCAACTTCGTCTTTTATTACCATATGTAAATGCATTGGCTTTTTAACTGTCAAAACAAATGGCGCAGGTATATATTTTATAACTATGAGTATTATGAGCATAATAAATCCGATTGCAAAATATTCATAAATATCAATCATCTCTTTCGGAGACAACAAAATTATTTTCCTTGCCAATGCTATCAATACAATATCAAGAACTGCTATAAGGTAAAAATTTAAGCTCCCTTTTTCAGCAGTTAAACTAATTTTCAGCAATTCCAGTCCGATTAAGACAATAAATAAAGAGCCTAACAACGGCATAAAGTCTGCCCTTCCGGATGTTATTTGAATAAACAGGACATTGATAAATTCATAAAATCCAACACATACAACGATAGCAAGCAGGATAATAAATATATAGTCAAGAATTGCCGATGTAATTTTTAAATTATTTAATGGAAATGGAAATTTTTTCATTTTGTGTTTAATTTGTGTTTAATTTGTGTTTAATTTCATCAATTTTTTAATTTCATCAATTTTTTTGCTTATTCTATTAATTATTATTCTATTTTATTATTGTTATTATTGTTGAGCGATTTCGCCTTCTTTTAACTATGTCCGGATTTACTGGACAACACAAAAATACAATGTGCGAAATAACAATTTAAGTGAAGGAGGTTGCATCCGCACCGAAAGGATGTGGTTTAAAGACAATTCAAATAATTCAAAGATGACTTTGGCAAGAGAACAGGCAGGAAATTTTTATATGTGCAAAAGGAATAAAAATTTATATGTGCAAAAGGAATAAAAATAGCAATAAACAGATTTTATAAGAGATGTCCAAAGGTAAATTTATAAATTTCCTGTAATTTGTTTTGCTTGTTTTTCATAATTTTTAAAATGCTTTTCAACTGCTCCTTCCTCAACAAAAATTTTGAAATCATTGAAGAAGGAAATCTGGAAACAGATGAGGACTGTGGTAAAATTTCAGACTGCAATGAAGGTTATGTCAGCAATGGTAAAAATTTCAAAAATTTTTTAGTTATGCCTTCGTTAATAAATGCACATACACACATAGGCGATTCTTATGCAAAAGACGCTGTTAAAAATCTAAATGTAAAACAATGCTGTGGAAAAGAAGGGATTAAATGGAAGATTTATAAAAAAGCAAGCAGTAAGGAAATTTCAGAAGGAATAAATGACTCTGCCTTGCAAATGCTCAATTCAGGAATTTCAACCTTTGCTGATTTCAGAGAATTTGGAATAAAGGGGGTTAAACAGTTAAGAAAGGCAGTTAAAGACATCCCGATAAAAACAAAAATTTTGGCGAGAGATATAGAAGTTGAAGATTTGGCTTATGCCGATGGTCTTGGATTAAATTTATACCACTTGAAAAATTTTGAAGATGTTGAAGAAATCATAAAAGAAGTCAAAAAAAAGGAAAAGGTATTTGCTGTTCATGCGGGTGAAACAAAAGGCGAAATCAAAGAAGCATTAAATTTGAAGATTTTGCCAGACATAATTATCCATTTTTTAAATCCAAGTGAAAAAGAAATTAAAGCTGTAAAAATGGGCAAAATAACTGTTGTTTTATGTCCGAGAAGTAATGCCTTGCTCAAATGCGGAATCCCTGATTTAAAGGAAATAATAAAAGCGAAAATTAATGTTTGCTTGGGCACAGATAATGTCATGCTAAACTCCCCTGACTTATGAAAAAAGACAGAATTTGCAAAATTAATTAATTATTTAATACAAAAGTTTCCCAATTCATTAAATTATTAATATTAAACGTATAAATAATCTCAAAAATTTATACAAAAGATTTAAATCCTTGTTTTAGGAAATATTTTCACAATTTTAAAATCAACAGATTTTCAATCTTATTTTAAATTTCGTTAGAAATTTTAAATCTCCGAACGAAGTGAGGTGACAAAATGTTCTGAACATTTTGTAAATCTCCGAACAACAGCGAGGTGATTTGTTAATGAAGTAAATTGAAATAGGAAACTTTTGTTTAATATATTATTTAATTTATTTAATATCCAAATTTAATAAATTATTTAGTGGTTAAAATATAAAAAATTAACTATTCAAAAAGTGCTAAAAATGGAAAAAATAAATAAGTACTTGTTGGTTATGGCTGCCGTTGCAGTGTTTGTTATCTGCATAGCGTTGTTTGCAGGAGGAATTAATAATAATGTCAAAATAGAAAATGCAAGCATGCTCATAACAGATAATAAAACAAACATTAATCCTGAAGGTGAAATCACTACTCCTTCATCAATCAGTTTAGACGATAAAAAAAATATTCTAAGCAAGTATAAAAACACAAACCCAAAAAAAGGCGGATTTAAAATAGAAAGAGGTGCAAAAATAAATGTTACTAATATACCTGTGCCAAAGGAAATAGTAATTGAGGCAATTGCCAACGGAGACAAAAAAGTTACAGAAGAAGATATTATTGCAATTGCCAAAGAATACAATATGAATGTTACAGAAATTAAAAATGGAATAATTGACGCTAAAACTTGACAAAATAGTTCATAACCTATAATCTTTAGCCTAAAATGCATCACCAATTTTAAAATGCTAATGAAAACTAATTGCCAGTCATGGAATAATCATTACATGTTCGCATGTTTTTCACTATTAAAATCATGAAAAGTTGTAACACTTATTTCATGACAAACTCTAAAATGGATGAAAATATTAAAAAAATAACAGAATTGTTGGTAAAGGAGATGGAGGTATTTCATTATGGTTTTAGTGATTTTAATAAAAAATACCAACTTATAAAAGAGATAAATAAGGATCTTTCTGTGTACCCAAGAGACACAGTAAAAAATATTATAAAGGATTTAGAAGACAAAGGGATAGTGGAGCATTTAAATATTGATCTACTGCAACCAAAAAAATCAAATGTGGTAACAGCGTATAAAAAAGATGATGTTATATGGGTCTATGGAGGAGAGTTAATACCTCTTATTCCCTCGCCACAAATTTCTACGCACAAAATATTTCTTAGATCTATTGACAACATGTTGGAAGAAGAAGCGTATTATAATATTATTGATAGGCTATTTCCTATGGTGTGTAATTGTGAACTCCATTGTAATTACGATGTTAATGGCAATGTTATGTTTATTGATAGCGTGAGAAATATATTAAAACTTATTGGAGCAAAAAGTGTAGAAGTCAACATAAAACGTGGAGCAATATTTTTTCAACTTTCGCGAAAAAGGATAAAATATTGGTTTGGCGGATCTCTTAGTAAAACAAATCCTTTATCTAATGGGGAATCGTTACTAAAAGGATTAAAAATTATTAAACACTCTGAATCAATTGTTGAGTTACTTCATGTTATTAGAGTATATAATGAAAAAAGTAATCCTCTTGTGGTATTCGAAATCACTGAGATTGGGGATCCGGGGAGTTTTTATGGATTTACAATCAACAGCGCAGAATATGAGGAAAAAATTTTTGAAATCTTGGAAGAATACGCATCCAAGTACAAATGTAATTTAGTAATCAAAAATGAACAAAAAAACACGAATGAAAATGTCAAGAAATAAATATATTTTTTGGGTTGTAGCGATTTTATTAATATTTAGTATGTTATTGAGCGTATATGCTGAACAATGTACATTATATAAAAACCCTAAGATAGAGGTTAAAAAAGATAGCCATGAACCCTATGGCGACCATTACAATATTTATATAAAAGCAAAAGGGAAAGAAAAAGAAAATTGGCATCTTAAGTCTGAAAATGGCCAGTCTAAAGTTTGGGGACCAGGAGTGCCTTATAACAAAGGCCCAAGTGGTGTTGGATATTCCCCGTCTGAAGCATTTAAAAATGCTGGAGCATCTCCAGGAACTGTTAGGCTTATCAAAAACATTGAAGGTAAGGGCGGTGTATTCAAGTCTTTTTCACCTCCACTTGAGCCTGTTATTCCAATAGACAATCCTCATACTAAACCACCAACTACTACTCCATATCTCATCCCCACACTCATATTATTGTTTGTTATAGTATGTTTTCTATTTATTTTTATGTTGACTATCTCTTCTGTATCTTATAAAAACAAAAAACATATTTTTCGAACTGCAACCACAGGATTTTTTATTGTAAGTATTATTTTCTCTTTTCTCATTTCTGCTGACGCTGCATGTTTAGCAAAGATAGGTGTAAAAGTTGGTGGCATTTCCACAAACATCTCAGCTCAGTTTTTAGAGAATTTAACTGATATCAAAGCGGTGGTTTATGATCCGTATTTAGAAGAGTTGATTTTTGTTGGGGAAGAGAATTATTCTTTGTCGAAGGTTGATTTGGATGATCTTGCGATGGCGTTGGAAGTTCCTAAAGAGGATCAGTGGGTTGATATGGATGTGGACGTGGACACAAGCGGTGTTACCTTTGGAGATTCAAGACTGGTTAATTCTTCAACAAGTTATAAATTGTTTTCAGCAGATTATTTATTGAAAAATATGACTTTGGATAATGTTTCTGATTGTGTGTGCTGGAAGAGATGCGGAGGCGATGAAACAAGGAGGATATGGATTTATCCGAATGAGTCTGTGTTGAATATCACGAATAATTCGTTTGTTTGGAATAAATTCAGTGTGAGCGTTAGTCAGGAATATCTCTCTGGAAGATCTGATAATTGCACGAACGAGTGCTGGAATTCCTGGGCGAGTCATCTTGCAAACAATTTTTTAAATTTATCAAAAGATCATGAAGAATGGAGTAAAGTTATATCCTCTGCAAAAACAGCTTCCATAGCCAATTGGGTTAAGGACAACAAGATCAATTATTCCTGGTTTTTAGAGAACTACACACGCAATCAGAATACTACGCCAAGTTTTGTACCAACGCAACACAATGAATGGTGGATGTGTCAATGCAATGGAAGCGACTGCGGAAACTGCAACGTTTTACTGAAATTCACAGAACAGGGAGACAGTTACACATGGGTTTCGGAACAGTTCGGGTACGAAGATTGCAGTACCTATGTTTCATACGGGGATGACATTTATACAACCTATAACTTGCCGTTCAACTTTCCCTTTTACAACAACCAATACTCAAGCATGTATATACACAGTAATGGATATATTACATTCGACAGTCCTGTTGCCGGCTGGTCTGGTTTCTGGAGTAAATTCATAAACCACAAAATGATTGCACTTGATACTCGAGACCTGATAACAAACATATATGTATGCAATCATCAAAACTATGTTACAGTAAGGCTAACTGGCGGATATTACGGAAAGACCACATCAGTAGATGTTGAAGCGTTGCTCTATCAAAACGGCACAATAAAATTAATGCTAAAAGATGTTGGCGCATATACTGATTATTGGGGCAATGGTATTATTACAGGTGTGAGTAATGGAACTGGAAAATATACAACTGCAACAATGGATTTATATGGTGGTGTAACCCTGGATTTTAACAACACTTATGTTAGAAACGAAAATGTTGAAGCGATAAAACTTGCTACATTGTTGTCAAGACCTTGGGATGATGAAGTAACTTGGAATGTCAGGTTTAATGGAAAAAATTATACTGCTGTTGCTTTGTCTTTGGGAAGCCCAAAACAAATAAATTATTCTGTAGATTATAACACCTATCATGAAACACCGTTAGGTGATGATGTGGATTATAATGCTTATGTTGTTTCAATAGTGCCAGAGACATTAGAAATTTCTCCGGGCAAGCCATTAAATTTAAATATGTCTGTGCAAGGAAAAGATATTATGGCGAATGTTTCTCTAAAATTAGTTCCATTAAATAGCACGCATATACAAGAAAGAAATATTATCTCGCAAAATAGTTTTAATACTATTGCATTATGGGAACCTCCTGTAAATAAAAATGCAAGTTTACAGATGCCTTCTAACTTAAAAAGAGGCTCTTATCAAATTTACGCTGAAACTTATGTTAATGGAACCTTGCAGGATATCGCAGTCTCAGATTACCTATACTACACACCAATAAATGGCGACTATGTGCTTTACAATGCAACTGAATATACAGTAACAAATGGTTCTATTGTTAATAATGACTGTTATGCGGATGGAAATTTAAGTGATTGCTATATGACAGTTAATTATGTAAAAAGAGAGGGCAACTATATTGAATTTTCCTTTAACCTGATCGGCACTGGTGATGGTCTGATCTATGCAAACGAAAACCTAATCGGAAATCTGAGTTTTTATGAAGATAATTATACATTTGTAATTCCAAACTTGAATTCATCTAAAACCAACATTATTTCAATAAAGATTTTTGATCATGAATATGAAGTGTATTATATACTAAACATCACTATCCCCTCTGCTCCTTGGGGGAATTCTTCATGGAAGTATAGGAAACCAATAACATTAAATTTGACGACGTATATTGCGGACTACCAAGTTTCAATAACCTTAAATTCCACAAACTTTAACTTCTCAAAAGCAAACCCAAGCGGCTCAGACATAAGATTTATTGATGGAAACAAAGAGTTAAATTACTGGGTTGAATCATGGAATTCAACAAACGCAAAAATATGGATAAAAGTTAATCTGACAGCAAATTCAACGAAAACAATTTATTTATATTATAGAAATCCTTCTGCTACAAGTTTAAGTAATGAAAATGTGGTTTTTTTAATAAAGGACTTAAGTTTTGAAAAGGCTTCAGGAGATTGGATTTGGGGAGGACCAGGTAATCATAAACGTGATACTACTGAAAAACATCATGGCTCTTGGAGTGCTTTAACTGGGTTTAGGGATGCTTCCAATGTTGCCAACGGCTATGATTATGTTTATCAAGATATCATTATACCAAGTGAAGGTCAAACGATTTTAGAATTCTGGTGGAAATTTCATACAAACGATTACTGTAACTACGATTTGGCAACTATGCATATTAAGGATACCTCTAACAACATATTAGCCACTCCTTTAAACTTTTGTTGTTCGGGGTGTTCTGGATATAATGTTTTCCCTTGGCAAAAGGTAACCTATAATCTAACCCCTTGGGCAGGACAAACTATTCGATTGTGGTTTGAAACGGCAAATAGAGTAGATACCCTCTTTACCACATGGACATATTATGACCATGTGTTAGTTCGCAAATACACCTCCCCAGAACCATCAGTATCCATCGGAGCAGAGGAATCTAATTAATTTTTCTCTTTTGGATTATTATTAGAAGCAGTTTCAATTGAATTTTCGCCGTACACGTGTTTTACTTTTTTTATCTCACCCTCGCTGTGTGGATCACTATCAGAGATTTTTCAAATAAATTCTTGCCTTTTAAAATTAGCACACCTCTATGTGTAAAGATTTAAAATGCTCCTCAACTGCTCCTTCCTTAACAAAAATTTTGAAATTGTTGAAGAAGGAAATATTGAAATAGACGAAAACTGCGGTAAAATTTTGGAATGCGATGAAGGTTATGTAAGCAATGGCAAAAATTTCAAAGGTTTTTTAGTTATACCTTCGTTAATAAATGCACATACACACATAGGCGATTCTTATGCAAAAGACGCTGTTAAAAATCTAAATGTAAAACAATGCTGTGGAAAAGAAGGGATTAAATGGAAGATTTATAAAAAAGCAAGCAGTAAGGAAATTTCAGAAGGAATAAATGACTCTGCCTTGCAAATGCTCAATTCAGGAATTTCAACCTTTGCTGATTTCAGAGAATTTGGAATAAAGGGGGTTAAACAGTTAAGAAAGGCAGTTAAAGACATCCCGATAAAAACAAAAATTTTGGCGAGAGATATAGAAGTTGAAGATTTGGCTTATGCCGATGGTCTTGGATTAAATTTATACCACTTGAAAAATTTTGAAGATTCAGAAGAAATCATAAAAGAGGTTAAAAAAAGGGGCAAAATATTTGCCGTTCATGCGGGTGAAACAAAAGGAAAAGGTGAAATCAGTGAAGCATTAAATTTAAAAATTTTGCCGGACATAATTGTCCATTTTTTAAATCCTGTTGAAGAAGAAATTAAAGCGGTAAAAAGGAACAAAATAACTGTTGTTTTATGTCCGAGAAGTAATGCTTTGCTCAAATGCGGAATCCCTGATTTAAAGGAAATAATAAAAGCTGAAATTAATGTTTGCCTTGGCACAGATAATGTCATGTTAAACACTCCTGACTTATGGAAGGAGATGGAATTTACTTATAAAATTTCATCCCTTCAAAATTTTGTTGAGCCAAAAGAAATTTTAAAAACCGTAACTATAAATCCCGCAAATGCATTTAATCTAAACTCTGGAATTATAGATAAAGGAAGGGATGCAGACATAATTTTCATCAATAAAAATACATTAAATTTAAGGCACAGCAAGGACCTGATAACAAGCATAGTAAACAGATGTTCGGGCAGTGATGCCAACAAGGCTATGATTGGCGGAAAATTTGTGAAAAATTTGGTGCTGATCCGCTAAAATTGGGATAATTATATGTTTGTTTTGTAACTATTTAGCCATCCCAAAAAATACGCTCACTATCGTTCGGATATTTCAAAAACTTCGTTTTTGAAATTACTGGTAAAATTTTGATTTTTACGATCACTTCGTTCGTGTCTTTTTGAAATCTTTATGATTTCAAAAATCGTGTCTTTTGAAATTTCATAAATTTTAAAACCGTATTTTTTTGAAATTTTACGATAACTTCGTTCGTGTCTTTTTGAAATCTTTATGATTTCAAAAATCGTGTATTTTCAAACAAGTTTAAAAATCATAGGTAAATTTTACGCTCACTTTGTTCGGAGATTTTGAAATCCTTTTGGATTTTAAAATACCATCTGAATAGTTGCTGTTTTTTTACTAATACCTATCTTTCAAAGTTATTGAAAAATGAGTATTGCCGACTCTGTTTTTTCTTGCCACCAACATTAATTAATTAACATTAATTAATTAGTGTCCATCCATAAAGTATAAAATTTTTAAAAAATTTTAACTTTTTCAAGGTAAATTATTATGTTTTTGACAATTTAAAAATCTTACAGATTTTTAAAGATTGAAAATCTTACAGATTTTCAGTAAAATTACGGGATTATGGATGAACACTAATTAAACTTCAAAGTTATTAAATGTTTACATTTTTTAAAACTTCTCCAAGGTTAAGCGTAGAAAATAATCTTATTTGATCAATACTCATTTCTTCAAATTTAAGTGTTACATTTTTATCATCCCG
>Ga0210040_10001871_pt1 | contig 30808 bp, 28 predicted proteins | sample CryGeyCG12114_NA_FD_185462 | JGI IMG/M metagenome (GOLD analysis project Ga0210040, IMG submission 185462) | Groundwater microbial communities from aquifer - Crystal Geyser CG19_WC_8/21/14_NA (SPAdes) (version 2) | ecosystem: Environmental > Aquatic > Deep subsurface > Groundwater | place: USA...
TCGGTTTGTTGTCCCTACCGACGCGATCAGCCCGCCCCAGTGGGGGTGGACGTCCCGCGCAGACCGAGAGGACCAGCCATGCAGAACGGCATCCACCCCGAGTACCGCACCGTCGTCTTCCAGGACACCTCGACGGGGGAGACCTTCCGGACCCGGTCGACCGTCGGGACGACCCGGACGATCGAGCTGGACGGCGAGACGCTGCCCGTGGTTCCGGTCGAGATCAGCTCGTCCTCGCACCCCTTCTGGACCGGCAACCAGCGCGTGCTCGACACCGCGGGCCGGGTCGAGAAGTTCAACCAGCGGTACGGCAAGCGCACCCGCGGCTGACCGCAGCAGCACCACCCGGCGCCGCCGGCGGGTCCCCTGCGCGGGGGACCGGCCGGCGGCGCCGTCGCGTGCCGGGCCGGGCGCGCGGTTAGGGTCCCGCACCGAGAGCGGGCTGCCGAGCACCCGCCGGCGAGGACGGAGCAGGCGGATGGCGCACCAGGGAACGGGGGACGTGTCCCCGCCGACCCCGCGGGTCGCGGTGGAGACCAACGGCATCAACGTGATCGCCGAGTCCGAGCGCAAGGGCACCCCGCGGCAGCTGTTCTGGCCCTGGTTCGGCGCGAACGTCAGCGTGCTGGGCCTGGCCTACGGCGCCTTCGTGTTCGGTTTCGGCATCTCGTTCTGGCAGGCCGTCGTGGCCGGCGTGACCGGGATCGTGGCCAGCTTCGCGCTCTGCGGGTTCGTCGCCATCGCCGGCAAGCGCGGTTCGGCCCCCACCCTGGTGCTCAGCCGGGCGGCGTTCGGGGTCACCGGCGGCCGGGTGCCCGCCGTCCTGTCCTGGGTGCTGACCGTCGGCTGGGAGACGGTGCTCACCTCGCTGGCCACGCTCGCCACGGCGACGGTCTTCACCGAGCTGGGGTGGGGTGGCGGCACCGCCACCCAGGTGGTCGCCCTGCTGGTGGTCGCCGGGTTGGTCGTGGCCGGCGGCGTGCTCGGCTTCGACCTGATCATGCGCATGCAGACCGTGATCACCGTCGTGACCGGCGTGCTCACCGTCGTCTACCTGGTGCTGGTCGCCGACGAGATCGACTGGGCGAGCGTGAGCGGGCTGCCCGCCGGCTCGACCCAGGCCTTCATCGGTGCGCTGGTCTTCGTGATGACCGGTTACGGCTTCGGCTGGGTGAACGCCGCCGCCGACTACTCCCGCTACCTCCCGCGCACCTCCTCCGCCCGCGGCGTCGTCGGCTGGACGACGTTCGGCTCCGCGATCGCCCCCGTCGTCCTGCTGGTCGTCGGGCTGCTGCTGGCCGGCTCCTCGACCGACCTGTCCGGTGCGATCAGCGCCGACCCGATCGGCGCGCTGGCCACCCTGCTGCCCACCTGGTTCCTCGTGCCGTTCGCGCTGGTCGCGGTGCTCGGGCTGATCGGCGGGGCGCTGCTGGACATCTACTCCTCCGGCCTGGCGCTGTTGTCGGCCGGTGTGCGCATCCCCCGACCGGTCGCCGCCTCGATCGACGGCCTGCTGATGGTGCTGGGCACCATCTGGGTGGTGTTCCTCGCCGAGGGCGACTTCTTCTTCCAGTTCCAGGGGTTCCTGATCACCCTGGGCGTCCCGGTCGCCGCCTGGTGCGGGATCGTGCTGGCCGACCTGCTGCTCCGTCGCCGGGACTACGCCGAGGCCGACCTGTACGACCCCCGCGGCCGGTACGGCGCCGTGCCGCCGGTCCCGATGGCGCTGCTCGCCCTCGGCACGGTGCTCGGCTGGGGCCTGGTCACCAACGGCTACGCCGGGTGGCTGACCTGGCAGGGCTACCTGCTGGAGCCGCTGGGCCTGGGCGGCAGGGAGGGCGCCTGGGCCTTCGCCAACCTCGGCGTCCTGGTCGCGCTGGTCGTCGGCTTCGCCGGCGCGTGGGCGCTCCGTCGGGGCGCGGTGCGCTTCCAGGAGGTCGGGTGACCGACGGGGTGCTGGCGGTCATCGACGTCCAGCACGTCTTCGCCGACGCCGGCTCGCCCTGGGGAGCGGCGCGGTTCGCCGAGGTGCACCCGGCGATCCGGCGGCTGACCGCGGCCTTCGCCGGCCGGGTGGTGCACACCCGGTTCGTCGCCCCGGCCGAGCCTGCCGGCGCCTGGGTGCCCTACTACGAGCAGTTCCCCTTCGCTCGGCAGCCTCCCGACGCCCCGCTCTACGGCCTGCTCGACGACCCCGGCGACGCCCCGGTGCTGGACGCGACCACCTTCGGCAAGTGGGGCCCGGAGCTCGCGGCCCTGGTCGGGGCGGGGCCGCTGGTCCTCGCCGGCGTCTCCACCGACTGCTGCGTGCTGTCCACCGCCCTGCCGGCCGCCGACGCCGGGGTGCCCGTGCAGGTGGTCACCGACGCCTGCGCCGGCGCGAGCGACGCCGACCACGACCGGGCGCTGGCCGCCATGGCGCTGTACGCGCCGCTGATCACGCTGACCACGACCGACGCGCTGCTGTGACCCTCCCGGCGCCCCCGGGAGGACGGCTGCCCGACGGGTTCGCCGTCCGGCTCGCCCCGGGCACGCAGCGCCGGGACGGCGGGACGACGCTGCTCGGCGGCTCCCCGTTCCGCCAGCTGCGGCTCGCCCCGGCGGCCCGGGCGATGGTCCGCGACGACCGGCTGGTGGTCCGCGACGACCGCACCGCGGCGCTGGCCGCCCGGCTGCTGGACGCCGGGATGGCCGACCCGGAGGTGTCCCCGGCGAGCACCGCCGACGTCACCGTGGTGGTGCCGGTCAAGGACCGCACCGACGGCCTGGCCCGGCTGCTGGCCGCGCTGCGCGCCGATCCGGGGACGGCGGGCTGCCCGGTGGTCGTGGTCGACGACGGTTCCGCGGAACCGTCCGCCGTCGGCGCGGTGGCCCGGGCGCACGGTGCCGGACTGGTCCGGCACGAGGTGTCCCGCGGCCCGGCCGCCGCGCGCAACGCCGGGCTCCGCAGGGCACGCACCGACCTCGTCGCCTTCGTCGACTCCGACTGTGTGCCCGCCCCCGGCTGGCTGGAGCGGCTGGCCGGCCACCTCGCCGATCCGCGGGTCGCGCTGGTCGCCCCCCGGATCGCCGCCCTGGACGCCGTGGCGCCGGGCTGGGTCGCCCGCTACGAGTCGCTGGGCAGCGCGCTGGACATGGGCCCGACCGCCGCCCGGGTCGTGCCGCTGAGCTCGGTGTCCTACGTGCCCAGCGCCGCGCTGCTGGCCCGCCGGGCCGCGCTGGGCGACGGCTTCGACGAGACGATGGAGGTCGCCGAGGACGTCGACCTGGTCTGGCGGGTGGTCGGTGCCGGCTGGCGGGTGCGCTACGAACCGGCCGCCACCGTGGCGCACGAGCACCGGGTCCAGCCGGGGCAGTGGCTGCGCCGGCGCCTCTTCTACGGCACCGGTGCGGCGCTGCTGGCGCAGCGGCACGGTGCGGCCGTCGCCCCGGTGGTGATCTCCCCCTGGTCGGCCGCCGCCTGGGCGCTGGCGCTGACCGGCCCGCCCGGGGTGCTCGCGGCCGGGAGCGTGCTGGGGGTGGCGTCGGCGAAGCTGGCCCGCCGGCTGGCCCCTCCCGGCGGGCGGCCGCCGCACCGGCTGGCCGCCGCGCTGGTCGTCCGCGGCTCGCTGCTGTCCGGGCGCGCCCTGGCCCGCGCCGTCACCCGGCACCACTGGCCCCTCGCGCTGGCCGCCGCAGCGGTGTCCCGGCGGGCACGGTGGCTGGTCGCCGGCGTGGCGGTCGCCGACGTGGTCGACGGGTGGTGGCCGCACCGCCGGGAGATCGACCTGCCCACCTTCGCCGCCGGCCGGCGCCTGGAGGACCTCGCGTACGGCGCCGGGCTGTGGCTCGGGGCGGTGCGGGCCCGCGACGTCCGGGCGCTGCTCCCCATCGCGCCGCCGCCGCTGAGCCCGGGTCAGCGGCCGACGCGGTAGCGGACGCCCCGCCGGGGCGGGGCTCGCCGGTCAGCGCGCGGATGACCGGCGGATGAACTCCCCGGGCAGTCGGAATGTGTCGCAGCTGTGCGGTCTTGTCCTTCCTCGTACAGCGGTTCCGGCCAGCGTGGGCCCCGCAGCAGAGCACCAACAGGGGGACCCATGACCGCCGTCCAGGACCATGCCGCGCGCGCGGCCGCCGACTCGAGGGCCGGCGCCGCACTGTCCGACGCCGCACTGTCCGACGCTGCACTGCCCGACCCGCGGGTCGACCGGCCGAAGATCGCACGCACCGCGCTCACCCTGGGCGCCTTCGTCGCGCTCGGGCCGCTGACCATCGACATGTACCTGCCGGCGCTGCCGACGATCACCACCGAGCTGGAGACCACCTCCGCCGCGGTCCAGCTCACCCTCACCGGCACGCTGGTCGGCCTGGCGCTCGGGCAGCTGGTGCTCGGCCCGCTGTCGGACACCTTCGGCCGCCGCCGCCCGCTGCTGGCCGGGACGGCGCTGCACGTGCTGGCGTCCCTGCTGGTCCTGATCGCACCGAACATCGCCGTGCTGGGCGCGCTCCGGCTGCTGCAGGGGGTCGGCACCGCGGCCGGCGCGGTGATCGCGATCGCGGTCGTCCGTGACCTCTTCGACGGTCGGGCCGCGGCCACCATGCTCTCCCGGCTGTTCCTGGTCATCGGCGCCGCGCCGGTGCTGGCCCCGACCATCGGCGGCGAGGTGCTGCGCTTCACCTCCTGGCGCGGCGTCTTCGTGCTGCTGGCGGTCTACGGCGTGCTGCTGATCGCGGTCGGCGCGTACCTGGTGCGCGAGACGCTGCCGCCCGAGCGGCGCACCCGCAACGGCGTCGCCGGCACGCTGCGCGGCTACCGCATGCTGCTCGGTGACCGGGCCTACGTCGGCCTGGTGCTGGTCGCCGGCCTCACCATGGCCGGGCTGTTCGCCTACGTCTCGGGTTCCTCCTTCGTCTACCAGGACGAGTTCGGTCTGGACGAGCAGCAGTTCGGGCTGCTGTTCGGTGCCGGGGCGTTCTGGCTGATCGCCGCCACCCAGCTCAACCCGGTGCTGCTCCGCTGGTTCTCCCCGGCCCAGGTGCTGGTCGCCGGCACCGTGGCCGGCGCGGCCTCCGGGGCGGTGCTGCTGGCCCTGTCCGCCACCGGGACCGGTGGGCTGTTCGCCGTCGCCGTCCCGCTGTGGGCGGTGCTGTTCGCCTGCGGGCTGGCCCTGCCCAACGCCCCCGCGCTGGCGCTCTCCCGGCACGGCGACTCGGCCGGCACCGCGGCTGCGCTGCTGGGCGCCGTGCAGTTCGGTGTCGGCGCTGCGGTCTCCCCGCTGGTGGGGCTGCTGGGCAACGACGCGGTCGCGATGGGCGCGGTGATCGTCGGGTCGCTGGTGCTGGCGATCGTCGTCCTGGTGGTCGTCGTCCGCCCGTGGCAGCTGGAGGACCCCGACCCCGCCGCTGCGCCGGTCGCCGTCCACTGACCCCGGTCAGAGCTGGTCGGCGGCGACCCGGGGCGGCGCGGCCGGGGCGGCCGGGAGCCGCGGCCGGGCGCTGCTGAGCAGCACGCCGGCCACCACCACCGCGCCGCAGGCCAGCTCCGCCAGGTACACCCGCTCCCGGAACAGGAGCCAGGACGCCGCGACGCCGACCACCGGCACCAGCATGGAGAAGGGCGCCACGGTGCTCGACGGGTGCCGGCTCATCAACGTCGTCCAGATGCCCGACCCGACCACCGTGGCCACCAGCACCGTGAACGCCAGCCCGGCCAGGCCCAGCACCCCGCGGGTGGTGCCCAGCGTGGTCAACGAGGTGCCGATCCGGTCCGGCCCCTCGGTCAGCAACGACACCGCCAGCATGGGCAGCGGCGGGACGACGGTCATCCACATCGTCAGTCGGAGCGGGTGGGACGCGCGGGCCTGCCGGCTGGCCAGGTTCCCGAACGCCCAGCCGAGTCCGCCGCACAGGGTGAGGACGACGGGCAGCAGGTACGCGCCCCCGGCGAGCTCGGCGCGGTGCACCGCGATGCCACCGAGGCCGCCGACCGCGAGGGCCACGCCGAGGGCCTGCCGACCGCTGAGCCGTTCGCGCAGCAGCACCGCCGCCAGCACGACGGTGAACGGGGCGGAGGACTGGAGCACCAGCGAGGCCAGCCCCGACGGCATCCCGCGGTCCATGGCCAGGTAGAGGAAGAGGAACTGCAGCACGCCGAAGCCGGTCCCGTAGCCCAGCACCCAGCGCCACGGCACGTCCGGCCGCGGCACGAACAGCAGGGTCGGCACCGCCAGCAGCACGAACCGCAGGGCCACCAGGAAGAACGGCGGGAACTGCTCCAGCGACAGGTGGATGGCCGGGAAGTTCAGGCCCCAGATGACGGCGACGAGGCCGGCGAGCAGCCGGTCGCGGGGTGGCATGCCCCCAGCCTGCGGCCGGGGACGGTCCAGCACCAGCGATGATTCCCACCGCCACCTTGTAGCGTCACTTTATGGACGTGCGTGCGCTGGAGACCCTGCGGACGGTGCACCGGCAGGGCGGCGTCACCGCTGCCGCCGGCGTGCTGCACCTGACCCCGTCGGCGGTCTCCCAGCAGGTGGCCGCGCTGTCCCGGGAGATGGGCGTGCCGCTCACCGAGCGGGTGGGCCGCGGGCTCCGGCTCACCCCCGCCGGTCAGGCGCTGGCGGAGGCGGCCGTCGACGTCGCGGTGGCGGTGGAACGGGCCCGGGCCGCCTGCGCGGCGTTCGCCGACCGCCCGGTCGGAACGGTGCGGGTCTCGGCCTTCCAGAGTGCGGCGCAGCTGCTGCTGCCCGGCCTGCTGGACCGGGTCGCCGGCCTGGACGGCGTCACCGTCGAGTGCTCCGACGAGGACGTCGCCCAGGCGGACTTCCCCGCCCTGACCGACCGGGTCGACGTCGTCATCGCCCACCGGCCCGACGAGGACGCCGGCTGGCGGGACACCGGCCTGCGCGTGGTCCCGCTGCTCCGCGAGCCGCTGGACGTCGCCGTCCCGGTGGGGCACCGGCTCGCCGGGCGGGCCCAGGTGCGGCCGGCCGACCTGGTCGGCGAGGACTGGATCACGGTGAAGGTCGGGTTCCCGGTCGCCGAGCTGCTCGACGCGGTGGCGGCCGGCTCCGGGGTCGCGCCGCGGATCGCCCACCGGATCAACGACTTCAACGTCGTCGAGGCCCTCGTCGCCGCCGGGCACGGCATCTCGCTGCTCCCGCGGTACACCGCGGGGCGCCGGCCCGGGGTGCGGCTGGTGCCGCTGGCCGGGGTGCGGGCCGGCCGCCGGATCGACGCCCTGGTGCGCCCCGACCACGCCGAGCGGCTGGTCGTGCGGCGGGTGCTGGACGAGCTGGTCGCGCTCGCCGCCGGTCTCTGACCCGGTCAGGACGGCGGGTCGTACCGGGCACGCAGCCCGTCGACGAGCAGGTCCAGGCCGTGCTCGAACGCCGCCGTGTGCGGTGCGTCCCGCAGCTCGCTGATCGCCGCGAGCAGCAGCGGCCGATCCGCGATGGCCTCGGCGCGCCGTGCGTCGAGGCCATCGCCGGCAGGGGCGGCCGCCGGCGGCGTGCGCGCCCGGTCGGCCTCGGCCTGCCACTCGGTCGCGCTGCCGATCACGTAGGCGCCGACCGCGAACAGCGTCATCTGCGCCTCGCCGGGGGTGAGGCCGGCGTCGACGAGGCTGCGGAGCACCTTCTCCAGCACGGGAAAGCTGTCCTGGCTCGGCCGGTTGCCGGCGAGCACGCGGGGCGCGTCCCGGACCGCGACGAGCGCCTCGAACATCTGCTGGGCGCGCGCTCGCAGCCACTCCCACCACGGCTGGTCCCCGTCCGGACCGTCGTCCCGCTGCCCGGCCCGGGCCAGCAGCTCCTCGGCCATCAGGTCCATCAGCTGCCGCTTGCTGTCCACGTGCCAGTACAGGGTGGGCGCGGAGACGCCCAGTTCGGTGGCGATCCGCCGGAAGGAGACGCCCTCCAGCCCGCCCTCGGCCAGCAGGTCGAGCGCCGCCGCCACGATCGCGGCACGCGTCACCGGGGGGCGGGTCGCGGTCATGCTTGACACTCTAACGGTGTTAGAGCACAGTCTGCGCCGTGTCTAACACCGTTAGAGAGCCGGCGATCGAGGTCGTCGGGCTGACGAAGAGCTACCCGAGCGGCGACACCGTCGTCGAGGCGGTCCGCGGCATCGACCTGCGGGTCGAGGCCGGGCAGACGTACGGCTTCCTGGGGCCCAACGGCGCCGGGAAGTCCACCACCATCGAGATGCTGTGCACGATCCGGAACCCCACCTCGGGCAGCGCGCGGGTGGCCGGGTTCGACGTCGTCCGCGAGCGCACCGAGGTGCGCCGGCGGATCGGTTTGGTCTTCCAGCAGCAGACGCTGGACCAGCAGCTCACCGCCCGGCAGAACCTCCGCTTCCACGCCGACCTCTACGGGCTCTCCCGGGCCGACGCCGACCGGCGGATCGACGAGGTGCTGGAGATGGTGGCGCTCACCGACCGGCGCGACGACCCGGTCCTGAGGTTCTCCGGCGGCATGAAGCGCCGGCTGGAGATCGCCCGCGGCCTGGTGCACGCCCCGCAGGTGCTGTTCCTGGACGAGCCGACGATCGGGCTGGACCCGCAGACCCGGGCCGCCATCTGGGACTACCTCCGCGACCTGCGGCAGCGCACCGAGATCACCGTCTTCGTCACCACCCACTACATGGACGAGGCCGAGCACTGCGACCGGATCGCGATCATGGACCACGGTCAGGTCGTCGTGGAGGACACCCCGGAGGCCCTCAAGTCCAGCGTCGGCACCGACCGGATCGCGCTGCGCACCGACGACGACGAGCTCGCCATCGCCCGGATCCAGGAGCGGCTGGGCCTGGCGGCCGGCGTCCACGAGGGGCAGGTGACCCTCGCCGTCCCGGAGGGCGCGCACGTCGTCCCCAGGCTGTTCACCTCACTCGACCTGCACATCCGGTCGGTCACGGTCACCCGGCCCAGCCTGGACGACGTCTTCCTGACCTACACCGGCCGCACGATCCGGGACTCCGAGGGGCCGCGAGCGGCCGCCGGGAAGGCCCCGACCCGATGAACACCGACCCGATGAGCACCGATCAGACGACGACGTCCCGGCCGGCCCCCGCGCCGCTCGGCGAGGTGCGCAACGACCTGACCCACCACGCCCGGGCGACCTGGGTCGTCACCCGGCGCGAGCTGCTGCGGTTCCGGCAGGACCGGGCGCGGATGCTGTCCATGCTGCTGCAGCCGCTGCTGTTCATCTTCGTGATGGGCACCGGGCTGGGCAGCATCGTCGACACCGGCGGCGACGTCAGCTTCTCGACCTTCCTGTTCCCCGGCGTGCTGGCCACCTCGGTGCTGTTCACCGCCGGTTTCGCCGGGATCTCGCTGGTCTGGGACCGGGAGTTCGGCTTCCTGCGGGAGATGATGGTCGCCCCGATCTCGCGCGCGTCGATCATCTGGGGCAAGTGCCTGGGCGGGGCGATCGTCGCGACCGGGCAGAGCCTGGTCCTGCTCGCCCTGGTCGGGACGGTGGGGATCCCCTACGACCCGCTGCTGCTCGCGCAGCTGGTCGGCTGCCTGTTCCTGGGATCGCTGTTCCTCACCGCGCTCGGCGTGCTGCTCTCCACCAGGATCAGGAGCATCCAGGGCGCCATGCCGATGCTGCAGCTGCTGATCACGCCGATGATGTTCCTGTCCGGGTCGCTGTTCCCGCTGGGCGGGCTGCCCGGCTGGCTCAGCGTGGTCACCCGGCTCAACCCGCTCACCTACGTCGTCCAGCCGATGCGCTCCCTGGTGCTCGGTCACCTGGACCTCACCGCGGCCGAGCAGCAGCGGCTGCTGCCGGCGATCACCTGGGGCGGCTGGCAGGTGCCGGTCGGCGTGCAGCTGCTCACCGTCGCGGTGATCACCGTCGGTCTGGTCGGGTTGGCGGCGCGGATGTTCCGCACCACCGAGTGACGCCGGCTGCCCGGTGGCTGGGGCGGCTCAGCCGATGACGACGGCGGTCGTGGTCCCGACCTGCACCAGCCGGGTCACCCCGGTGCTGGGGCTGGTCACCTGCTCCTCGAGCCAGAAAACGTAGGGCACCCCCGGGGTGAGGCCGGCCAAGGTGGCCGTGACCGGGACGCAGCCGGTCGGCTGGGCCACGGTCTGCATCACCGGGGCCGGCTGGACGCCGGCGACCAGCTGCTGGCTGACCGCCTGGACGCGGTAGCCCAGCACCTCGGGCCGGGCGTCGGCCATCCAGTCCAGCGTCGCGGAACCCGCGCCGGCGACGACGCCGGGGACCATCCGCCGCGGGGTGGTCCCGCCGCCCCCACACGCGTCGGGACGCTGGCGGTAGGTCGGCGGGGTGCCGACGGCGGCGTTGGGCTGGATCACGATCTGGCCCGGCCGCGGCGGCTGCGGAACGGCCAGCCCACCGGTGCCGGCGGCTGCGGCCAGGGAGGCGGCGGTCGCCACGTCGTCCAGGGTGTCGACGCCCTGGGCCTGGGCGAGCACCGGTGCCGCCGTGGGTGCGGCGGACGGCGTGACGGTGGGGATCGCGGTGGGGGTGGCGGCGGGTGTGCCGACCGCGTCGGGAACCGGCTCGATCGAGGCAGTCACCTCCACCAGCACCGGGGTCAGCTGCGGGAGCACCACGACCGCGCCGGCGGCGACCGCCAGCAGCGGTGCCAGCCAGCCGACCCGGCGGCGGGTGGGCCGACGACGGCGGGCCGGGGCGCGCCTGCGGTCCGCGGGACGGTCGCCCGTCGCGCGGCGGTTCTGCTCGCCCACGGCGTCTCCTCCCCGTCCTCGGGGACACCATCGGCACCAGAGGTCACGGTCTCCACTCGAACCCCAGGACCGGAGGGGAATGGGGGCGGGAGGCAACGTCTTGGCCCGGATGTGAGTGCAGCCCCGACCGTCGCGACGACGCCGGCCCCACCCGTACCCGCCACCCGGACCGCGGTCCTGGCCATCGTGGCGCTGGCGGTGGGTGCCTTCGCCATCGGCACGACCGAGTTCGTCACGATGGGGTTGCTGCCCGACATCGCCGACGGCGTCGACGCCAGCATCCCCTCGGCCGGCCACCTCATCTCCGCGTACGCGCTCGGCGTGGTCGTCGGCGCGCCGGTGATCGCCGCGCTCAGCGCCCGGCTGCCCCGCCGCCAGGTCGCCGTCGGCCTGATGACCGCGTTCGTGGTGGGCAACGGGCTCAGTGCACTGGCGCCCGGCTTCGGCACGCTGCTGCTGGCCCGCTTCGTCGCGGGGCTGCCGCACGGGGCCTACTTCGGCGTCGCCTCGTTGATCGCCGCCTCGCTGGTGCCCGCCAACCTGCGCGGCCGGGCGGTGAGCTCGGTGATGCTGGGCCTGGCCATCGCCAACGTCGCCGGGGTGCCGGCGGCCACGTGGCTGGGCCAGCACCTGGGCTGGCGCTCGGCGTACTGGGCGGTGGTGGCCCTCGGCGCGCTGACCGTGCTGGCCGTGCTGCTCGTCGTCCCCTCGCGCCCCGGTCGGTCGGAGGCGACGATCCGCTCGGAGCTCGGGGCACTGCGCCGTCCGCAGGTGATCCTGACCCTGCTGTTCGGCATCGTCGGCTTCGGCGGGATGTTCGCCCTCTACAGCTACATCGCCCCGCTGTTCACCGACGTGGCGGGCGCCCGGGAGAGCTTCGTGCCCGTGGCGCTGCTCGTGTTCGGCGTCGGCATGATCGCGGGCACCACCCTGGGCGGGCGGCTCGCGGACCGGGCCCTGTTCCCCTCCCTGCTCGGTGCGGTGGTCGCGATGGGGGCCTTCCTCGCCGTCGTCGTCGTGGTGGCCGGCAACGTGGGCGCCCTGCTGGCGACGATCTTCCTGGTCGCCGCGGCCAGCTCCGTGCTCGCGGTGTGCCTGCAGCTCCGGCTGATGGAGGTGGCCGGCGAGGCGCAGATGCTCGGCGCCGCCCTCAACCACTCCGCGCTGAACCTGGCCAACGCGCTGGGCGCCTGGCTCGGCGGCCTGGTCATCGCCGCCGACCTCGGCTACCGGGCGCCGAGTGCGGTCGGTGCCGGGCTGGCGGTGCTGGGGCTGGGCTTCCTGTTCGCCTCGGCCGTGCTGCGCCGCCGCGAGCTGGCCGCCGCCTGAGCGGCAGGGCGTCGTCCCCGCCGGCGAAGTCGGTATGGCCAAGTGCTGTGTCCGTTGACACACTCACGCCGAGGCCGGGTGATCCCGGCCACACCTGCCCTGCAACGAAGCGGAGGACTCGGTGACCCAGATCAACGTGCGGGTCGACGGGGCGTCGTACAGCGACGACGTCGAGCCACGGACCCTCTTGGTCCACTACCTGAGGGAGCAGCTGGGCAAGGTCGGCACGGTCGTCGGCTGCGACACCAGCAACTGCGGCGCCTGCACCGTGCACCTCGACGGCCAGGCGGTGAAGTCGTGCACGGTGCTCGCCGTGCAGACCGACGGCTGCCAGGTCACCACCATCGAGGGGATCGCCGGCGGCGGGGCCGAGCGGGCGGCGCTACACCCGGTCCAGCGGGCCTTCCACGAGATGCACGGCCTGCAGTGCGGCTTCTGCACCCCGGGCATGATCATGGCCTCGATCGACCTGCTCAAGGAGAACCCGGACCCCAGCGACAGCGAGGTGCGCGAGGGCATCGAGGGCAACCTCTGCCGCTGCACCGGCTACCAGAACATCGTGAGGGCGGTCCGGCACGCGGCGGCCGAGATGCGCGGGGAGGCCGAGGGCGACCCGGAGGCCTCGCCGGCCGTGGTCGACACCGCGGCGGCCGAGCACGTCATCGACGAGCCGATGGCAGCGCAGGCATGACCGCCGTCGAGGACCCGGCCGCTCCGGACACCCTGGTCGACCTGGCGCCGGCCAAGGAGGTCGGGCAGGCCCGCCGCCGCAAGGAGGACGCCCGCCTCATCACCGGCAAGACGCAGTGGACCGACAACATGGTGCTGCCCGGGATGCTGCACCTGGCGGTGCTGCGCAGCCCCGTCGCGCACGGCCGGATCACCCACCTGGACGTCTCCGCGGCCAAGGAGCGCCCCAACGTCGTCGCCGTCTACACCGGTGCCGACCTCGCCGAGGAGCAGGGCTCGCTGCCCTGCGCCTGGCCGGTGACGCCGGACATGGTCAACCCCGGGCACCCCTCGATCGCCGTCGACCGGGTCAACCACGTCGGCGAGGCGGTGGCGATCGTCGTCGCCCGCAGCCGCACCGCCGCCGCCGACGCGCTCGAGGCGATCGACATCGACTACGAGCCGCTGCCGGTCGTGCTGGACATGGAGCAGGCGGTCCAGGAGGGATCGCCGCTGGTCCACGACTCGACGACGTCCAACACCAGCTACCACTTCGTCTTCGACGCCGGCGAGGCCGGCACCGGGGCCGACACGGAACAGGCCTTCGCCGACGCCGAGGTCACCGTCAGCCGCCGGTTCGTCCAGCAGCGGCTGATCCCGGCGTTCATGGAGCCCCGCTCGGTCGTCGTCCAGCCCTCCGGCGACAACTACACGATGTGGTCCTCCACCCAGATCCCGCACATCCTGCGGGTGATGGCCGCGATGGTCACCGGCATCCCGGAGCACAAGCTGCGGGTCATCGCACCCGACGTCGGGGGCGGCTTCGGCGGCAAGCTGCAGGTGAACCCGGAGGAGATCCTCTGCCTGCTGCTCGCCCGCCGGCTCGGCAAGCCGATCAAGTGGACCGAGACGCGCGGTGAGTCGCTGATGACCGCCCACCACGGCCGCGACCAGGTCCAGTTCATCGACGTCGCCGCCGACCGGGACGGCACCGTCCGCGGCCTCCGGGTGCGGCTGCTCGCCGACATGGGCGCCTACCTGCGGCTGATCACCCCCGGCGTCCCGGCGCTGGGGGCGTTCATGTTCCCCGGCATCTACAAGTTCCCGGCCTACCGGTTCGAGTGCGACGGGGTGTTCACCAACAAGGTGCCCACCGACGCCTACCGCGGTGCCGGCCGGCCCGAGGCGACCTTCGCCATCGAGCGGATCATGGACGAGCTCGCCGTGGAGCTGGGCATGGACCCGCTGGAGCTGCGGCGGAAGAACTGGATCGGCGCCGAGGAGTTCCCGTTCACCACCGTGGCGGGGCTGGAGTACGACAGCGGCGACTACGCCCAGGCCACGGACGAGGCCCTGCAGCTGCTGGGCTACGACGAGCTGCGGGCCGAGCAGCAGCGGCGCCGGGAGTCCGGCGACCCGGTGCAGCTGGGCATCGGCTTCTCCACGTTCACCGAGATGTGCGGGCTGGCGCCCTCCCGGGTGCTCGGCTCGCTCGCCTTCGGTGCGGGCGGCTGGGAGTCGGCGTCGATCCGGATGCTGCCCACCGGCAAGGTCGAGGTGGTCACCGGCTCGACGCCGCACGGGCAGGGTCACGAGACGGCGTGGAGCCAGATCGTCGCCGACCAGCTGGGCGTGCCGTTCGAGGACGTCGAGGTGCTGCACGGCGACACCGCCATCTCCTCCCGCGGCCTGGACACCTACGGCTCCCGGTCGCTGGTGGTCGGTGGCACCGCGGTGGTGAAGGCGGCCGAGAAGGTGGTGCAGAAGGCCCGGAAGATCGCCGCCCACCTGCTCGAGGCCAGCGAGGACGACCTGGAGTTCACCGGCGGGAAGTTCTCCGTCCGGGGCACCCCGGGTGCGGGCATCAACATCCAGGAGGTGGCCCTGGCCATCTTCGCCGCGCACGACTACCCCGAGGGCGTCGAGCCCTCGATCGACGCGGAGGCGACGTTCGACCCGGAGAACTTCTCCTTCCCGCACGGCACCCACATCTGCGCCATGGAGGTGGACACCGAGACCGGGTTCGTGAAGATCCGCAAGTACGCCTGCGTCGACGACGTCGGGACGATCGTCAACCCGCTGATCGTCGAGGGCCAGGTGCACGGCGGGCTGGCGCAGGGCATCGCCCAGGCGCTGTACGAGGAGGCGATCTACGACGCCGAGGGCAACCTGACGACCGGCAGCTTCGTGGACTACCTGATCCCCGCCGCCTCGGACCTGCCGCACTTCGACACCGGCAACACCGTGCACGCGGCGACCAGCAACCCGCTGGGCGCCAAGGGCGTCGGGGAGGCCGGCTGCATCGCCAGCACCCCGGCCGTGGTCAACGCCGCGCTGGACGCCGTCCGGCACCTGGGCGTGACCGACATCCGGATGCCGCTCACCCCGGAACGGGTCTGGCGGGCCATCCACTCCGGAGGAGACGGTGGAGACCGTGACCCCGGCCTGTCCAACGCCCAGGGCGTGACCTCCAGCGAGGCCGCCGTCGCCTCCAGCACCGAAGGGGACCAGCGGTGATCCGCCGAGTCGACGAAGGAGACGAGCAGTGATCCCGGCAGCTTTCGCCTACGCCCGGCCGACGACGATCGACGAGGCCCTGCAGGCCATCGCCGACGGCGGCGACGACGTGAAGATCCTGGCCGGTGGCCAGTCGCTCATCCCGGTGATGCGGCTGCGGCTGGCCGCCCCCGAGACGGTCGTCGACCTGACCCGGGTGGAGGGTCTGCGCGGCGTCCGGGAGGAGGGGGACCAGCTGGTCATCGGGGCGATGACCACGCACGCCGACGTGCTCGCCGACCCCCTGCTGGCCGAGTACGGGCAGCTGGTGGTGCAGGCGACCGAGACGGTGGCCGACCGGCAGGTGCGCCGGCGCGGCACGTTCGGCGGGGCGCTGGCCCATGCCGACCCGGCCGGTGACCTGCCGGCGGTGGCCCTCGCGCTGGACGCGGAGTTCGTCGTCGTCGGGCCGTCGGGACGGCGGACCGTCGCGGCGGCGGAGTTCTTCGTCGACTACCTGACCACCGCGATCGAGGAGGGGGAGATCCTGGTCGAGATCCGCGTCCCCAAGCTCGCCGCGGCCGACGGCTGGGGCGTCCGCTACGAGAAGTTCAACCGGGTCGCCCAGGCCTGGTCGATCGTCGCGGTGGCGGCTGCGGTGCGCCGGGAGGGCGGCCGGATCGCCGAGGCGCGGATCGGGCTCACCAACATGGGGCCGACCCCGCTGCGGGCCGCGGCGACCGAGGCCGCGCTGGTGGGGGTGGACGTCAGCATGGAGACCGTCACCGCGGCGGCTGCCCAGGCCGCGGAGGGCACCAGTCCGAGCAACGACCTCAACGCCCAGGCCGACTACCGCCAGCACCTCGCCCAGGTGCTCACCCGGCGGGCGCTGGCCGCGGCGGCAGGTCTGTAGCCAGTGCGCCGGGCCGGTCCGTCACGGGCCGGTCCGGCGCACCGCCGTCCCGTTCGTCGCCCCGCTGCGCCGTCGCCCGGCCCGTGATCGGATGTGGCGGGTGGGCAGCGCGCGGTAGCGTCGCCGTCTCGCCCCGATCACCGCACGGCTCGGCCCGGCGGCGCCCCAGGCGCGCCCCGGCCGCACACTCTCGGAGGTCCTCGCAGTGCAGCTGGAGAACTCGTTCACCGTGCCGGTGCCCATCGATGAGGCGTGGCGGGTGCTCATGGACATCGAGCGGATCGCCCCGTGCATGCCGGGGGCGGCGTTGGACTCGGTCACCGGCGACGACTTCACCGGCCGGGTCAAGGTCAAGCTCGGCCCGATCAACCTGACCTACCAGGGCAAGGCGTCCTTCCTGGAGCGCGACGAGACGGCGCACAAGGCGGTCATCGACGCGCGCGGCAAGGACCAGCGCGGCAACGGCACGGCCGCGGCGATCGTCACCGCCACGCTGGCCAGCGAGGGCAGCGTCACCCGGGTCGACGTGCTCACCGACCTGAACATCACCGGCCGCCCGGCACAGTTCGGCCGCGGTGTGATGACCGACGTCGGCAACAAGCTGCTCGGCCAGTTCGCCGACAAGCTCAGCGCCCAGCTGGCCAGCGGGGACGCCGGCCTGGTCGACGCCGAGGCGGCCGCGCAGTCCCAGGAGCCGACCGTGGCGAAGGCGGCGACCGCGGCGGTGGCCAAGGCCGCCGCGACCACCGCCGGGGTCGTGGAGGAGGTGGCCGCCTCCGTCGAGGGGGCAGCCGGTGACACACCGGCCGCCGGGGCGGCGAAGAAGGCCGGCGCGGCCGCGAAGAAGACCGCGGCCGCCGCTGCGGACAGCGCCGCCGCGGCGGAGTCCGACGCGGTCAGCGCGCCGGTGAAGGCCGCGCCCGGCAAGCCGGCGAAGGCCGCGCCGGCCAAGGCAGCACCGGCGAGGGCAGCTGTGCCGGATCCGCTGGCCCCGCCCCGCAAGAGCGCCCCGGCGGCCAGCGACACCGCCCCGGCCGCGGCGGACACCGCGCCTGCCGCGGACGACGCCGCGTCCGCTCCGGCCATCCCGATCACCGCCGCGAAGAAGGCGCCGAGCAAGCCGCCGACCGGCACCACCGCACCGCCGAACCGTCCCGCCGGCGGCGGCCCGGCCCGGACCACCCCGGCGTCGGGGCCGCAGCGCCCGCTCGCCCCGGTCGAGCCCGAGCCGATCGACCTGCTCGAGGTCGCCGGCGGCGCTGCGCTCACCCGCTACGCCGCACCCGCGGCCGGGGCGACGGCCCTGGTCCTGCTGATCACCCTGCTCGTCCGCCGGCGCCGCAACCGCTGACGGAGGGCCGGGTCGGCGGGCGCTCGGGATCAGGTGACCTGATCCCGGAGCAGCGACGCGAGCCAGTCCACCGCGGCAGCGGCGACGGCAGCGGGGTCCTTCTTCAGTGCGTGGTCCCCGGGAACGGCGTGCACCGCCCCGGGGTGGCCGGCCAGCGCCGTCGACACCTCGGCCGGCCCGCCGAAGGCGTCGGTCGCGCCCTGCACCACCAGCAGCGGGACGTCGACCAGGTGCAGCTCCGCGGCGCGGCTCTTCTCCGGCCGGCCCGGCGGGTGCAGCGGGAACGCCAGCGCGAGCACCCCGGCCGCACCCTGCGCGGACGCCGTCCGGCAGGCGACCCGCGCACCGGCGCTGCGGCCGCCCAGCACCAGCGGGCCGCTGAGCCCACCGGCGGCGCGCAGCGCCGCGAGCACCGCCGTCCAGCCCTCGTCCAGCCGCGGTGGCGCCGGCGCGATCTTCCGGCCGGCCACCTTCCACGGCTGGTCGACCAGCAGCGCCCGCCAGCCGGCCGCGGCCGCGGCGGACGCCACCGCGGCCAGGTCGGCCGGCTCCCCACCGCCACCCGCGCCGTGCCCGAGCACCAGGGTGCCCACCGGGCCGGCCGCCGGCTCGACGCGGTGCACCCGCGCCGGACCGTGCGGGGTGGGGAACTCGCGCGGCCACTCCGCCCGGCTCACGCCTGGGCGGCGGGCTTCCGCTGCAGCGGCGGGAGGGCGAAGCCGTCGGCCACCGCGGCGGCGAGCTCCAGGTAGGCCCGCCGGGTCGGCGGCGCGATCCGCTCCAGGTCGATCAGCCCGCCGGTGACGAGGTGCGCGTCGTAGGGGATCTCGATGACGGCGCGGCAGCGGGCCTGGAAGTGGTCACGCAGCACGGCCATGTCCACGTCGCCGGTGTTGGGCCGGACGCTGGAGATCACCGCCACCGAGCGCGAGACCAGCTCCTCGTGGCCGTGCGCGATCAGCCAGTCCAGCGTCTTGCTGGCCCGGCTGGCGCCGTCGACCGAGGGCGCGCCCACGACGACCAGCGAGTCGGCGATCGCCAGCGTCCCGGACATCGCCGAGTGCAGCAGCCCGGTGCCGGAGTCGGTGAGGATGATGTTGAAGTAGCGGGCCAGGATGTCGGCGACGCTCGTGTACTCGGCCTCGCTGAACGCCTCGGACAGCGCCGGGTCCTGGTCGCTGGCCAGCACCTGCAGCCGCCCGGCCAGCGACGTGTACGCCGACACGTCGGTGAACGACCGGATGCCGTCCAGGTTGGCCAGCAGGTCGCGGACGGTCACGTCGGTGACGTTGGTGAGCCGCTCGGCGAGGGTCCCGGCGTCGGGGTTGGCGTCGACGGCCACCACTCGGTCGCCCCGGTGGTGGGCCAGCGTGAGCCCGAGGCAGGACGTCGTCGTGGTCTTGCCGATCCCGCCCTTGAGCGAGACGACGGCGATCCGGTTGCTGCCGCGCACCGGTGTCGTCACCCGGGCCACCAGCTGGCGGTGCTCGATCTCGGCCGAGGAGAGCCCGGGGTTGTAGGCGCCGCCGGTGGCCTTGTGCACCAGCTTGCGCCAGCCGGTGCGCGGGACGGCGTCCTGCTGGCGGAGCAGTGTCTGGCTGGTCAGCGAGAGCGGCGCGTTGGGACGCCCGTCCTGCGGTCCGGTGCCGTAGGGGGACGGCGGCATCGGGGACTGGCCCTGTGGGCCCTGCTGGCCCGGGTGCCCGTGCTGCGGGCCCCGCTGCTGGCCCTGCTGCGGGCCGCCCCAGGGCGGCGGTCCTGCAGGCGGTCCGGCAGGCGGTCCGGCAGGCGGGCCGGCCGGCGGCTCGGCCGGCACCCAGCTCGGCGCGGGACGACCGCGGTCGGCCTGCGCCGGACCGGCGTCCTGCTGGGGCCGCCCCTCGTGCGCGGGTGCCTGCGGGGCGGGCGCCTGGTGCGCGGGTGGCTGGTGCGCGGGTGCCTGCTGGGCGGGGGGCTGCCCGCCGGTGGGCTGCTCCGGCGCGCCGGTCGGGGCGCCCCACGACGGCTGCGGTGTCCACGGGGCCTGCGGCGCGGCCCAGCTCGGCTGCTGCCAGCTCGGCGCCGGCGCGGCGGCGCCGGCCGCGGTCGACCCGGTGTTCCCGTCCTCGGCCGGCTGCTGCGGCACCTCCCAGGAGGGGCGCGACCCGTCGCCGTCGGGCTGTGCGGGGGTCGACCAGCTCTCCACGCTGGCCTCCCAGCGTTGCCCGTCGGTGTGCCGCACGGGCTCGGCCGACCAGGGCGGCGGCGTGGCGGCGTCGCCCTCGGTCGCGGGTCGCTGCTCGTCCTCGCGGTCGGACTGGCGGTCGGACACGGGATGGCCCCCATCTGGCTCTGGCGGCATCGGGTCGCCACCGGTTCGCGCGATCACGCTAGTGCAGCGGCTCGGCGGGGGCGCGCCCGTTCACCCGTGCGGGGGCAGGGCGAGCAGCGCGTCCACCACCTCGGGGAGGGAGCTGCCCTGCACGTGCGGCCGGTCGAACGCCGCGGAGGGCACCCGCTCCGACCGCGCGGAGGTGAAAGCGCCGGTCAGCCCGGCGCGCTGGGCGCCCGCGACGTCCCAGGAGTGCGCCGCCACCAGCGCCATCCGCCCCGGCTCGACGTCGCAGACGCCGGCGGCCCACAGATAGGCCTCGCGGGAGGGCTTCCACGTCCGGATCGACTCCGCCGTGAGGGTGCGCTCCACCAGCGGGGTCACCCCGCCGCGGGACAGCCCGGCCTCGGCGACCCCGGGCGACCCGTGGCTGAGTGTCACCGCCCGCACGCCGGCCTCGGTCAGCCGGCGCAGCGCCGGTTCGACGTCCGGATGGGGTGCCAGCTCCAGGAACGTGTCCGCCACCGCGGTGCGGTCCGCCGCCGTCAGCTCGGTCAGCTGGGCCAGGGACGCCTCGAACGCCGTCCGGAACGAGCACCAGCCGCCGACCGCGGCAGCGGCGAACCCGGTGAGCAGGGTGCGGCTGAAGACCTCGGGCAGCAGGGTGGCCGGCTGGCCGCGCTCGACCAGCGCCGCGCCGACCGGCGCCAGGTCCAGCAGGGTCTCGTTGACGTCGAACGCGACGACGTCCGGGCGGTGGCGGGCTGCGGTCACCGCTCCAGCGTGCCGCGCCGGCGGCGCACGTGCCGGACGACGATCCATCCCGCGAAGGCGACGACCGCAGCGACCAGGGCGTAGTCCAGCAGCCCCACGTAGCGCTCGACCAGCTCGTACTGGGTGCCCAGTGCGACCCCGGCGCCGATCAGGGCGCCGTTCCACAGCGAGCTGCCGATGGCGGTGTAGAGCAGGAACTGCCCCCAGGGCATCCGGACGACGCCGGCGGGCACGGAGATGAAGCTGCGCACCACCGGGATCAGCCGGCCGAACAGGACGGCGGACCGGCCACGCCGCTCGAAGGCCCGGAACGCCCGGTCGACGTCGGCGGAGTCGACCAGCGGCAGCCGGTCCAGCCAGCGGCGGCTGCGCTCGGGCCCCAGCCAGCGACCCAGCTGGTAGAGGAACGCCGCGCCCAGCAGCGAGCCGGCCGTCGCGAAGAGGAAGGCCGCGAGCAGACCCATCCGGCCGGTCTGGGCGAGGTAGCCGGCCAGCGGCAGCACCACCTCGCTGGGGATCGGTGGCACCACCGTCTCGAGCAGGATGGCCAGGCCCACCCCCGGCGCGCCGAGCGCGTCCATCAGGTCGAGCACTGTCCCCGTGAGTCCGCCCGGGTCGGCGGCAGCAGCCGTCGGCACGCCCCGCCCAACGCGGGTGGGCCGCCGGAGGTTCCTCTACCGTCGGCCCATGCAGCGCTTCACCGCCCGCGCCGTCGTCGTCGGGGACCGCGCCGGCACCGTCGTCCCCGATGCCGTGCTGGACGTCGAGGACGGCCTGATCCGCTGGGTCGGTCCGGCCGCCGACGCCCCGCCGGTCGCCGACGACGTGCAGGTCACGGCGCTGCGGGGGGTGCTGACGCCGGGCATGGTCAACACCCACTCGCACGCCCCGATGGTGCTGTTCCGGGGCCAGGGCGAGGGCCTGCCGCTGGACCGCTGGCTGACCGAGGTGATGTGGCCACGGGAGGCCCAGCTCACGCCGGAGGACGTCGAGGTGGCGATGGCCGCGGCGTCGGCGGAGATGCTGCGGCACGGGGTGACCACCAGCGTCGAGATGTACTTCCACCCCGACCGGATGGCCGCCGCGGTGCACCGCACCGGCGCGCGCGGGCTGATCACCCACCCGCTGATCGAGCTGCCCGGGATGGGCACCTTCGACGAGCAGCTCGCCCGGGCCGTGGACTCGGCCGGGGCGGACGACGACCTGGTCGAGTACGGCATCGGCCCGCACTCGGCGTACACGGTGCCGCTGCCGGTGCTCACCGCCGCGGCCGAGGCGGCCCGTGAGCACGACCTGCTGCTGACCATCCACGTCGCGGAGACCGCCACCGAGGGCGACGAGCTGCTCGCCGCGCACGGCCTCAGCGTCCCGGCCCTGCTCGCGTCGCACGACGTGCTGGGCGGCCGGGTGCTGGCCGACCACTGCGTGCACATGGACGACGGCGACCTGGAGCTGTGGCGGGAGTACGACGTCGCGGTGGCGCACTGCCCGGGCAGCAACACCAAGCTGGCCAGCGGCACCGCCCGGCTGCGGGACATGTTGGACCTGGGGATCCGGGTGGGCATGGGCACCGACGGGCCGGCGTCCAACGACAACCTGGACCTCTTCGAGGACCTGCGGCTGGCCGCCCAGCTGGCCCGGCTGCGCGAGCGGGACGCGACCGCGCTCACCGCGCCGGAGGCGTTCTGGCTGGCCACCGGGGGAGCGGCCGCGGCGATCGACCGGGACGACCTCGGTCAGCTCACCGTCGGGCGGCGCGCGGACCTGGTGCACGTCGACACCGACGACATCGCCTTCGTCCCGGTCGGTGACGTCACCGACCTGCTCACCCACCTGGTGTGGTCGGTCGGCTCCCGGCACGTCCGCGACACCTGGGTCGGCGGGCGCCAGGTGGTGGCCGACGGCGTCTCCACCACGGTCGACGAGGCGGAGCTGCGGGCCGACGTGCAGGTCCGGGCGATGCGGCTGGCCGGCCGCTGACGCCTCAGCCGCGGGCCTGTTCCTGCAGGTCGTCGGCGGTCCAGGCGTAGAGGTGGTCGTCGAGCACGACGGTGACCCAGCCGTCGCACAGCTGCGCGGTGTCGCCGAGGGCGGGCCAGGAGCCACCGCCGTCCCAGGGCATGCCGACGTCGGCCAGCACGGTGCAGTCGCCCGGCAGCGTGGTCCCCTCGGCCAGCGTCATGTCCGCGCGCACGCTGCCGCTGTCGTCCCCGGCGGCGTCGCCGGGCCGCACGACCACCACGTCGGCACCGACGTGCTGGGTCCAGGACGGCACCAGGCCGTCCGGCGCCTGGGCGGCCGAGGCGTAGTCCACCGTCCGGGTGTGACCCTGCAGCTCGGCGAGGATCGCCCCGGGGCCGTCGACGCCCGCGGGCAGCGCCACCAGCACGCCGGCTGCGGCCGCCGCGCCGATGCCGACGATCGCCAGCCCGCCGCCCAAGGAGCACCTTCTTCACACCGACCACGACTGGTCTCCTCCGCCGTCCGGCCACCGTGCGGTGACCGGACGAGCGTCGATCAGCGGCCGCTGCGCGGGCGTCGCCTCCCGGGAGGAGCTGTCCTGGTCGGCGGGGTCATCCCCGGGGGTGACCCGGCAGGCGGCGCAGCAGCGCTTCGGCCTGCCGGCCGGGCCGCCGGACGGGCCGGTGGCCGGGACGGCGGGAGCACTGCCGGGTGTCCTCGGTCCCCGGCACCCGTCGGCGGATGGAGGAGCAGGGCTGGCAGCGGGTGCAGACCGCCTGGTTCCCCTGGGCGTACTTCAGCCGCCCGCTGGGCGTCCCCGCGGAGCCCGACCCGCGGACCGCCTGATCAGGCGCGCAGCGAGATGGTCTGGCCGCGGCCGACCGGGCGGATCTCGCCCGGCGCCCGCCGGGTGGCCACCTCGGCGATGAAGTCGCCGAGCCCGGAGGAGAAGCGGCTGTAGTCGTCGAAGTGCACCGGGACGACGACCGCGGGCTGGAGCAGCTCCATCAGGTCGGCCCCCTGGCGGGCGTCCATGGTCACGGTGAACCCCAGCGCCTTGGTCCCGCCCAGGTGCGGGATCATCACGTCCAGCGGCCCGCAGCGCTCGAGCACCTGGCCGATCTCGCGCCGGTAGAGGGTGTCCCCGCTGATGTAGCCGCGCCAGGTCACGGCGCCGTCCCGGATCAGTTCCAGCACGCTGCCCATCACCGGCGGGAGCAGCCGGCCGAGCAGCCCGGGGCCGTGCACGCCGGGCACCGAGGTGATCCGCAGCGTCGCCGTCCCGGCGGTGAGCTCGTGGGTCTGCCAGTCGGAGAGGTCACTGGTCGCGGCGAAGCCCTTCTTCGCCAGCTCCCGGGCCGCGGCCGGCGTGGTGACCACCGGGGTCTCCTTGGGCAGCGAGCGGGTGGCGATCCGGTCCCAGTGGTCGGCGTGCAGGTGGGACAGCAGGATCGCGTCCAGCGCCGGCAGCTGGGTGGGCTGCAGGGCGGGCTCGGTCAGCCGCTTGGTCCACAGCCCGTTGCCCAGGTAGGCCCGCTGGCCGCGGTGCAGGAAGTTCGGGTCGGTCAGCAGGGTGAACGGCCCCAGCCGCAGCAGCGTGGTCGCGTTGCCGCCGAAGGTGAGCGTGACGTCGTCCGTCTCAGCTGCCATGCCCGCGCGCTACCCGCCCGGCGGGGGCGGCCAACCTCACGCCCCGGGGATCAGCGCGAGCTTCCCGCCCGGGTGCCCGCCGCGCAGGAACTCCAGGGCCGCGACCGCCTCGGTCAGCGGGAAGGTGCGGGCCACCGGCACCACGAGCTGCCCGGACGCGGCGAGCTCGATCACGCGCGGGCGGGCCCTGTCCCGGAAGGCCTGGCTGGCCGGGAACTTCCCGGAGATGATGGGGAGGCCGTCCCGCTGGGCCCGCTCGAACGCGGCGATCGTGACGAACCGGTCCGGCTCGACCAGGCCGAGGGAGACGTCGATCGCCTCATCGGTGCCGACCGCGTCCATCGCCGCGGTCACGCCGTCCGGCGCCAGCGCGCGGACCCGGTCGGCGAGCCCGGGGCCGTAGGGCACCGGCTCGCCACCGAACCGGCGGACGACGTCGGCGCCGGCGTCCCCGGTCGTGCCGATGACCCGCACGCCCATCAGCCGCGCCTGCTGCAGCACGCTCACGCCCACCGCGCCGGAGGCGGCGTGCAGCAGGACGGTGTCGCCGGACCGGACCCGGGTGACGTCGAGCATCTCCGCCGCGGTGGTCCCGACCAGCAGCAGGTTCGCCGCCGCGGGGAAGTCCAGGGCCGCGGGCTTGGCGAACACGCCGGCAGCCGGGACGGTGAGGGCCGAGGCGTACCCGCCGCTGACCCGGTAGGCGATCACCTCATCGCCCACCGCGCCGCCGCCGGACGCGATCTCGGTGTCCGGGCCGACGGCGCTGAGCACCCCGGCGACCTCGTACCCGAGCGGCAGCGGCAGCCGGCCGCGGTCGGCGTCCGGCCCGCCGGCCAGGTGCTTGCGGTCGGCCGGGTTCACCCCGGCGGCGCGGACCTCGATGGTCACCTCGCCGGGGCCGGGCGCGGGGACGTCGGCGTCCACTAGTCGCAGGTTGTCCAGCTCGGTACCGAACTCCGTCGCGATCCAGCGCTGTGCCATGCCGGCCAGCCAACCAAGCCCGCCGGTCCGGCGCACGCCGGCCCACGGGCCGGACACTCCGGGGAGGGCTGGTTCTGGGACTACGTCGAGGGCGAGTTCGCCGACGGCCCGGAGCTGGCGGCACCGCACGCCCGACCGGCCGGGCAGCCGGTGCCCGGCCCCGCCGGGCGGGTGCCGTCGGACTGGATGAGCCACCTGCACTGAGAGGATCAGCCGCGTGAGGACGCCGCCGTGGAGCTGACCGCCGAGCTGGTGGCGCTGGTCATCGCCGTCGGCGTCGTCGCCGCGCTGTGCGACCGGTTCGGCTGGCCCACCCCGCTGGTGCTGGTGGTCGTCGGTGCGGCGGCCTCGTTCCTGCCACACGTGCCCGACGTGCAGCTCGACCCGGACGTGGTGCTGTTCGCGCTGCTCCCGCCGCTGCTCTACGCCACCACGTCCCGGACGTCGCTGTTCGACTTCAAGCACGACAAGGCCAGCATCGTCTCGATGTCGGTGGTGCTCGTCGTGGTCACCACCGTGTTCGTCGGCTGGGTCACCTGGTTGCTGCTGCCCGGCGTGGCGTTCGCCGCCGCCCTGGCGCTGGGGGCCGTGGTCGCGCCGCCCGACGCCATCGCCGCCTCGGCGATCGGCCGCCGGCTGGGGCTGCCCCGGCGGGTGGCGACCCTGCTGGAGCACGAGAGCCTGGTCAACGACGCGGCGGCGCTGATCGCGCTGAGCGTGGCCGTCTCCGCGCTGACCAGCCAGCCCTCACCGGTCGAGGTCGCCGGCGAGTTCCTCTGGGCGGTCGTCGGTGCCCTCCTGGTCGGCGGGGCGATCGCCGCGGTGCTCGCCGTCGTCCGGGCCCGGGTCCAGGACCCGGTGCTGGACACCCTGGTCTCCTTCGTCGCCCCCTACCTGGCGTTCCTGGCCGCGGAGGAGGCGCACGCCTCCGGCGTGCTGGCCACCGTCGTCACCGGGCTGACCCTGGCGCACTACTCGCCGAAGGTGCAGACGGCGACGGCCCGGGTCACCGAGGCGATCACCTGGCGCACCGTCGCCTTCGTGCTGGAGAACGGCGTCTTCCTGCTGATCGGCCTGCAGCTGCCGGGCCTGCTCTCCGGCGCGGCCGACAGCGGGCTGGGCGCCGGCCGGATCGTCGCCGTCTGCATCGGGGTGCTGGTCGCGACCGTCGTCATCCGGTTCGCGTTCGTCTTCGGCCTGGCCGGCGTCCTGTCGGTCGGGACGCCGTATCTGCGCCGGCAGGCGTGGAGCCCGGCGGTGGCCGGCCTGGTCTCCTGGGCCGGCATGCGGGGGGTGGTCACGCTGGCCGCCGCCCAGGTGCTGCCCGAGGACCTGCCCAACCGCGAGGTGCTGCTGCTGGCGGCGTTCACCGTCGTCGTCGGCAGCCTGCTCGTGCAGGGCTCCACGCTGCCCTGGCTGGTGCGGAAGGTCGGCCTGCCGCCGCCGGACCCGGCCGAGGACGCGCTGCGGGCCGCCGAGCTCGGCGACGCCGCGAACGCCGCCGGTCTGCGCCGGCTCGCCGAGCTGACCACCGGGCAGGAGCCGGACGGGGTCGTCGACCGGCTGCAGGACCGTTCGATCGCCCGCTCGCACGCCAGCTGGGAACGACTGGGCCGCCCGCTGGCCGACCAGGAGACACCGTCGAGCATCTACGCCCGGCTGCGGATGGCCATGCTGGCCGCCGAACGCGACGTCGTCATCCAGGCCCGGGACGCCGGGACGGCGCCCGGGGACGTGCTGGAGGCCGCGCTCGCGGCGATCGACGTCGAGGAGTCGCTGCTGGACCGGCACGAGGAGCTGGAGTCCTCCGAGCGGGACAGGGCGCTGGTGCCGCGACCGCGCGAGGCGTCCTGTGCCCACCTGCGCTCCGCGCCCGCGGGCGAGTCGCACCCGGAGTCGGCCTGCGTGGACTGCCTGGCCGAGGGGACGACGTGGGTGCACCTGCGCACCTGCCTCACCTGCGGCCACGTGGGTTGCTGCGACTCCTCGCCGCGCAAGCACTCCCGCGCCCACTTCGGCGCCGTCGGGCACCCGGTGGTCGTCAGCGCCGAGCCCGACGAGGCCTGGCGCTGGTGCTGGGTGGACAGCGAGCTCGGTTAGCCGACCGGTCGCGGCGAGGTCGCGAAGCGGTGGGCGACGGCCGTCGCGGTGAGCGTGCCGTGCTCCGGCAGCCGGCGGGCCAGGTCGACGCGCTCGGCGGTGAGCCACGCCAGGGGTGGTGCCGAGTTCCGCGGCAAGCCCGGGTGGAGCCGGGACGGTGGGACGCCTCCGGACGCTGATCGGTAGCCGCGCGAAGGATCGCGGTCGCGACGCGTCGGTGCCGGCTGGTAGACACGGGGCGTGGCACAGAGCCGTTCGGTCGACGAGTCCTTCCTCGCCCTCCCGCTGTCCGCGCTCGCCGACGCTGCGCTCACCCGCGCGGTCGACCTGGGCTGCGAGCACGCCGACCTGCGGGTCGAGCGGATCCGCACCCAGACCGTGCGGCTGCGCGACGCCCGGCTGGAGGCGCTCTCCGACGGGGAGGACCTCGGGCTCGCCGTCCGCGTCGTGCACGAGGGCACCTGGGGCTTCGCGGCCGGCGTCGTCCTCACCGCAGCCGAGGCGGTCCGGCTCGCCGAGGAGGCCGTCGCGGTCGCCCAGGTGTCGGCGGCGATGAACACCGACCGCGTCGAGCTCGCCCCGGAGCCGGTGTACGCCGACGGCGAGTGGGTCTCCGCCTACGAGGTCGACCCGTTCGCCGTCCCCGACGCGGAGAAGACCGGCCTGCTGATCGAGCTCTCCGAGCAGCTGCTGGCCGCCGACGGCGTCGAGCACGTGACGACGAACGTCATGCAGGTCAAGGAGCACAAGTTCTACGCCGACACCGCCGGCACCCGGACCCGCCAGCAGCGGGTCCGGCTGCACCCGGAGTTCACGGCGATGACCGTCGACCGGGCGACCGGCACGTTCGAGTCGATGCGCACGCTGGCGCCGCCGGTCGGCCGCGGCTGGGAGTACCTGACCGGCACGGGCTGGGACTGGCGCGGTGAGCTGGCCGAGCTCCCGGAGCTGTTGCGGGAGAAGACCAAGGCGCCGTCGGTGGAGCCCGGGCGCTACGACGTCGTCGTCGACCCGTCCAACCTCTGGCTGACCATCCACGAGTCCATCGGGCACGCCACCGAGCTGGACCGCGCGCTGGGCTACGAGGCCGCCTACGCCGGCACCTCGTTCGCCACCGTCGACAAGCTCGGCACGCTGCAGTACGGCTCGGGGTTGATGAACGTCACCGGCGACCGCACCGCCGAGCACGGGCTGTCCACGGTCGGCTGGGACGACGAGGGTGTGGCCGGTCAGCAGTGGGACCTGATCCGCGACGGCGTGCTGGTCGGTTACCAGGTCGACCGCAACATGGCCCGGCTGCGTGGGCTGGAGCGCTCCAACGGCTGCGCGTTCGCCGACTCCGCCGGGCACGTGCCGGTGCAGCGGATGGCCAACGTCTCGCTCCAGCCGGCGCCCGGCGGCCCGTCGACCGAGGAGATCATCGCCGGGGTCGACCGCGGCATCTACGTCGTCGGCGACAACAGCTGGTCGATCGACATGCAGCGCTACAACTTCCAGTTCACCGCCCAGCGGTTCTACCGGATCGAGGGCGGGCAGCTCGCCGGGCAGCTGCGCGACGTGGCCTACCAGGCGACGACGACGGACTTCTGGGGCTCGATGGCCGCGGTGGGCGGCCCGCAGACCTACGTGCTGGGTGGTGCGTTCAACTGCGGCAAGGCCCAGCCCGGGCAGGTCGCGCCGGTCTCCCACGGCTGCCCGAGCGCGCTGTTCGAGAACACGACCATCCTCAACACGAAGCAGGAGGGCGGTCGCTGATGTCGCAGTCCACCCCGCAGCAGCTCGTCGAGTCCGCGCTGGCCGCCTCGACCGCGGACGGGCAGATCACCTACGTCACGGAGAGCTCGGAGGCCAACCTCCGCTGGGCGAGCAACAGCCTGACCACCAACGGTGCCATGCGCTCCCGGCAGGTCGTCGTCATCTCCTTCGTCGACGGCGGCGCCGGGATGGCGACCGGCACCGTGGCCCGCACGGGCACGCCGGACATCGCCGCGCTGGTGGCCATGAGCGAGCAAGCGGCCCGCGACGCCGGACCGGCCGAGGACGCGATGCCGCTGCTCTCCGACGCCCCCGCCGGGTCTGGCGACTGGGACGCCGAGGCGGCGGAGACCTCGATCAACGTCTTCGCCGACTTCGCGCCCGCCCTCGGGGAGGCGTTCGGTGCGGCCCGGAGCCGTGACGAGCTGCTGTTCGGGTTCGCCGAGCACCAGCTGGCCACCACCTACCTGGGCACCTCCACCGGCCTGCGGCTGCGGCACGACCAGCCCACCGGCAAGGTCGAGCTCAACGGCAAGAGCGCCGACTTCAGCCGCTCGGTCTGGGCGGGGGTCGGTACCCGCGACTTCACCGACGTCTCGATCACCGACCTCGCGGCCGAGGTGCAGCAGAAGCTGGCCTGGTCGCAGCGCCGGATCGAGCTGCCCGCGGGCCGCTACGAGACGCTGCTGCCGCCGTCCACGGTCAGCGACCTGATGATCGTCGCCTACTGGGCGATGGAGGCCCGGGACGCCGACGAGGGGCGCAGCGTCTACGCCAAGCCCGGCGGCGGGAACCGGATCGGCGACCGGCTGGCCCAGCTGCCGCTGACCCTGCGCAGCGACCCGGACGCGCCGGGCCTGGAGACCGCCCCGTTCCAGGTGGTCGGCGGCTCCTCGGGCAGCGCCTCGGTGTTCGACAACGGCATGCCCACCCCGGCGGTCGACTGGATCTCCGGTGGCGTGCTGACCAACCTCGTCCGGCCCCGGGCCTGGGCGCTGACGACCACGGCCCCGGCCACCGCCGGGGTGGACAACCTGATCCTCGAGGACCCCACCGCCACGGCGTCCCCGGCGGAGATGATCGCCCGCACCGAACGAGGGCTGCTGCTGACCACGCTCTGGTACATCCGTGAGGTCGATCCGCAGACCCTGCTGGTCACCGGGCTCACCCGGGACGGCGTCTTCCTCGTGGAGAACGGTGAGGTGACCGGGGCGGTGAACAACTTCCGGTTCAACGAGTCCCCGGTCGACCTGCTGGGCCGCACCACCGAGGCCAGCCGCACCGAGCGGACCCTGCCCCGGGAGTGGAACGACTGGTTCACCCGGGCGGCCATGCCGATGCTCCGGGTGCCGGACTTCAACATGAGCTCGGTGTCGCCCGCCAGCTGACAGACCCCGGGGCAGAGATGGCCGTCTCTGCCCCGGAGCGCTCAGCGCCGGTCGCGGCCGGTCTGCTCCGGGTCCGGCGAGGTGGTGGAGATCGCCGGGTCGACCGGGTTGCCGGTCGCCTCCGGGCCGACCTGGGTCGGGTCCGGCGTGCGGAACACCGTGCCGTATGGGGAGCCCGTGGCAGGGGAGTCGGCGTCGGTCTGCTCCGGGGTGTCCGGCTCCTCACCGCCCACCCCGAAGCCCTCGGCGGGCGGCGGGGCGCCGGTGCCGGCGTCCGCGGCGGGGATCCCGTCGTCGTCGGCGGAGGACGGGACGTTCGGCTCGAACGGTGCGCTCATCGACATGTGCGGGCCCTTACCCGGTCGGGCGAACGGCGCACCTCCGGTCGGTGACCATCCGGGGTCGCCGCTATCCTCAC